>Ga0210059_1002671_pt1 | contig 28080 bp, 25 predicted proteins | sample Ectturendosymbi2_FD_188042 | JGI IMG/M metagenome (GOLD analysis project Ga0210059, IMG submission 188042) | Ecteinascidia turbinata endosymbiont from Florida, USA - Sample 2 (SPAdes) (version 2) | ecosystem: Host-associated > Tunicates > Ascidians > Unclassified | place: Key West, Florida...
CCATAATTGAGATGCATACATGGGCGTACAAAAGGAACGAAAAAGTACGTTTTTAACTGCATTTGAACAGCGGGAAAAAGAGGCTCGCAGCTTGTTTGCTGCACAATATTGATATCGCAGTTGTCTTTGAATGTCTTTGTCATCTGAGAGCTCAGTATCCAATACTATCCCCAGATATTTGTATTGGTCAACAGAATTTACGTATTGACCCCACAAAGTCAAGACTGGAGTGGCTGTGCTTCTTGCACTTGTGCTTCTTGCACTTTTAGCCTGCTTCTTGCACTTTTAGCCTTAATGTAAATACCACGGAATAAATTTGCATGCAAATTTCAAGGAGCGCTGTAAATGGGCTAAGAAAGTAATAATTAGGTTTTGGTGGAAATCTGGGTTATCGTCTCCATCCAGAAACCATCCCACCACATTTTGCAGACCTTTCGTCCACCACGCATGTTCAAGGTCCTGTTCCGCGACGGTTCACTTTATCCAAAACCATTGTCTTTATATTGTCTGCCAAAGGTGTACGCAAGGGTAGTGGGTGGGGTTAACCCCCCCTTTAGTTTGACATGTTACAAAAAGTTTATTTCCTGCGAAAAGGAGATTAATTGTTTCCGTATACTTTTTGCTTGTTAATTTGTCGACTTCTTGCAAAAATTGTAGTTGTAGATGCTCTGACATAGTCATGAGTGTTTTTTACTCCCTGTTTGAACGCTCAGCCTGATAGTTTTGCAGATATGAACTGCTGTGTCGTAGCGTTGAGTGTATTTTCCTCCGATATTCTAACTTGGGGCGCTGATATTTTAGTTTATATTCAGTGCCAAGGGCGTACGCAAGGGGGGGTTGGGGTTAAACTTCCCGTTTAAGCTTGATATTTTACAAAAACTTGATTACCTGTGCAAACGAAATTAATTGTTTTCGCATACTTTCTGCTTGTTAATTCGTCGACTTAATGCAAATAACACGGAATGAATTTGCATGCAAATTTCAAGGAACATTGTAAATGGGCCAGAAAGTAGGTTTCGGTGGGAATCTGGGTTATCGTCTGGGTACAAAACCATCTCACCACTTTTTGCAGACCTTTCCTCTACTAGGCTCTACATTTTTACGATTGTGTTCGGCGATAGTTCACTTTATCCGAAACAACTGCATTTATCTTGTCTGCTAAGGCTGATCAGGGCAAGCACTGACCGCATTGGTTGCATTAGGCCTGTCAATTTCTGTAGCTTGATAGAACTGTTGCACGAGCTCAAAAACATCAGTTGTTAACATAGAAGCATTCAGGCATTTATTGTGTCTCAGCAGGAAAAAAGGAAAACTAAGTTTGCTGGACTTCTGTAAATAACAACAAAATCGAAAGTTTTCTTGCATACTTTATGCGCATTCTCAGTTCTTGTGTAGTTTAGCAAGATTCGATTTTTTAAACCAGGGTGTGCGCCAGTCAGTCCATCCCCACTTAGTCTATGCTCGACTGCTCGTATTCGATAAGACATTAGCGCAGCTTCATTTTTCCGTTGTAAATTGCTCTGACGAATTGATGAGTGTGTTTTACTCCCCTGTTTTAACACGCCGCCTGATAGTTTTTGCAGTTATGAACTGCTGTATCGTAGCGTTGGGTGTACGTATTTTCCTCCGATAGCCTAACTTGGAGCTCTAATAGTTTATATTCAGTGCAATGACACATAAAATAAGAAGAGTGGATGTATAGAAAAATGTGCATATTATGTCAACAAACTTCGCCAAAACGTTGGTTTGGAAACAGGACTATGACATCATTTTGTGACGTCACAAACAGCGCACACCAAATACAAATGACTACCCTATGCTGCTGAATGAACCCCCCCATGAAAAGTTTCTGCGTATGCCACTATCATGAGTGGGGGTGTTTTTGCGTTTTTACGACCTACTTTACCCGGCCCTAGACGCCAATCGAATGGGCCAACATTTTGAACCAAGTTTTTTTAGAAACTAGGCTATCCTACGAGTCTTTAGAGCCCTTGATTGGCTTTCTAGCATGTCTGGATCCAAAATTATGCCACAAAAAACAAAAAGTAGTCAAAATTCCTACTGTGGCGGCAGGTAGATGACGCCACATGTAAATAAATCGTCACCACCAGATGGTGCCCAAAAGTTACAAGTCACTGTGATAGTCACCACAAGCGAATTATCGTAGTTCACTTATCCCTATATAATGATAGTGCCACCTAGTAGTACTAGAGTGAACTCAATGAGGGAGCTCTATTGTTGCTGGTTGCTTTCCTGTTACTTAATGCCCCAAATTGCCATCTTTCGCTTGTGCTTGCCTCAGTAGTTCAAGGCGATGCAGTCAACTGCAACAAACAGCGCCTGATAAGGGACCTGAGAGAAAGGCCATAAGCCCCTCTCAGTAACACCCTCCGTTGAAGATTGTCTTGAACCAAAGGGTAAGGTCGAACTTGTGAATTGAGAGTTAAAGTATAGATGATAAGTGACAGAACTTCAAGCTAATGGAGAGGAAAGTGATGTGGCGGCAGGTAGATGTGGCGGCAGGTAGATGGCGCCACATGTAAATAAATCGTCACCACTAGATGGTGCCCATAAGTTAAAAGTCACTGTGATAGTCACCACAAGCGAATTATCGTAGTTCACTTATCCCTATATAATGATAGTGCAACCTAGTAGCGGTAGAGTGAACTCGTCGAGGGAGCTCTATTGCTGCTGGTTGCTTTCCTGTTGGTTTATGTCCGGAATTGGCATCTTTCGCTTGTGCTTGTCTCAGTAGTTCAAGGCGATGCAGTCAACAGCAACAGCTAGTAGTTTAGACTGAAAAAAAATTTTTTGCTTGAGATCTCGGCTTTTTTGTTGATGTTTACATATTGAGATGATGTTTATGCATATTTGTTTACATTCGGATAATGACGTAATATCCTGGGTGTTGAACAATCCATCAGATTTTGTGACTCAAAGTATTTTTGGATTCTAGGCTAAAATACGAGTCTTTAGAGGGCTTGATGGACTTTCTAGCATTTCTGGTTCAAACGTTATGGCCAAACTTCCGGAAATTAATTAGGTAAATCCCCTGAAATTACTCACCCATGTCCTCAATGATTTGGGGTCTTCTGGCCCTAACTTGTGCACTAGAAACGCTAGGAAGTCGATCTAGGCATCTACAGCTTTGACAAATTAACAAGCAAAAAGTATGCGAAAACACTTGATCTCCTTGCGAAGGTAATAAAGTTTTTGTAAAATATCCAGCTCAAGGGAGGGTTTTAACCCCAAACCCGCCCTTACGTACGCCCTTGACTCATGACGTAACCCCAAACTCACAACTGAAAAAAAATTTTTAGATCGAAACTAGAAGTCTTGCTGAATCCGTAGAGGGTTTGAACACCTCTCTATCTCTGGTGGCTGGCGTGTGATGGATTGTTATGGAATTGAAGTTTGGTCAAATAAGTGGCCGCTATGGGCTTAAGTTTTCGCATTTCCCAGAATCATTTCGACAAGACAAAAATTATGACTGATAGGCCTAATAGTTTTTTTTTTAATTTCCAATAAATGAGTAACTTTGTTCCTGTACTTTTTATACTTTGCATGGGCCTTCTGACTACTGACACCAGAGCGCACCAGAGCTCTATATAGCCTGTTCTTGGTTTTAATGGATTTGAGAAGACATGGAGTTATCCATGGTTTGTGGGACAATTTTTGTTTGGCCTTGGCAGCTTTTTTCTAGGAGCCTGTTCATTAAGACATTGTTCTAGCAACAAGATGCTTGAATCTAATGTTTCACATGGGTTGTTTTACTTGATTGGGAGGTTATCTAAGGCTTCTTGGACCTTTGTCACAAAGTTTTCTGCATTAAAATTAGAGTAATCAAGCCAGTGTTGCAGCTTGTCAAATTCCATTTTTTAGAGATTTTTGATTTTATTGAGACAAAAACAAGCAAGTGATCAGATAGATTATTTATTAGAATTCCTGGTGTTTGCTTACTGGCTGGCAAATTAGTATATAATATATGTGGTCTATCACTCAGAGTACTGCTGGTAGTTGTTATTCTAGTTGGTTCAGTAAATGAGTAATTAACTCTAAACAGTTGTAACTGACAACTGTTATATATGTTAGGGGAAGGGAAGGTACTTTGATACGGAAAGTAAATTGATACACACCCGTTTCAACATTCCAGAAGAGAAATGTGTTGGATTTATTGCCGTCAAGTGGTAGAAAAGACCAAAAAAGTACATCCGGGTTGATTCCATGGCGCACATGGCACTTTTAGAGGTTCAAAGTAACTGCAGTTTCTTTTTAATTTTTGTAAACTCTTTGGCTTATCGTAAGCTCCTTTTAGAAAATTTAAGAGAAGCAGTAAAAAGATGAAAGTGTAATCAACTTTTAGGTGTAGTTGCGTCTTCATTCTCATTCTGGATAACTTTCTTTTTCGCTGGCACGTTTCTAACTCAACAGCCATCAATTTTTATTAGAATTCCAAGGTAAGGTAATTTGATACAATGTAAAAAGGCAATTTGATACTCTATATCAAATTATCTTCCACGATTTAGAATAGATCTATCTAAATGTAATGAATAGTCTGATTGAATGAGGAAGTTTTCTATGAACTTGTAATGATCATAATGAGTTATGTAAAGAGTTCGTATGCGGTCGAGTAGGGAGTGATTAAGCTGGAATAGTAATAATATCGCCACACGACATAATGTATAGTGCTTTAAGCTAAATTCATGCAACAGGTTTAGTTTCATTTTTTCTACCATTTCCAACATATTAGTTTGTATCTTTGATAAGATATTGTAGCCTACTTGTAAATTGTGATGTATCCTGTAGCTATATTTTCAGTTACCGCTAGTGCTAGTTAATCACAGTATTGAATAAAAACTTGCAAGTAGTAGATATGCCTAAGAAATATGTAGGCCTATGAAAGATGAAACGATCTGTCCGATCACCAGCAGGTGTTCTTGAAAGTGCTTCTGAACAAGTCAGTGATGAAGGACTATCATACCAAAAATCTGCTGATAATTTTGACGTTGACAAAATGACACTTTTGCGCTAGATGAAGAAGCAGGTAGATCCAGATTGTGCAGTTAGATATGCTTCAAGTCTTCGCCATAGAATAATTCCAGCAGACATGGAAAAAGACCGTGCGAGTCACATGAACTGCTTAGCAGACATGTATTATGGTTTGCCGTTGGAAAAATGCAAGCAGCTGGAATACAAGTTTGCTGAACTGTTTGGAATTCTTGGCATAAGAATAAAAAAGCTGGCAAACAGTGGTGGTTTGGCTTCAAGAACAGACACAACTTGACCATCAGATCTCTTGAAGCAACATCAATTGGCCATGCTACGGCATTCAACAAACACACAAGAATATTTTGAAAATCTTTCTAATGTGTTACTGTTAGCTAAACACCAATTTACACCAGATCGGATTTAGATTGTAGATGAGACTGGTGTCAGAACCGTACAGTCCCGAAAGCACTACTTTCAACTTCAAAAAGCAAAATTGTAACTTTGTAACTGATTGTTTCATCCTTCCAAACTTGCTCATTCTGTAAAAACAAAGTTTAAAAGATTTTGCTCGTGATTCTGTTGTTGACGCAAAGAAAAAATATTTAGGCCTATTACTTTAGAGTAACAGACCCTTTTGGCACAAATTAGGTTTACACTTTGAACCGGTAAGGTACTGTACCTAATATCCTGCAGCATGCTCTACTGCAGTGGCGTAGCGATGTTAACTGTCGTCCGGGGTTGACCATAAAAATGCTTCCTATTTCCACTCGTCACATTTGTTTACAGCAATATAAAACGAGAGAAAATCATGTATCATGCTAATTATAACTGTAAGGAATAATAAATCATCTTGAACATCACAATCAAATACTCACAAACTGATAGGGGTCTTTTTTTAACTCTCGATTATGTATCTTGCTTTCTCTGCTTGTTAGCCACCCTTGTTAAAAAGTTCGGAGGGCATGGCCCCTTTACCCCCCTTTGGCTCACCTATGCAGTAAGCCCTGGTGCAGTAGTACATAACAGATACCCTGTGCTGTAGGGGTATTAAGCATTTCTTCACATGTGAACTTTTCTATGAGATTTAATTTCTGCATGCAGTGAGTTTGAATTCCATGCGCAAAACGTTTTCTTGTACATGGCGATTTTGCAGTGGACATGGCTACTAAAGTAAGTAGGCAGTGTCTGTTTTACTGTCAGCAGCAAAAGCATTGCTGGAGCTATTTTGCCATTGGCTGAACCCAATTGGTTGAATTGGTAACGTGACAAAGATGAAATGCTTGGTTGAGTAAGGGTCATCAGTGTTTACCACCAATGAAGGAAGTTGATTTAGAAAGAGGCAGTTTGTACCACCAGCATAAAACTCATTCCCTATGTTGGTGGTACAAACTGCTGTATTTCAAGCCAAACCCTATGCTGATAGTACTGACGCCACTGACCAACCTTTGCTTGATTTAGCATATCATCCTAAATGTGTGTCAGGTTTTCAAAACTTTGAAAAATTTATTTCATAAAAAGTGCTCCCATTAAGTGTCATCTCTGCTAACAAAGCCAAAGCAACAATGCTAAGAGTCGAACTGATAACCACTTGCACAGCAGGAATAGACATTGCCCACTCAACCAGATTCACCATACTGACACTGCTAGTGTCACGATCACAAACTCAGCGTTACTTATATGCAGGCAAAGCTATATGGTTTGAATGGTGAAATAGCCCCATCAGAGCAAGCTTTTGCTGCTGTCGGAGAAAGAGACACTACCAAGTAAGTACTAAGTATTGTCTTTGATGCAGACCTTGGAAAGTGCAACAAAATCAGTGCAATTTTTTGCTGTCATAGTTAAAATTTTTACTTTTCACATGAATTACTTTTCAAGAAATCCAATCGTATTAATTCTAAATTAGCTACCAGTTTAAAATTGCAATGATTTAATGTAACTAGTGATCTGCTAAATTCGATTTTCTTGCAGTGTATCCTAGATGTTGTTTACATAATTAAGTGGGCCATTTAAACATCAGTGGACCATTTAAATGTTAATTTTGGTGGTGGCTTAACCATAGCAAAGATTCCATCTCACAGGTATTCCTCTCATATGTGGGAAACGTCTCAGTTTACTCAAATGGTGTTTGAATGAAGTTGACAAAATGCAAACAGCAAAACACAGGCAAATAAACAAATTTATGTAATGCTAACCACTCTTGTTGCTGAAACAGAAAAGATGATGATTGAGGTTGCATTTCCTAGTGAACATTTAAAAGTTCTACGTTTACTGCAATTTTTTAAGGAATCGGCTGGCTACGCTCTGCTTTCTTTTCTTTGTGAGTGGAGGACAAAATGACAACCTTTTTCTTAATGTCATCACCTCTGCTTTCTGAAAAAATTTAAATTTTATGTAGACCTACTAATGCTTTGCACACTTACTGGTTCAATTGGTAGGTTGCAAGAATGTTGAATTATTTCCTAAGCATGACAATGATCTTCGTACATTGTTGCTGTGGCATGATGCATATGTTCTCAAAAAAGTCTTGTGTGTGTGCTTGCCATGGAATACAGTATGGAGCACATAGACTAATGATGTAATTCATAAGCTTAGCAAGTGTATTGTAAAAACTTTGAGTCAGCATATCTATATGCAGCTCTGTAAGTTTCCATAAAATAATATATCTGAGGAAGAAACTGACAACTTGCAACTACTTAAATTATTTCGAGAAGTATAATAGTGGAGTACATTTTCTAATCACAAATTGAAATTATGGCAAGAATTTTTTATGATTAGGCAAAAAGTCAATTTATTTTTGCATGGTTTTAGTACTGTAGCTGTTAGCTGGTGCTTTTTGAGCAAACCATAATTGACTGAACAGTTCTTCTGTACTTGCTTTTAACAATTTTATTGTATTGAAAATGTTACAATCATGACTAGGCTTAGTTTCTCAAAACAAGTTTAAAGATTTTGATACATTTTGCCAATATTCTTAATGATGCTTGTGTCCATCTCATATTTGTAATGAAAATTCCCAAAATATTCTTGTACAATATGAAATATTTAAAAAATGTTGCATGAAGTGCACAATTAAAATGTTGCTTGGGAAAAAATGGGTCATTTTATTGAGCAGATGATAAATCAATATTTGTAATTATGGCATCAATTATAGCCAAATACAAAACCTCATTAAAAAACATCTTTGTAAGTCTCTATTGAAATGTTTGGTGAGCAGAATGTCATATAAAACTGTAATTTACATTTTCAGGTTCTTGATAAAAGTCAAACTTGTATAACAGCCACAATATGAACTATGAAGATGGTCTGAATGTGAATGATATCAAAGTTCCCTCTATTGAAGATTTCTATGAAGTTGACCCTCACGTAAAATATTTTGAAGATGATATTAAACGACGGTAAGATTCTGTATCATAAAGTAAGCAATAACATTTTATGTATGCTATTTTTGAATTTGGTGCCGAGTTTATTTTAAATTTTGTGCCCCACTGACGAGAGCACATAGGTCACAATTGTGCTGTGTAGAGATTTAGCAACATAATTTTACTGGTTGTTGTTCCGTTATAGTGGGTACAGCTGGGTCCTCTCAATTTCAGATGACCAGTGACATGGACCAAGCTTCATTTGTGTAAATGAATTTTCTGTGAATGTCAGGTTGATCTAATTCAGAATATATTTCATCTGTGGCATAATTTGCAGTTAGTGGCTTTTTGGGTTTATTTTTTACATCTTCATTGATCATGCTGCAAACACAAGGTTTCAGAAGTTTTGTTTTATATATATATATATATATATTGGTTTAATGCATATATTGCAATTATTTGCCTAATTGCCTTTTTTTGACCAGATTGGATTTGTATAGGTTATTTATATCTGAGTTGCATCAGGTAGTTTATGCAACAACAGCTATGGTTTTTGGGTTGACGTTGGACAGGGATTTTATTATGGAAATATGGCAAAACTGGTATGGTGTGTTGCATAGTCAAGCCAGGCTTAAATCTACAATTTTTCCAACTAGATGATGAGGTAGCATGTTTTGAGCACATGTCCTTTAGTCTATCGCAAAACCTAGAATATTAGTACTTATGGCTGACGTACCTATACATCATGGGTACCTATGGAACAGATACCTGAGACTGCTGTTTTTTCGCTGAAACATTTTTTTTTGGCTGAGACATTTTGGTCACTGAAACATTTCGGTCATATGTCTCACAATTGTGTTTAAACTCGCCATGAAAGTGTGTTTCAGCCTACGTTTTGAAACATACTGACTGAAATGACTTAGTTTGGTTTGTGACTGAAAAATAACTGAGAAAAACAGCCTGAGAGTTGTTATGTTAACCAATTTGTCTCTAGCTTTTGCTGGTACTGGCTGCATTCCTTTTCTCTTGGAAGTTCATATGTTTACGTATGAAAACTATGAAGAGAAATGGTGGATTTAGTAAATGAAGCACTTGTTTGGGTTTTAATTGCGATTTGTATTGGGAAACTGGCTTGAATATGATAAACCCTCAAATACAGCCTGTTTACCTGTGGAAACCACCTGCTACTCCTAGATGCAGCCTAGATCAGGTACTCCTAGATGGAAGCCTGCAGCCTAGATGACCCCTGGTCCTTCGTACCCTCCTACTCCCTCATGCATTTTATAAACCGATGTACTTGGAAGTCATTGCAGTACTACATTATAATAAGCATGATGACGTCATTTATGTGTATGTCTCAAAAGATTGTGTTTCATCAAAGTAAATGTATTTGCGCCTCAAGTGGATACTCTCTACTACCGCCATGTATGTATCCTCATCTTCCTTCATGTATTTGCGTATTCCATGTTACTGCAATGCATGCTTAACTCTTTGGCGTACGACTGGTTTCGGGGATTTTCGGAAAAAAGAACGCCTAAACGCATGTGGCTTTGCGTGGGAATTTCTCCAGTCCGGTATGCTCTACAAACCCGGTAAAAGTCTCAAAAGACGTGGCAAGTCTTCTAGTCTGCACTCGAAAAATTTTTTTGCTTGGGGGGCGGGTTTTTGTGAGTGACATCATAAGTGGAGGACTTTTAGGCCACCTTGGCCCACTTTGCCTGGCCCAGGGCACCAACCGTTAGGTGGTAGTATTTCGCTGAAGTTTTTACTGGAAACTAGGCTACAATCCGAGTCTTTTGATACTTTGGGTGACCTGCTGGGGTTTTGGGTTCAAAAGTTATGATCTAAAGTAGTAAAAATATTTGACCAATTAGATAATTAATTAATTTGTTTATTTTAGATCATAACTTTTGAACCAGAAATGCTAGAATGTCGATCAAAGGCTCAAAAGACTCAGACTCGAGCCTAGTTTCCAATGAAAACTTCAGCGAAACACTTTGGCCTAGTGGTTGGGCCTTAGGCCAGGCAACATGATCCAAAATGACCCCAAAACTACTTCACTTATGATGTCAGTCACAAAAAATCTGCACCCCCCAACCAAAAATTTTTTGTTCAAGTGCAATCTACTAGACTGGCCGATCCATTTGAGCCCTTGAACAGCTCTCTAGCGCAATCGGTGGAGGAGCTAGGGCGTTGGTAAGGCAACCGAAAACTGCTGTTTTTTAGGCCGAAATCGAAGTACGAATATATCGTATGCCGGTTCTCAAAGTGTTAAATTCAAGCGCCTTGCATGTGGGTGTGAAGACGTTATTCAATACAATACTGAAAATGTCAAATTACATGAAAAAAAGATAAAAAAATGTGATTACATACCAAAATGAGCCTGCCTTGTACACAAATCCTCTGTGTAAGAACAAGCTCATTGTGGTAGATTACCATGTCTTCCAAGAAATATTCAGATGTATTTCATTTCAAACACATGTCACAATAGCAAAAATACCATGTCTCCAAGAAATATTCAGATGTATTTCATTTCCAACACATGTCACAATAGCAAAAATATTTTCAAAGCTTATAAGTATTTGTCACAAATGTTTAAGTCAACGATGTGGTTTGGGGCATGAAACTATTGAATGTAATTGATATTATGTATATATATACATAATTTGCATTTACACAATAGGCTGTGTATGTTGGATTGTTACAACAGAAAAAAGCTGTTAGTTGTACACTTATGAAAGTGATTCACCATTTACTTTTTGTCAACTATATAGATGTTTTTTGCTTTAAATGCACAAACATGTTTAAGGAACAAGAGCACCAAAACCAGTAGTTGGCATGATGTTTATTGTGAAGTTGTTTTTTGTATGACTTTGCAAGACATAAAGGTTTGGTTGTATTCTAAACCAAAATGACATTGTCAGAAAGCTATAGTGAAACTTTTAAATATTTTACTGTTCTATGTATGATTTGAATACCAGATGATGCATGTAAACATTGCAAACTGACAACCATTCAGTAAACCTATCATCTTAAGGCATGAAACAGAAGCTTTGTTACGTTACCATGGGAATAATTTTGCTGGTGTTGTAGGCAATTTCATGAACTTTGTTATGTTACTGTGGGGATCATTTTTTTGATGTTGTATTCAAATTCATGATCTGCTACTGGAAAGGCTGTTTAGAAAATTAAACAGTATACCAATGAAGCATAGTGAAAAAAGCATGATTGTCTTGTTTAGTCAATACGCTTGACTCTTAGGTCTATACCTGATTGTTGTCAATGTTTCTTATTGTGCATTAGGGCTATTTATCATAAGTAAGTAATGTTGACATTTGCTTTCAAATATAAGACTTCTTGTTTTTCAGATATGGAATGTTTGAAAAAACGAGATTAAGAATCAATGATGCTGAAGGAATGGATAGTTTCACACAAAGCTACAAAGAATTTGGAATTCATTCCACCAAAGAAAACGGAATATTTTGCCAAGAATGGGCTCCCGCTGCAAAAGCAATATACCTTCGAGGAGACTTCAGTAGGTGCATCTTAAATAGTGAGGATCCACTGATTAAAAAGTTTCAGCCTTGAAGTAATACTATGTGTATCAAATTAGCTGATGGCACTTATCGTCTTGGCTTGTGTTCTGTTAAACAAAGGACACGGTGGTTACTAACAGTGTTGGTTTTGTTTTGGCCAACATGTTGTAGTTCAGGGAACATTTATTGTATGAACGATTTTTTCCTGTTGCATACTTTTAGATGATTGGGAAAAACCGGGATTGAAATATGAAAGCAAAGAACATGGAAAATGGCAGTTGCAGATTCCACCAAACCATGATGGAAGCTGTCCAATAAAGCATAGAAGCGAACTGATGGTGAGGCAATGCTAAATGCAAGGACCGAGTTTGGTGGAAAACTTTGGGGGGAAACAAACTCTGCGTATTCTTTAACAAACAAACAATAAAGTAAAAGTAGAATTTATGAACAAATATATCTGAGATTCAAATAATTTCCATTTATATAAATCAAGTTCAATTAGTGAACAAGTATCTCTGAAATTCATATGATTGCCATTTACATAATGAAAGTCCAATTAATAAACATGTATCCCTGAGATTCAACTGGCATGGCTGCGCTTTACAATGACCCAAAAGTGCGGACCGTTATTTTTCATGTGGTCATGTACATCGGGATAGTATTTAATAGTATTTGAATTTTGCCAAACACACAACAGCAACTTGCATCATTGGTACTCACAAATTCCTTGGCAATATCTTGGCGGGACAATTCACTTTATATATCCCGATGTAGGTAATTCAATGATAATGTTCATTTTTCTTATTCCCTGCTTTTATGCAGGGGCTTTGCAACAGCAATGTAACAATGAAATGCGTATGACTACAATATTTTATATCACGAAATATTGGGGAGACAAAAATATTGTGTCCCCCCCTGTTCAAAAGCTGGGGCATGTCCCCACATCCCCCCTTAAACTTGGTCTCTGGCTAAGTGTAACCTTTTTATGCAATCCCAAGAAATACGAGAACTGTTTGCAAACCACGCACATTTCTAAGCTACGTTCGAGTGATATCCAGTGGCGATTCTAGAATTAAAAAGGTGGGGATCACTGCGGGGATAAATATCTACCTTGCATGGTGATTTTTCGTTGTTTTGACGATAAGATTAACCCTATCAAACCAAATATAGGCTTGTGAATATCGTTAACTATGAACTAGCGTTATTATTCATTAGAGACACCTAAACGCCACTGTAGATGCAATCACACACATGTATCGCTATGTCGATTATTCTGTGCTAACCATGCAATTTCCACAGCACTGCACATGTAAAACGAAACACCATTTTCTGTACACAATTGTGCCGACCTCACATGAACGAAACCAGCTCTACGAAAGTGGATACAGTTCACATGAAAGCGAAATGGTTGCACTTCCAACCATCAATTACATCTTGATACAGAGACAAGTAGGCTGTTGATAGCCAACAAGTTCCGTCAAAATATTCTCACCACAAAACACATAAAAATAAGCCATCTGCCAACAGATCGGTGACTACTGACTAATCCGTTTTTGTGGAAGCTTATGGACATTTTGTGATTGTGGCATAACCATAACAATGTTATGCAACTACTATTACGAATGTAATGCCCATCTGCAGCGTGGACAGGGTGAGGACTATTCAACGCAGTATGTAGTTGACAACACCGAGGTTTCAGCACCAGTTGCACGTGAAGCAGCAAAGCAGTAGGAAAGGGTGCATCAATTTTAGGGCGTGTACCTGGTAGCAAGATATAACAGTGGGCGTAAAACTTATTTTGCAGAATATTCCCAACAAAGTCGTTCATTTTAGTATTCACACTGAATTTTCCTGTATGATCCTCAAAAGCTGACTTATCAACCCTGCATTGATTTATGACTGTCTTGCCATAAGCGAAACGCGTACTAGCTTTAAAAATATTCAGACAAATAGACAATGATCAATGTGATTCTCACACAGACCCTGCACAGCCTACGTTAGAATTTTATATCGTCACATCTCAATGTAACATAATCCTTCGATTGTCATGTCGACTGTCAAATTCATATAAATTTATTTTTTAGCTCGTACCTTTCAACTGAAAGTAGATCAGTGTTACCCAATCTTTCACTGGTCGTGGAAGTTTTGAGAAATGTTTTCACTAATTTCATGTTTGCAAATTTTTTCTGGCATGAAGCACTGGTGACAGGAAGAGTTACAGCTTCCAGTAACAGACAAACGTAGCTTTTCAAGTAGCTGTAAATTAAAAAAATTGTTGTTTTTCTGATACAAATGTTTGACCTCCGGGGCAATGGGCTGAAATACGCCAAACAATTGCTTCTGAATCATTTCAGAAAATCCGTCAAAATTCTATGAGGTTGCAGGACATATGTGGATAGTAGAGTTAAAACCGTAGTAACGAACCAATTGTAGCGATTTCTCGCTACTGGCTGTGGCTGGGTCGGAATTCGAACGGCATAAACACACAAGCGTTACGATTACAACAGTTCACAGGTACGATCTCAAAGTTTCGCAACAGAGCAATGGCAATCCGCTGTAAACCAAGTACAAAGCTCACAGAAGCGGGTTGAACCCAACCAACGCAGTGTCCCGAATCAATGAAGCAATATTAGGAGTTTTTCTGGACCCAGTCCATCAGCGCATGCAAAACCCGACAGACCACACCATCCAAAACCGCATGTGTTTGCAAGGCGGGATTTTTCCTTCAGGAGCGCTACAATCGTTATCGTCACTCACAGGTCAGCAAATGAAAAAGAGAGTGCAGGCCGCCTCGGCTCCCCAGGGTTGCCAGATTGTTTTTTTGACGCCAAATTTTACAAATTTGACTTTTTTTATAAAGAGACAGTTGGCGTCAAAAACTTGTTTAGCTTTTTCTCATCAATGTAAGGCTTTTTGTAGGCAGTTGGCACAAGCTATCAGACTGGTGTCTTGGCTTTTTAAATGTCTTGCTGAAAAGTGTTATTAGGATTTTTTGGACAGTGCTTGGTGTATTTTCTCAAACGTTATCTGGCAACCCATTGAAGAATACAGTTGTCGCATATCTGGCAAACCATAATGCCAAAGGTTCGAGTGGAAAATGTGGAAGATGAAGAATGCCATAACTTTATTCTTCTAAAATGTCTTACAACTAATAAAGAATTTTAAAGTTTGTTATTTAACAATTTGGCTTCGTTTGCCCGGTTCGGCTTTTTAAATTAGGATAAGTCAACTGAAACCAATTCTTAATGCAACAATTACAGGCCCTAGCTTTTCAGCGGGCATTTTGAGGGATCGCCTGCCTGGTTCTGCTCCCATCTCCTTGCAATGATTCAAGCTTGTACTTATCATTCAGCAATGTTTGTAAAGCCACATCAGTGACCCACACCAAGCGAATCTATCGCAATTTATTGCGTAAGGAAACTAGTTTCGTGTGTTACAAATCTTCAGTCCTGCGCAAAAGTCGACATATGAAACAAAACGAAAAAATTACGCACTGTTGCTAAGAACAAAACTCAAAATTACTAAAAATAAAGATTACAAAATTTTAAGATTACTAAAAATGAAGATTACAAAAATTTAGCACAGTTGCAACTCTTCCACTAAACACAGCTACATATGTCGACTTTTGCGCAGGACTGAAGATGTGCAACACACGAAACTAGTTTCCTTACGCAATAAATTGCGATCGATTCGCTTGGTGTGGGTCACTGATGTGGCTTTACAATTCTTAATGCTTTCACATATATTGTGCTGCTGGGACAAGTAACCATCTGCTGAAAGTAATACAACCCAGTTCCACCTCACACTGAAATGCACTAAAGATCAATCTTCCCATTTCTGAGACTATTTCTTGGTGTCAAATTGAATTTTTCACCACCACGACCGCGGTCTGACTAAATTTCATGCAGGATCTGAGAAACCACTGGTGTGTGTCGTCATAAATAACTTTAGTTTCCCGACCGTCAAAAACAACAACACAGCTTATCTTGCATTTGGAAAATATTGAATGCAGGCTGGAGGGCTTCCAAATTATCGTTCAAAATATTGCTGGTAGAAAATCATCTACTGTGTACGTCAACCAAACGAACTTGAACGGGAAATTAAGAAAAAAACTGGGGGCCTAGCAAAAAACTGGAGGGGCCATGGCCCACGCAGGCCCCCCCTTAGAATCGCCACTGGTGATCAGTAACTTTTGCTATGAAAACTAGAGATAAACCGATATATCGGCCGATATTTGGGTTTTCCCGATATATCGGTATCGGCCAAAACGGCCGATTTTATCGGCCTCAGTAGGTCTTGTCAAAACGCTGTTATTTTCCTCACGCATCCATACAACTTACACAAGAAAACACAACGAAGCAAGTCAAGACAGTTATCTTACAACAACGCTATCAGGTGCGGTTCCATAAACAAGCAGACAAGATTAACCATGGAACGTAATTCGGCCGTCACAACCGAAACAAAAGCATCATCGGGAAGTTTCAAATGCTCGAAGCTACCACGTGCAGGTGTTGTGTACGAATAAACCCCCGTTGTACTTCCGGAAGTTTTCGCAGCACGAAGATTGAGTGTAGCTGAGGTGCAGAAGTCCAATCGATGCCTAGTTTAGCGGAATTAATTTTTAAAAAGCTTGCATGAAAAATAAATTACGTTATGTTAAGCAACATTTGTGACGTTGTGAATATGATTACAAATGCTATTGTTACTCACTAGTGACGCAACTGTCCCTGTGAAGCAGTTGCACGTAACATCTTGAAAGGATTCTACTTTTGATGTGTTAGGCCTTGCGAACTGGTTTATACTGTACGCAAGCTAAAATATCGTCGAAATTGAGGTTGCAGCATCTCTATCATGGCACTGCTCAACGGCAAATGTTAATCATCTACGTGAAACAGTGAAAAGCAGGGGTGGACAATTAGCGGCCCGCGGGCCAAATGTGGCCCGCCACATAGTTTTCAGTGGCCCGCGGAAGCATTCAGGAAAAATATTTTAATCTAATATTTCTTCCAATTTATCACAGTAAATGTTAGCGCTGAAGCTAACCTGAAACGAGACTTGCTACTATGACTATCGACTTGCTTCTATTTCCAGTGGACGTATGGCCCTCCGCGCAACGCGACCTTCTCAAAGTGGTCCCCGAGACAAATTAATTGCTGACCACTGGTGAAAAGGCATTTAAAAATAGCATTAAATTGTTAGTTTTGTTACAGATATAAGTTTGGTATATTTTTAGCCTAGACTTGGTATGTTCATGGTAAGAACAGTTGGCAACACTGTGCGCAATGCGCACATACGCACCTTTTAGCTATTGTTATGGCGACTTGTTCTTATGGAATTTACTTCTGTCGAACGGGCGGTAATCGGTTATAGCCTAGTGCTGCTTTTGCTTAGGCTAGGTTGTAGATAACCGGCTAACTTAATGCAGACTACTTGGTGAAAATGCAGAAAAACTGTGCTTTCTACATGACAATCTTAAACTGTTGATAATGGAACTACTGAGAATTGATAAATCAGTTGAGGTATTTCATACCAATGCCAGTAGTTCAGTTGCAGTAACTATAGAACTAGTTTGCTTTTTTTTAAGGACATGCAGTTCTTTAATGTTACATTACATCAAAATTCCAAACTTCATTCTTTAAGACTTGGAATTTTCAAATTGAAAACCCACTGAGTTGCAGAAGAGTCTAAAAGGTTGATTTGTGAAATATATACTAAAACGAAATTTCACAAGATTTGTGTAGTGCAGTAACTGTTAACAAACATACTATCATAGGCCAAAAAGTTACTGCTGTTTTGGAAAAATTTTCATTTTTGGCAATGGTTAATTGAATACAGTGTTGTGCTAATTTTAACCTCAACTTGATGCTCCATTTTGTACTTCCTTTTCATTGTTCACCATATTTCAACGTTCAAGCACTGTTTTTGCTTTTTTGGTTTAAGCACCATAAGCAGTTTTCTTTCATTCAGTGTTCTGTTCTTATTTTGTTATTTTAACATTCTTTTTTTATTTATGGCACTGTGTTTATTCATTGGAAATTGTGTATACTATGCTCACAAGTTAATCAAATATTGAAAACGCAACAATTTAAAAATTTTAGCTCATAAATCCTGATTTTTGAAGTTTTTGAAAAAATATAAGGCATAAAATACATGTTTTTCACAATGAAGCAGAAAAAAAGATTTAAAAATTTTAGAAATATCGGCTATCGGCCCATGAATGGCCGATGTATCGGTATCGGCCCCAAAAAAGCCATATCGGTTGATCTCTAATGAAAACATTTTTTCTCCAAAATGCAGTCTGAATATTTGTTGACCAAGGTTTTCATCGAATGAGGGACAAACTCGGAAATCTTCCCAAACTTTATTAGAAACAAAATGAACCAATGTATTGATGAAATCACGTTGTCATGCGAAACGTACAAGATTATAGGCACAACACTGGATCTTGCATTGCTTCTTCTATTTGAATTCTTATATCAAGTGGAAGTCGTGGGAGCCTGTGCGGTTTTATGTTCAGACTTAACCATTGCACGATTTCTGGCCAAGAGATGGTTGAGTTGTGACACAGGCGTTATGGCGCATCTATGAAACAGTGTGGTGTATGTATGAAACAGTGTGGTGTATGTATGAAACAGTGTGGTGTATGTATGAAACAGTGTGGTGTATGTATGAAACAGTCAAGTTGAAATATTTTTCAGCTCATAATTGAAACCCACGATGGTCAGTTTCTTGAACGCATTTCACCCTGGGCCTCCTACGTCGTGCAGTTTGGGGGGCACGGAACTTACAAATGGATTTTTTGGAACCCACCTGGCAACGAAGCTTATCAAGTGAGTAGTTGGTAGTTAGGTGATGAAAGTATTTTGCTTGTCAAACGATAAAGCATTCGAAGTCATTGTTAAGATGGTTGATTGTTTCGACATCTTCTCCGTGGTTTTCAGAGCTTTGTAGTGTGTCCTTTCCAGACCCGCCATTGTAAAATATATATCTTGCCAAATCATCCTTCATATCATAGTTGCCTCCATTGATAGTCCATTATTTTACTTCGGCAGTTCAAACATTCTTCGCCACCGAAACTGAAGAGTCTTCGTATTTACGAGGCGCATGTAGGGATAGCATCCTGGGAGGGAAAGATCTCTACCTACAGGAACTTCACCCACAATGTCCTCCCCCGCATCAGAGACCTCGGCTACAACTGCATACAGTTGATGGCGATAATGGAGCATGCGTACTATGCCAGCTTCGGTTACCAAGTAACCAGCTTTTTTGCTGCATCCAGGTATTTTCTCATTATTTGATTTTTATATTTTCAAGTCGCTATTCACTGTATGACGTCACTCAGGCAATTCCTTTTAAAACGTTTCTGGTTGTACTGACAAGTTAGTGAAGTTTAAAGACTTAATCGCTGGACACTGAGTTTGATTCGGGGTTAGTTTTGCTTCATCGTAGAAGTCAAGCACTGCTCGTCATAAGTTCATAGTTACTTTCCGAACGATCAAATGTATGCGCTTCTCGCACAGTCGTTACGGAACTCCCGACGAACTGAAGGAACTCCTCGACACTGCCCACAGCATGGGCCTCTATGTGTTGCTAGATGTTGTGCACAGCCACGCTTCGAAAAACGTGCTCGATGGTCTGAACATGTTTGATGGGTCGGACTCTTGTCATTTTCACTCCGGACATCGAGGCCAACATGAGTTGTGGGACAGTCGTCTGTTCAACTATTCTCAGTGAGCTCCGGGTTTTTGTTTATCCGTTAAAGTTAAACCACGTTTCAACGGAAAATGTTAATTTTTGTGATGTGATGTGTTCACATAGTTACTCATGTGTTCACATAGTTACTCATGTGTTCACATAGTTACTCATGTGTTCACATAGTTACTCATGTGTTCACATAGTTACTCATGTGTTCACATAGTTACTCATGTGTTCACATAGTTACTCACGTGCCGCCAAACTTTGAAACAGTTGTTTCATGTTTTGCTTTTCTCGTTACAGTTGGGAAGTCCTCAGATTTTTATTATCAAACTTGCGTTGGTATATGGACGTGTATAAGTTCGATGGCTTCAGGTTTGACGGAGTAACTTCAATGATATATCATGATCATGGAATATGTGGGTGAATTTGTTCGTGTTTTCTTTATTTTGGGCTTATTGGAGCCTGTCTGGTGTTATCCAGGTGTTGCATTTTTACGTTGCCCGTACATCAGTGCTATCGCTTGACTGATCAGTTTAAGCGCCAACATTCATTCCATTCCTTCCAACCACGATAAGTGGCGCTCTAATTGACAAAAGTCACGACATTGTCTGCCTGGTTTGGTAAAAGGAAACAACAATAGCAGTGGTTGTTCTGGAAGAACGAAATTGCCTTTGCAAAGAATGCAGAGTTAAATGAGTCAGTACCGGGAAACTAGTAAATTGTTTTTTGGTAAACAATGCACGGAGTTGCTGTAGATTCTTATTGCAAACAAAACAGCCACAATAATCGAAAACATTATTTTATTTGACGCTTCGGCTTATGCGTAAGCCATTATCAGGAATTTTTCGATTTTTGTGGCTGTTTTGTTTGCAATAGTAGATTGTTACGTCAACAATCGCGTTTATGGGTAATTTTCTCGACTATTGTGTTTTATACAAAAGAAGTTATTGCCTGATTTTGACGTCACTTGATTCCAGGCTGCCATTTCCGCACTGGTTGTAGTTGTGGGAGTGCAGAGCAGCTGATAAACTGATATTGTTTTATCGCACATTGCTCCCAGCTCGCGGATTTTCTGGGGATTACAACGAATATTTCGGGATGCACATCGATGTAGAGTCTCTTGTGTACCTGATGCTCGCAAACGACATGATTAAGACTTTCTTCCCATCAGCAATCACTGTGGCTGAGGTATTTGCTTCATTCGCACCACTCCTTTGTAGTGATCATGTAAACACTGATTTGTTTGATGAGCTGCAGTGCCATGCAGCTTTGTAGAAAACCTATCCCGGCCAAACATTCTTTTTCTGAATATTTGGAGAGAATGACGACAAATAAAAGAATCTCCTTATTTTCCTAGAGTTAGGAGCTAAGCCTACAATCGCTAGTAACAGGTGTGTGGAACGGTTTGTCAAAAGTTTTCATCATTCTTGTTCAGGATGTATCAGGAATGCCAGGCATGTGCCGACCTGTGAGTGAAGGTGGTATCGGGTTCGACTACAGGCTGGCGATGGCAATCCCCGACAAATGGATTAAAGTGAGTCTTGCAAAGATCCAACATCGCCCACTCCTGCGCTGCAATTTTCTTGTTTTGTTTCAGATTTTGAAAGAACTTCGCGATGAAGACTGGGACATGGGAAATATATTCCACACTTTGACAAACAGAAGATACGGAGAGAAGTGCATTGCTTATGCTGAGAGCCATGACCAGGTGGGGGGAGGGCAGGAAACTGTGGTTGAAGTCGTTGCAATGTGATATGTTTGCACTTTCTCGACTCGACTTAACATTTCCGTTTTCCTGATAAACTCTGTTCATCTGATATGTTCTGAGCAATGCCAAGTTGCGCGCCTGTTTGACCTTTGTACTGTCTCTATTACTTCCTCTCCCAGTGCGACATACGGCTTCCCGCATTGAGATACCAAACCAGAAGGTTGGGGAACGTCTGCTGTTGTTGATTAATCTAAAATAAAACCTCCTGCGAAGACCATGCAGGTTCGTGGTAAGATTTTTGAAATCAGTCGTTTGGAAACAGCCTACCTCGTAAGGTAGCTGGAGGGAGTTTTTTTAACAACCCTCCCTTATTGATGAAGTGATGTCAACACTGATGTTGCGATGAAGTGATGTCAACACTGATGTTGCACACGCGGTAGCATTTTTCGTGATTTCACGCACTTTTCTGTTCGCCACTGTTGAGTGGCAAAGATTAAAAACAAAAAATGGATGTTTTTTTCCCAGGCCTTGGTTGGAGACAAGACATTAGCATTCTGGTTGATGGATAAGGAGATGTATTCCCACATGTCCCTGACAACCGAACTGACTCCAATCATTGACCGTGGCATCGCTTTGCATAAAATGATAAGACTCATAACTCATGGCTTGGGTGGAGAAGGTTACCTCAACTTCATCGGTAAGCTTTCCTCACCCAGCATGGGTTCTAGGTTATGTTTTTGTAATTTCTATTAAAATTATAGTCCCTAAGGATGTTTGTCATATTTGAAAACGAGTAATAAAGAATTTGCTAAATACTCAATATATGTATAAACACTCAATATATGTATAAACACTCAATATATGTATAAATACTCAATATATGTATAAATACTAGTCTGAACAGGTGCTTTGCGAATTTCGTGCAAAACCAGCATTGAAATAAATGTCTGGTTCGCGAGGCGCACCGCTGTAGATGCTGAGCACAGGAGGGTCTTTCAATTCAAACAAAGTCGAAGTTTGTTCACATTTCAAACTTCAAACATTTCGCGACTTTCGTTCGTATGACTGGAAGTTTCTCCAAAGTTTTTCTAACGGTGTTTGTGAAAATGCAATGACTTTGAAACACAGCAAAGCGGTCATTATGCTTTGATGTTATGTTGATGTTTGGTTTTGAAAAAAACTTCTTCAAATTTATTGTACATCATCTTTTCACAAAAGCAGTTGTCCCCCTGCTTACGGGCCTGTTTACGGTTACTCGCAGATATGCATGTTCTCACTCTTGCCCGCATGCTTAATGTGTTGCAGTTGCTTGTTCAAGACTTATGCGAACTTTTGCAAATTCTTTGTTTGTTTATTCACTCTGCATAACTATGCAACCGCACACTACTTCGCAGAGTGTATACAGATTACTCCGACTAATTGTAAACGCCATAACCGCGTTTTCACATAAGATTCCAGAATCTCAAACCAAAACCATTATTACGTGAAAAACATAGTCCGGTTAATCGCATAAACCGGACATTCAAATAGAAATATTATTTTCATCTGTGGACTAACCACTTACTTCGCGCCACTTAGTGTGAGTGAAAGACACGGTTCCGAAGCTCGGCAGCTGAGTGCCGTCACTGGGTGGCCAGAAAGCAAAATTGCTATCTGTCTTCGGCCGAGAAGTTGACATCGCATGGTGGTCTGTAGCTGCCAAGCCGCATGTAAAACCATAGTCTCACATTCAATTTGGCTCAAGTGCAGTTGACTCGTCATAAATATACATTGTCGCATCACATAAGAACACGGGGAGAACTGCAGAAAATTAGTATCATGCAGGTGTCCGGCCACATTGGAGAAAGTCACAGTGGTATCCCACGCTTCGTGGAGCTGTGCAAAGTGTAAACATTCATGTTTGTCTGGAATTACGCGAGTCGCTCTGCAACGCAGCCGAGCACCTTGAAATTCTATGTGAACCGAACTGTTCTCAAATTCGAGAACGACACAGATGTTATTGTTGAAGAGACTTGGCATGTCGAGTAAACAGTCCCCCTGGTTGTGCCCCTGAGATGCAGGTTCGAACTCGGTCTGCATAATTTCAAGAAACCTAATCCCGACTTCCATCTCTGTCAGAACTAAACCAAATAACATGTAGGGGCGTAAAATTAACACTGGCGTAAGGTTTGGGAGGTACACATTCCCGTACAAAAACTTTCCATGTTGTAGAAGCATGTAAGGGTTCCTGGAAATTGCTTGATGCCTCCCCCCTGTTAAGAACCACTGGTGCAGATCATTACCACCAGTCGCCGTGGTCTGTAACGATTTGGTTTCATCACCAGGCAATGAATTCGGACACCCGGAATGGCTGGACTTCCCCCGATCCGGGAACAACTCCAGCTTCCACTACGCCCGACGTCAGTTCAATCTTGCTGACGATGATTTGCTGCGATACAAGTTTTTGAACAGGTTCGACACAGCGATGCAACACACCGAAGCACACTATGGATGGCTGGCCGCCCCGCCCGTGAGTGGTTCTTATCGACAGCTGCTGAGGAGTAGGTTTCGAAACAGAAACGAGATCTTTGCAACAAAATGAACCAAATGTACGTTCCGAGAATGCCGTTGCAAAAAACGACTTAATATGTTTCAGATAAAATAACTTAGGAAACAAAAGGTTGCTAGCGTCAATGCACAGGCATTCCTCACCTAGTATGCGATGCAGTGCAACTATGATGAGATGAAGCTCAGAGGCGATGTGTTCAACCACACCTCATGCCGAAAATCAATATGAGCCACTCGAATGAGATATAAGTCTGTTGAGAGAAATTTGAGATTTGTCGAAACCTTTTCTCCGTTTCTCATCTACTCTGCATCGGCTCCCGACAAGTCTAATGTGTTGCTTCAGAGCAGCACACCTGAATAGGGTTGATGGAAAGTTGAGGAAGTCATGGACTTCCATGAACAAAGGATCTCATGAACAATCGGTTTTGTTTCATGCATCGGAAACTTTCTTTGTTAAGTTCATTTCTAATACCGAGCACTTTATCGACAGGTTTTCATTTTTATTAAAAAAGCCTAAAACTGTGAAGTTTATGAAGTTTTTGACCTTGCTGCAATCTTTTCGCTTGCAAAGGTTTTTGTTTTTTTTTCGAGACTTACCAGATGTTGTGTGCAGGGATTCGTGAGCAGGAAACACGAAGAGGACAAAGTGTTTGTGTTCGAAAGAGCAAATGTCCTGTTTCTTTTCAATTTCCATCCAAATAAAAGCTTCGCTGACTACAGAGTTGGTGTCGACAAACCTGGAAGGTAAGTTGCCATGACTGATGGTCTCATTAGGGTCTGTGATGTCCAGAGCCGTATCAACCACCCTCCATATCCCCCCAATTGGGGACCCACGCCGTCACAGGTACCCGAAATTCAGCCCCAGTCGCCACATACCCTCTCAAACAAAGCTTTAACCCTCAAATTAAAATATCCAACACTGGAAATTAGTGACATTTTCATCAATCCGAATTCTGTTCTCTCCTGTAATTTATAGACAGAGCAGCACTTGCCGCTGTTACCCAGAATAACATCACCTGGTCATTTATGATACGTTTGTGAGGTAATAATCGTATTTGAGCCTTGAGCGTGAACCGTCAGCGTCAGGAGCCTGTTTAAGGGGAGGCGAGCGAGGCAGTTTCCTCGCCCCCCATTTCTAGGCCCCCTGGGGGTGTTTCGCGCGTAAATTTACCTCGGTTTTGGTGAAAAAATGAAAACTTGCTATGTACTCACACAATGGACTCAGAAGCAGATCATGAATAAATACTTCTCTTTCAAAATGGCCTCCAACAGCAACTATAAAACTATAGGAATTGGGGGCGGTGAGGTTCTCACGCAGTATTGAAAAAGTATTGAATTTGGCCAAAATGTACATTAGATATTGAAAAAGTATGAAAATTCTGAATGGAAAAGGAATCAAAAGTATCTGAGCAGAGTTTTACTGAAGGCAAAGCACTTCGTCATTTATGCAGTATTATGTGATGTGTAAAATTGAGTTTCATGATTAAGAATTTTGAAAAATGAACAGAAATAATGGTATCGAACATTTTAAATTTAGTATTGGAAAGGTATTGAAAAAGTGTGGAAAATGATTTCAAAAATGTGTGGGAACCCTGACTGTCGCTCAACTTTTTTGTGTTGCTAGCTTTGTCTTCCCAACCTTCAGTATTTTAAAAGTTTGGTATCATCAATACTCTTTTGTAGTTTCTGATTTGTCAGTCATAGCGTAAAGTCTTATGGGAACGTATCCTTGGATGGCCCGCATATCCCCTTCCTACGCTTGATCAAAAGGTCTTATCACGGTTGACTGAGTTCGATGACGTCATCATAGTCCCCCTTTGAGCCTTGGTTTGGGCAACCCCAAGTCCACTTGGTTAGCATTCATTACTGGAGTGTTGGACGTGAAGTTGACCATCATGTCCAGTTGTATACGTCCAGACGTTCTGCTGCTGCTGTGCAGACAGCCAAATGGAGTTAATAGTGTGGTTAGAAGAGCAGGCCTGTAGCCGGGTTTTAGGTTTGGGGGTGAAAGCTACATTTTTAAGGGGGAAAGGATTTTGTTTTTATTGCATGTTTGAAACGAATTTTTCTGGACGCGAAAAAATTTAGGGAGCACGGCCCCCGAATTTCCTCCGTGGACACGGGCCTGTAGAAGTGGTCACGGGACTTTAGAAGTGGCCACGGGCCTGTAGAAGAGTTTATTTAGCAATCATTGTTAAAATTGTCACAAAACAGTCAGTTGATTGCGGATATCAACCATGTTGTTTATCAGTTCGCGCTAATGAAAGAAAACGTTCATCGCGGTGCACATGCTTTGACCGACCTCATGTTTGCTGCTTCGGTAATAATGTTTTGATAACTAAACGATAGGATTGATTCTGATTTCCTGCAAATTCTTACATTTGCATTTCATTGCGACATCTCTAAATAATCGCCGTCAATTAAATAACAATAATTTTACGACTCATTTCCTTTTGTTAAAAGCTCGTTCAAAAAAATTTAGTTGCGAACTACGAGTCCATTATGGGTACTTGTGGGAAAATATTTAATAACTTTATAATTAATCAGCACATTTGGCGAATGCTGTGTTGTGAGTTAAATATAAGTTTTCAGAATGTCTTGTTGCGGCAGCTAGCCTTTTTATCGCGAGCCGTGGGGGAGCTAGTCCGCAGAAATTTGAGAAACGCGCCCTGACAACCTTTCGCCTAGAATCTGACCCTTACGAATCCTCGCATCAACTGGACTGTAGCTTCTTGTTACCTACAGCAAAGGCTTACGGAACCGGAAGATAGCACAATTTCTTGTTATCAGATCCAACAAACAAACAACAAACATCAGCGGCGATTGATCGTCAGCACAGTTTCTGAAACACAACAGAAACAAACTAAAAGCATTCTGCCAGCGCAGCTAACTGAGCAAGAAAACTTCACACCGATAGCTGAGCGCGCTACAGACAATTAACGATTAGACAAGCGCGCAACGCGGCTGTTTACAGTAAATTCAAACATGCATCTCAAACGCATGATTGCGATCAAGGTATTACTTCGGTGTCGATTGGCAAGCTGCAAATGCTCGGTTAAATTATCTCAGAGACATATGACAAACTTACGTACCAAAAACGGTGTACGTTCCACAGCTCAAATCTCTGGTCTTTTCGGTCAACAGAAACACTCTGAATTGGTTGGCAGAATTTGGTTACACGAGGGCCGAAATGTTACTAAAGTTCCAGGTAACCGAGCTGTGCTTTTATCGCACTGAGCGCGGCAAAAACAGAAAAAACAACTTTCTTTGTTACGACTGTTCGAGACTGCAAAGCAGACAAATGTCTGTCTCAACGTCCCGTTCGCAGACGCAAAACGGCGACATGTGAGAAATAAACCGTTACTCAACTCAACGTGTCCTCTAACGACCCACGCCAGGGAGTTGCAAAAGGTTGCTACTGCAGAAGTGTCAGTGCAATCCATCAAGGCAGTCCATTAATATTAGACTTTAAGGCGGCGTTCAAAGAGTGAATCACGCTCGTATTAAAATATTGATCGCCGGATGCGCAGCTTGAAGCGGTTAAGCAAAGGTGAAGGAAGAGTCGTCGCCGCGCGTCGTAACATGTCTTACCCCCCTGCACAAATATGAAGGCCTCCAATGGAAGACTTTCTGGCGACGGTTCTGTCGAAATTGTGTGTACAAGTGGAACTAGAAAAACAGTGAAATGAGAAAGTAAAAAAGTAGGATATTTTGTTTTGAAGGCCATTCGGCCTCGAGATGCGCCATAACATCGAAGTATTTTTTAGAAACCGCCATTAGGGGTCCCTGTAAGCATTTGGGGGGCAGAGGGGGCTGCTACAGCACTTGTGATGTCATTTAAGAGTGTTTTGGTTTGAAGAAGGTTCCGGTGGAAACAATCCATCCATGGTTCGACAAACACGACATTTACTGCATCTCACCATAATTTTCCAGATATAAGATCGCGGTCGACAGCGATGACCAATACTTTGGAGGACACAACAGGAACGACAGGACTGCGAGGTTTTTTACAGAAAACACTTCACAAGACGGGAGACCCAATTCTTTAATGGTAAATATAATGAAACAACGATTCTTGCGTATACTGTGAAAAGACGTGGTACTGCAGCCCAGCAAGCTGTGTTATCCAGACAGCTGTAATCATGGCTGCTGGCAGGATCGGAACCAGCCAGTAAGGTTGGGGGAGGGGGGTTTCAGTAATATATTTTAAGCAAGTCTCATTACTGGTTCACTGCTGCAAGAG
>Ga0210059_1002672_pt1 | contig 28078 bp, 15 predicted proteins | sample Ectturendosymbi2_FD_188042 | JGI IMG/M metagenome (GOLD analysis project Ga0210059, IMG submission 188042) | Ecteinascidia turbinata endosymbiont from Florida, USA - Sample 2 (SPAdes) (version 2) | ecosystem: Host-associated > Tunicates > Ascidians > Unclassified | place: Key West, Florida...
ACATCTGATTGAAACGATACGTCGATTTAAGAGTGAGACTTGAGCTCAAGAAGATTTTCTCAAGGTTTTATGCAACCGGTGCCAAGTTCAAAGACACTAAACAATTACTGAATATGGGAATCGAAGAGAACCAATCGGTCGAAAGTGTTTTCACAACATTTGGAAAGCTGCATGACCCAGAAACGAAACTAATGAAGCATAGTTCTCTAATTTGACATACAAAAATAAGGAAACAACTGTTAGGTTAGGACCGTCGACAGAAAGTCCTCGATAGGAGGGCTTAACATTCCAAAAGTTGGCGAAATATCCACTCATTTGTAGTATTTCATATGTCAACTTGGGGGGCTTGAAGCTTTGTTTGGAGGGACTAAGCACACCAAAGCCCCCTCTGGCGACGGGACTGTGTTAGGTGAACCATGCAGTATGTTTGTTTCCGCTAGGATATCACTTCCTGTTAAAAGAGGGGCACTGACGTTTTTCGTTCGGTCGCAAATCGCTCAAACAAATGTTTGATGGTTTTACTAGTTCATACTTTATGTGGGGACTAAATGCTGCATTCAAAAAAATTGGTGACCTAGACATAACAAAAAAGAACCGTGTCTGTGACTGCATAGTCGTAAAACGAAGTAAGTGGGGGAAATTTGTACAGGCAACACAGGCATCAAAGTCTCACATGATCACTGCCATCCATCGAAGTATAAATCTTGAAGTTATTTCCGTCATCGCTGAACCAAAGAGCGTAGGTGGTTACGTAGCTTGAGCCTTTCTTGTAAATCGTTACTCCCGACACCTTGAGAACATGAAGGCTTGATAAATACTCATTTAATGATCGTACTGACGTGAACGAGAGCGCGTTATAGTTAAAGATCAAAATTGAAATGTTACAAACATTTTTGTTGAAATGCCCACATATGGAAGTAAATTTACGGTTGCCTTGATACCGATCAACGGTTAAAACGAGGTGCAGTGGGCCTCACAATCTTCAAAACTTTAGTTCTGCCCCTATAGATAAAATACAATGCAAAACGCGAACCTCCGGAGATCTACAATTTTCGATTTTGTGACATGCTATTTTCTTGAATTACTTCCACCATATCAGTATCTAGCCTGAAAAGTTTTCCACAAACAGCCTGAAAAGTTTTTCACATGTTTAAGCATTGTCCATATAATGCATTAAATGCATTAGGCTAGACACAAGAAGTTAACAAATACATGGATGTGTATTCGGAAAGAAATTTTAAACCGAAAAAATCTGAAACTTGATTTCCCAGTAGTAGAAAAAACGCTTGACACAAAAAATATGCACTAATTTTTTCAACCAACTGACACAAAAAAACAGAAAAGGTAGTCACACAAAACGATACCTTGCGACAGCATAAAATCGTTGATAAAGATGCTGACAAGCATTTTGAATACATTTCTCAAAAAACACAAGAAAACCAAAAATTAAACCACTTTGCTCATGTACGTTGATGTAGACTTTAGAAAAGCTGCTAGCAATCTCATTAATAAATTTTTTACTTAGTCATGCATCAAGCTCACGACCAGTGGCGTAACTAGATGTGTGAGCAGGAGTGGCGAAATTGAAGCAGAAGGGCTGGTCGCTTTAGAGGGCCCACTAGCCAACTCTTGGAAAAAATACTTGGGAAACGATAGTGAATCCGGATGTGGGTGCCTGTACTAATACTCCAAATCAGCAGAAAATACTCTGAAAAACGCAATAAAACAACAACCTACTGCAACACAAAAAAGAATACGAAAATCAAAATATAGGCTAAGTGGGGGCCTGTTTTTACATTTAGCTCGCCAGCGGGGCAGTTCGCACCCCTGCTACCCCGTCAGTTGCGCCACTACTCACGTCAAGAAGCAGAGCGGTGGCTAGAAAATCCATACCAAATTTTTGAAAGCATAAGCTTATCACAGTCTCTGATATGTCAGTTTGGTGTCCACTTCTTCCTTGGTTAGAATACAAGAAAAGGTATGCTGCATTCCTGACATGCGCAAAACTCACCTTGTAGAAGTCATCGAATTGCACTTCCACGTATTCATTCAGGCTGTTGGAAGTTGGTGACCAACCAGATGGTGTGTAAGCTGCACAAGTAATAACAGAAACGTTTGCACAGGCATCCGCAAAATTCGAATTATAGATACAAACATTGTCGGAGTTTTTTCAAGCAACTCATTCCTGTGACGAAGATGGGAATTCAGTGTACGACTGACGCTATTCGAAACGTTTGCTTCAGTTTGATTAATCCAACACGGTAATTTCACATATTTTGTCATGCTATTGGTGCATGTTTTATGGATTTTTGTATCACACATTTTTCTATAAAAATTATGTACTTTTGCTCTTTTTCTCTAAAGGTGACAACTGTTTTGAACCCAATTGGATTTTGTCTTTTTGACGATTGAGCAACTGATTAGTAAAATTCTTTCCACAAATATTTCCGAGCATGGGCGTAACGAGGTTAGATGGCTCACAGGGCAAGAAGCTAGTTTGGCGCCCCCATGTTCGAACCTGAGATCTTTTGGAAGCACATTTATTGTACTGAAGAAAGTTCTCGTGACCTTGTTGTGATTTTTCGGCGCCCTCTGCAGTCATTCGGCCCCCAGGGAACTGTGCCCCCTTTCCCCCTCGTTACGGCCCTGCTTCCGAGTGCTATATTCATAAATACTGAGAAGTTTTATCAGTGCAGCATCATCACGAATTTTTTCTCAGGTTTAACCAATGTCTACAAAACTATATTTGGAGAGGTAAAACAGGTTTGAGTTCCTCTTAAAATGATATAAATTGTGTCTGTGTTGCAAAAATATCTAAAAATTGTGGGTTTCTGATGACAGATCCGAATTCAACATACATTTTATTGCATTTAACTATCAACTATAAACATATTACCTAATCTGCCCAGTATAATCTGAATAATATTCGTGGATATAGGCCTACTTCGAAATTTGTTTGCCAGAAAATCAATCCTGATGCAAAGTCAAAAATATACTGAGAGCAAAATAGTTATGCAATATCTTTTTGAAAAAGATGTAGAACGCTAATTGTTCTACCATGTAGTATAGGCCTAATTGTTTTTTCCGGAACTATTAAAAAGGACTAAAGTTTATAGGCGAATTACGTGCTTCTCAGTTGCAAGCAGAATTGTGCAATGTAGCTCTTGGAGACTGGGCTGAACCTTGCTGTACCAAGGTTACACGCATCGTATACTAGAATGACACGCCGAAACCTTACGTTTTCCACAGTGAGAGGCTAGACGCAGTGTTTGCTAGAGCGACACACCAACTTTTCAACTGAGTTTTGTAATTTGCATTAATCTTTCAGTCCCGCGTGTGCCACTTTTCTTGCAGAGCTTTGCAATCCTATAACTCGCCAGGCAATTGAGCTGGAGAGCTGTTCAAACCCTTTACGGATTCAGCAAGTCTTGTAGTCAAAATCGAAAAAAATTTGTTTTTCTTTTTAGGTGTGAGCTTTTCTGGGGGGAACGTCATAAGAGTAGGGGTGTTTTTGCGTTATTTTGACCATCTTTGCCTGGCCCTGGGCGCCGTACCAATGGGCCATTTTTTGGACTCAAAGTTAAGTTGGAAGCTAGTTCAAAATCCGCGTCCATAGAGCCTTTGATTGACTTTCTAGCATATCGGGAGCGAAAATTATGGCTTATAAACCAAAAATTGACCAAAATTTTGCTCCCTCAAAAGTCACTCTTGGGGACATTACACCGCAGGCAATAACTCGCCGTCAGATTGAGCTAGAGAGCTGTTGAAACCCTCTAAAGCTCGTGCAGGTATGTAGTTTGCAATAAAAATAAACGTTTCAGTTTAGGATGTCTGTTTATTTTTAATGCTTATACAATGATAGAATGCTTGTGTTATTTTTTGCTAACGTCAGCATTTTTGCCCGACCTCTTTTTAAGACCCCCAGGAGCCATTAAATGACATACAATTTTTTTGAGTTTGGCTGTTTTTTGGTTACTATTCGGGACTTGGAAGGGTCTTAAGGGGTTTTTAGCATTCCTGGTTCCAAGATTAGGGCCAAGAAAACTTAAAATTAATTTGGGAAATCCCCCAAAAGTATTGAGAAAAGCCCCTTACCAATTAGCTGTTTTTGGCTTAACTTTTGAACCAGAAACGCTAGAAACTCAATCAAGAGCTCTAAAAATGCGTATTCCGCCCTAGAATCCAAAAATACTGCGAGCCAAAATATTGGCGCGGAGGATCGGATGATGACGTCATATAATTAACCATAAAACATGCCCCTGTCATGATCCCATTGGCCCAAAACCCCCAACCAAATGTAAAACATTTTTTTTATTCTAAACTACACAACGCCACTGGTCATTACAGGGTTTGAACAGCTCTCTAGCGCAATCTGCTGTCAATTTATGACTGGCCAAAGTTTGCCCTGAAAGTGCAAATTATGTCTTTTCTGAAAAGTTTTGAATTAGGCCAAAAAATGGGTTTTTGACCCATAATTTTGGCTACAGATATGCTAGAAAGTCAATCCAGGGCGCTATAGACGCGGATTTTGACCTAGTTTTCAACAAAACTTTGAGTCAAAAGAGTGGGTCAATGGGTTGGGTCCCAGAGCCGGCCAAAAGTGGCCAAAATTTTTAAAGCGTGTCTTCTTTGTGACGTCACCTCCAGAAATCCCCCACCGAAAACGAAAAACGTTTTTCTTCGATTTTGACCACAAGACTTGCTGAATCCGTGGATGGTTTGGATAGCTCTCTAGCTCAATCGCCTGGCAAGTTATAGGATTGCAAAGCTCTGCAAGATTTGGGGCTTTCGCCGGACTGAAAGGGTTCACAGAGCTACTGCGCGTGCGCCTAATAGAAATATGTTTGTTTTATACGTGTTTGAATACTGCATGCCCGTGATCTGCCTGCTTATAAATATTTGCTTCTTTGCACAAACGCAAGTGTCCTCGGTATTTCTTGCTGTCTGTCATTGGCCATTTCACCTTATAAGTTATGTTACTAGCCTGAAGTCATGTTATCTTCTTAGTGATTTGAGCGCGTTGTTACTAACCATTGCTTGGCCGCACTAGATCACGGGGCAGTTGTTAATCAGCCATTCGATTGTCTCATCATCCAGAAACGTCTGGCCGTGCAGTCTATGAGGAGGTCAACGGATTGGACATTGGAGGACAACATGGTCGACGGTTTGTTCTTCTGCGCCATACTCACAGGACGCAGAGGAAGCCATACCCCATTTGTGTAAACAGGAGCGGAAACATCTGACACCTCTGCGGAGGCGGTTAAGCCGGACCGACGCTGTTCTTGGAATGTTCATTCCAGTAGGGTGGGTGCTGGTGTTGGGGATGAAAGTACGGAGGCTCGTGGTGTTGTCCAACCACTCCGCATTCCAACGGTAATCTGCCGATAGCGCTGCACTTCTGTTATTGTCGTGACTTGTCAGACATGGCATAAAACCGTGTAAAGGGTTTTGTCTCTTTATACCACGTTATCCAAAAAAACGATGGAGTTATCCTCAGAGAGTCTGAAAAGTTGGCTGCTCTCAATCCTCTCCGCAGCCTTTCGAACTCCTCCCACTAGACGCTTCCATTTCAAAAACTTAAGCTCAAGGGCTTGACCTGCACGAAACAACTGCTGCACAAACCGCAATTCTTATTTCCTGTGCTCACCGGCCTGCTACGAACTGCTTGTGAAATTTCATTTTTGTTGTTTTCATGATAGTTTGGTTTATCGATGATTTGTTTATTTTGATTTGCCTCTGATCATTCTCGTGTTTTCAATTCCACAATTGATGTTACTCGCTTTCGTCAAAGCAAACAGGATTTGAGGATTGTAGGCGATTCCGAAAATGGTGTAAAGATTTCTTCGACGGAGAAACGAGGTCTAACATTAGTTTGATTCGTAAACGATCTACTCACATGGACAGGTTGGAATGCTGCAGTACTCCCACTTGGTATTCTGGTCGACTGTGTAGCACCAGGGACGGTCTTTGCTTCCTTTCGGATTTCGGCAGAAGTTGCTGTCAAGGCCTGCGTCTGGATACTTATCGGATGTTCTGCGAATGATTTCAATCGGATATATGGTTTAAGTTTCATAGAATCTATTCTAAGCGCAATTATCCTCAAACGCTGAGCTTAATATTAGGTAAAATGTACGGATGCACGTTGCCAGCGGCTTCTTTGTAACCACTTTAACAACGTAGCGAGGAAGATCCATTTCAATAAAAAAGTATGCATGAAGTGGAAATTGGACAGGTCTTGTACTGTGAGATATGACATTGCCTTAATGCAGCTGACGTCCGTTAACTGGGAAGTTATACGGTAAAGGGTAATGTGTGTATTGTGATGATTGTACTAATAATGTTGTTGATTCTATTTGAATAAGGGTCTGGAAATTAGGTTAGACCAACCGTAGATCTCTGGCGTGGAACCAACAGATAGTCTTTGGAAGACTCAAAACTCGAAATTGGAAATTTCAAAACTCGAAAATTGAGCATGTATTGTCTCCGTATAAACATCAACCAATCATGAATACATTTTAGTATAGAAAATGAGGAAAAAAGCGTTCCTATCCTTACATGACCCTGTGGAGAAAGGAAAGTAACACAAAAAAGAACATTGCACTAAAATGTATTAGTTTCCGTAGAAACGGTTTCCAAAAGTGGCGGTAACAAAGTTCTACATTTTTGTCACAACATCAGGGAATTTTAAACATGTTTCTCAAGGTTTACGATTGCATTGAATTTCTGGACGATGGCTGCCAAAATTGCTTTCTGTCGGTTAACACGAATAAAATGAACTAGAGTCTTTTTTCAAACCAGACAGAAAAATGTGCTTTTGGGAGTTTTGCGCAATCAACAATTTTGAGGTTTGTCGTCACTTGTCGTCGCTATGCCCACAGGTGAGTGGAAAAGTCAGCTTCAAGATTCTACACGACACCCAGTTAACGCTTTTAGTTGGAGGGAATCCTTTGGCCTATTTGTTAATATCAAAAAGCAAAGGACAAATCTACAGCAATGAAGCAAGGCCCCACAAAAAGCCAAAATAAGCTTTACTCGTCGTGCGAATGAGGAGACTGCGTATTCCATCTTTGGCAGGTTCGTCCACTAGTTGTCTTTGAAATCCACCCTCGGTAATCTGCACCCTTGTCCGACGAGCTTGGCAAACATTCCTCTGCAATTACAAAGGATTATGACGACGCGCTCATCATGAACGTATTTTCAAAACAACAACCAGCGCATGTTTGCGCTCAGCATCTACTTTAAATCTTATTGCTACAAAAACTTTTAAAAAGTACAATCTTGTTCAGTTACACTGCGTTTTAGTCATTTAGTCTGCGGCCACGCAGTGCTAAAAACAACATTAGCACAAAACCGACTTCTTGATTGTAACAAAAATTTGTTGAATTTTCACTGTTTTGCGAACTTCGGTCAACTGCACTTCGAAATGAGATTATTGTGTGCCTGACCAACCTTTAATAAAAAACTAATTACCTAAATCCCAAAAATTCTTCTTAAAATTTGTTAACAGCGGACAAACGTCGGAAAACGCACCGCTGAACAACTTAAACAATTTTTACCTTTAAATAAGTGAGGAGATACACAATTAATCTAGAAAGAAGTACTTGCATTCAGGTACGCCAAAATACTTTGCCTGAAAATTGCCTTACTAGTGTCAACTGGAGCTCTTGCGTCGCGAGGATTTTTCCCGTTTTTCGTTGATGTAGCTCTTATCATGTTATCAGGGATAATCCCAGAGTTCATTCCAAGTTTGAACAAACACGCTGAAATACGATGAAGCAATAACATCTGTTTCGTCAGAGCATAAATTTAGCCAAATTACTTTTCTACTTCAAAATGAAGAGAAAAAACAACCGTACGCTGTTAAACATAGTCTGAGAACCAGCACGGTCACCGTCAAATAGTACTTTTTTCAGCTTTGAAATATCGTTAATTTCCCTCCAAAAACACAATCTTTAACTGAAAGATATTAGTTATGTCTGTGTTGCGTGCCACTTTCTTAACATAATCGTTGAATGTTGTGCAGGTTTAAAGATATTATACGAACCTGCAGCCAATTAACACGAAATTATGGGGAAAGGACTAAAACGTTTGATACCAGTCGCTATTTGTTGAATGGTGGACGAGACAAAAAAGATGAAAAAATTTTAAAACCTGAAAAAGTTTACAAAACTGTGGTTAGCATAGTTTGAAGCATATTACCAACACCGCCAAACGCACTCACAGGCACGACATCCGATATATTCCAATCTCATAGCAGGTCTGTCTTTCCAAGTGACCGGGTAACACCGGACGTGACGTGCAACAATTGGCCGCGGAAACAAGTTGGTCACTTGCGTGTTTTGGTCGCTGTTTCCATCAAATATCTGGGCAAAGCATAACCGTGTGAATTGTGAAGCTGAACGCACAGCAATGATAAGACATGAACTGATTGAAAGTTTCGCCTTCATCCAAAAAACAATCTGTTTCGCATTTCAACCAGATTGTTTTCAACAACATCAGCTTGTGAGTGGCCCTAGTCTGTACTCCTTGTAAATGAAACTAGTGATTCATTATGTCACTACAAAAAATCTAAAGTCAAGACAACTTAGAAATCGAGAATCTTAGCTGTGTTTGATCATCCATCTTATAGCATAAATAAACGCGAAGCAATTATGGAGGTTGGTGGCCTCAGGTGAAAACAAAAATGCATGTTTCAAAAAGCGACAAGTGTGTTTCCTGACGACACAGTTTTATACTTGGCGATTTGAAACCTGTCAGCATTAACTTTTAGTATATAGATCTCTCTTGTTGTCTAATTCTATGCCCATGTGTTGACTCGTATTTAGTATTATTTTGTTTGGCGATAAAAGGTTGGTGGATATTTGCACGCAAACTCTAGTCGACAGCGAGAGAGGAAACTAATGACAACTTTCATGCAGCGAAAGTGGATAAAACACGGAAAATACAGCCACAAAATTGAAAGGCTGTTAATTTCAGAAATAATTTCACAAAGAATAGCAACAAAAGATTTTACTAGGCAGGTTGTTGGCACGGGAACAGCATGTGGTTACGTTTCTTGCCTGTTCTTCCACGTAAAAATATTTCGTGTTTCCACCCAGCAGTCCCGTGTTTACTGGAGATATACAATAATGTCAAAAAATGAGGATGGTGAATTACATTTTGTACCCCCCGTCAGCGTATGCAAGTCTCGATGGCACCTATGCAAGTCTCGATGGCAGCGGTTGCAACCTAAAGAAAGATTTTATAAACGAAAAAAGAAAAGTCTTATTGTCAAATACCCCATCGCAACAACTGTTAGCAACGGTTGGTATAGATTGCAAAATCATGCTACGCAATACGTACAAGCAAAAACTTGAATCAGTTTGATAACTCGCTAGCTGCGATGAATAATTTTCCACGATTGAAAAGCTATAAGCAGAAAGAGTTGTTGACTTGCTCAGCTTAAATTCAACTAAAATTCACAATACTCTGCTTTGAAAACATTAATTGGTATTTGGTTTCGAGACAATCATGCAATACCCTAACCGTCTAAAAATCCGAAAAAGAAATGCAAAAATACTTACAATAGGTTTTCCGCTAGAATCAGAAAGCCATTCCCATTCAGATACGTCTGGTCCTTCCCGAACAGGATCTTGACTGTACCTAATCTTGTAAGATGTAACCCACTGTCGTTCTGTGTATTGAATGACGCCGTTTCGACCCTTTAACAAAATTAACCAACATCAGACCAAGAAAAATATCTTTATGTTGACCTTGCATGTGGTTTTCAATATCGACTTACTTGTGTAATAATTCCTTTTATTTCATTCGGTGTTTTAAAGTCTACTTGGAGCCATGGCTCAGGGTCATTTGAATTGGGATCCCAACATCCATGACCTTTTCCAAGCGATATTTCACCCTGAAATCAACCACGAAGTGCTTCAAGCGACACCAGCACCCAATAAAAGCCGTGTAGTTGATGAGAAAAACTACGAGTTTGCTCAGGTCCATCGAGTTAATGCAGAAGCAAAATGGTCCATCTACGCCGGCTTTATCACAGTAGGAGTGATTGTTTGGCTACAAGAACAATTGAATGGCAGTCCAACACGTCTTCAGCTGATGCAAATACTTACGCTGTTGCAATAATACGACTGAAATCGTGAAATGTCGGAAAATAAGAGGTGTGCATCTTTACAATATGTGAAAGTTTGTTTTCGAGTCACCAGAGAAATTTGACGCATAAATCACTAGCAGCAAACTACCGCTGAGGGAACGACTAACATTGCATTCATTCAACACAAGATATACATGTAATACCTAAATCTAGTTTGAGATACCAAACCAAATGAAGGGTTACTGAATTGAAGAAGAGATTTTACAGAAATGTATATAATTTTTAATATTGCAATATCAGATGAGAAGCAACAAAGGTTTTCACTCAGGGTCGAAAAAAGAGACCGAAACTAATATTTCGATCAGAGCCACCAGACATGTGCTACACCCTTTTACATTTTCAGCGGTGATCCTACACAACTAAATGTTTGCATCATTCAGTCTGAGTCGATCTGCTTCGGTATTTTTCTATTAAAACATGTTTTGAACTTTGCATCTTTTTTTGAGATGTTTCCAACCTCTCTTTGTCCCAAAATAATATTTTTCATATCGAGCAAAAATAACAAAGCTTTTGTAGCTAAATAAACTTGGTAAATTTGGTCAAAAAATAAAGGATTTTAGGAGATGCTTTTGGCGCAAAATATTTTTATGTGCAGCAAGATTCAACTGTCATTATTAAGCAGCATACTGTACATATCTCCTAATCTGTGCTGACTACATGCTCAAACATTTCAGATTGTATCCATCAAGAGGTCATACATCAGTTCTCAAATCTAATTTTGGTACTAGCACATCATTACGCGTAAAATACTTTTAGCAACAATTAGAGCTTCATTAAGGACAACATTGCTCGTCAAAGCACTCTTCTGTATTTTTGGAAGGCTGTTTGTTTGTCACCAGTAAGCTTGCACTAACTCGGAATACTTACACCAATTACAATAACATCGGCAGGAGTGTTAAGTCTTCCTCTAGCAGCGCGGTAATTCTCACTTCGCTGAGAAGAAGCAGAAAGTGCTTCATCCGGCAAGACCCCTCCGTATTCAACTCCAATATGTCTGTAGAATTAAAATGCTCTGTGCAACATATTTACACAATGAAACGATCCCAGTGGTGGCCAGCTCGGTTTATAGCAGGAAGAACTTTGTTCCTGCAGTGGGACATGTTAAATCATCCTTGATGAAGCAGAGCACTTTGTCATTTACCAACGACTTATCTATATCTACATTTGTGTAAACTTCTTTTTCTGAAAACGCACAGTTGTCAGTTGTTTCGTCCTTTTTTCCAATGACCATGTCGATTTTCCTGAAACATGAAAAGGACTCGAAAGTGGAGAAAGTTTTTTTGTCGAGAGATATTTTGCTGGGAGGACGAGCCGTGATAGCTACATTGAACAAACAGAGAAAAAATAATTTAGCGCTGAAAAGTAAGTGCAGCTTAATATGGAGTTAGTGGAAGTACTATGCCCAGTGGCTACGATACTGAGACTGGAAATGTCGAGACCGGAAGAAAAATCAGTGTTCATCTGCATCCAGTTGTCATGAACAGCAGTAAACCATACATGCTTCTGTCACGTCCATGAAAACGTCCACTTTTAATTGTTAACACGAAGAAATTCTTCCTGATCGCAAAACAGAGATTCGTACATACAGCAAAACATGGACACTGAAGTGTACTATCTTCATATTCTACAGCTTGCGAAAATATTAAGGCACTTACCTGAAACAGCATGCTTCGCTGCTCTTGCAGTTTGAGTCAGCCACGTCATTTCCGATGATACTGTTGGTATTTCCAGTCTTTTCGCACATGAAGTGTCTATACACTAGGCAGTCAACGTCATTCCAACGCCCCGAAGCCACGTACATCTCCACACACTGTTCCATCGTAGGATTGTTAGGTTCACCTTTGAAAAAAAGCTTACACTTTGTAGCAGCTGGAAATCAAAATTTTACATATTCGCTATATCGCTAACCTGAAATTATCAAGGGATGTTTAGCGTAAAATTTCAAAGATTACGAACTTCACAGCAGACAGCTCGCTGTAGACTATAAAAGAAAGCACAAAAGTCCTTTGAAATCTTAAAAATCATTTGATGTCAGTTTTAAATAATTCAATAAACGCCAGCAAAAACTAGGCGATTGCTTGACTTCTTCCAAATACTGAAATATTGAATTTGCAAAACACGGTAGATCTTAATTTTCCTATGAAAGCTATTGAAGTCTTCACACCCACACGTCTTCACACCCAGCTATTGAAGTCTTCACTTCACACCCAGCTAATGAAGTCTTCACACCCACACAACTTGCAAAATGTAAGCACATGGTGGCGCTAATACAGCAAACATTTATTCAGCCAGCACCTTCGGCGCTGTTCCGAGTAGTCTGTTGTTTCAAATTTTTAGTTTTGCTTAAAATGATATGCAAGAGAACCGATAAAGTTTGTTCATTTTTCTCTGTGAAGTAAATAATTTTGAAAAGACTAAAGTCTAGACTTCCATCGACCGACTACGCTTCAATTTCCAACACGCTATTGGCATCAGCCAGTAAACATTCAGAGTGGCAAGCTGTACGAGTACATTTCAGTGTCAAAGCTGAGTACAACTCTATTTTCCGTAATCGTTGCAGTACAGCAGTATCGGATCTGTAAAAAGTGACTGGACAAAATACATCTTGACGTAGTTGCTTCCTGCGTATAAATGAGTAATGATATGTATAATTCATTCGTGTAAGCAAAAATTCTCTGATAAGAGTGCTTGGGATTATAAACATTGTAAATTGCGAAATTGTGTTTGACAATGTGATATGACCACATATATTCTCCAAAAATACAACACGAATAGCTATATGTATACTTCATGTTTCACCGGTTACATTCTAATCATGTCCAAAAGCTATCAAGGTACATTTACTTCTAGTTCCAAAAGCTTGTACATTTGAAATTAATTTTGAAGCTTCATGTCCACATAGTTTTAAGAGATATTGCTTTATTGAGTTATTTTCAATTACCCTAAAAACAACAAATAGTAATAACTTTGGTGGATTGATCAGCAGCACGAACTGGTTTGACATGTAAAGATTCAACACATCCCAATGTATGCAGTATTTAAAACTCTGGCATGTAACTTTTAATAAATAGGAGAAAAATAATCAAATGTTTCTTAACAGCTGAAATACCACTAGAAAAGGTCTTTCGTTTTAGGGAAGAAATCAAAGATTTTTGTGCAGAATAGCAAAGCTACGCATTTTGTTTTTCGTGTTTGTATTATTGCCAAAACGAAATGTGACTGTTGTCTAAGTCACTCATAATTGTATCATCAGAAATAAAACTTACAAACGATACAGCAGGCGTTGGTATAAACTTCGTAAAAATCTCGTAACACAAAATCTGTGCAGCCTTTTCAGAGGTTCTGTACAGTAAGTACAGTATATTTTTAGACGCTAGCAACATCACACTAACCACCGACCGCTAATTTTAACTTGCGCCTTTCACCTGAATATTTATTTGCCAGTTGCTACTTAGGGCACCGCACACAACTGCATTTCTCCCTTTTTTTTGCTAGGTATGACACTCTATTTCAGAAACAAAACAATCTTTATCCATGTCACAATTTCAGAAAATTTCAGACTGCCGATTTTTGGCCATAATCTGCAAAGTGCTAACGCTAGATGGCCAATCACGGTCTCTAAAGATACGGATTTTCGCCTAGTTTATTTTCAAAGAAAAACTTGTAACTGGTACTTGAAAATTTTTATCAGCTCCAGATGACATCATCGTGACATTATGTTGCCCAGCAAAATGTTAAAAACCAAAATTGCCAAAATTTTTTAAAAACGAATCTAGAAAACTATCGACATTTTGAGAGGGTTAGAATGCTCTTTCTAGCTCTATCGATTGGCGATTTATGACTGAAAACGCGCAGGCCTTAAAAAGTTAAACATGAAGGCATAAAAAACGAAGAGTTTTACAATAGATTTTTACGTGAATGACTTTCCACAGAGCAACACCGAAGCTAAGGAAACCTCAACTATTTTATTTGATAAAGTACTCACACAACCTTTATTTTCCTGACTGCAGCTCTGATGCACAGATATATGGTTAGCAGCTTGTAATCATAACGCTAGGGTAAAGTTTGTCAATAAAAACAAGTTTTTGGTAGCAAGCTGATGAAGCGTGGTTTTTGGTAAAAATTCTTGATACAAGCTGTATTTTGCCGGTTGCTAATTTAATAGGTCAATAAAATATCTCTTTTCCCCTTTAAGAAAGTTTTTTTTAAAGAGTTATAGAGTCAATTTTTCGTAAGCAACAAGATTGGTCAAAAAGTTTTGTTAGCTGGAGAGAAAGCCTGATACTGAATCACTTGTTTGTTTCTGTTTGCAATCTATGCCAGCAAAAAGGAAACACACTGGCATTCGTTAATTCAGCTATGCTTCAAGATTTTCGTTACGTAGATAGAATCAATTTCTAGGATCTTTAAAGTCAATTTTCTGAGTTTTTAGTTCAAAAGAAACTTGCTCCGTACCGCTCAATGAAAGCAAGGATTCGGTCGTTTACTTGACAAAGTTCATTCATGGTTTAACTAAACAAAGATTTCATTTTCGAAAGTGCAACGATTTCGTTGACGCCCACGCCAGCCACACTTGCCATCATTCCAGTTCAAGTAGTTGAACGGCGTCTCATCGCTCCACGCCCAACCCGAGAATCCGACATTGGCATTGTCATAGCCACCAATCCAGACGTTAGCGACAGTGGGAACATTTCCGACAGTTGCTGCAAATGATCAAATGAAACGGCAATGCACTCAAACCACTGAGCGATGCGCTAATAACGTAACAAGTTCTTTTCGTTGTAAAAATGGTTTGTCTGAAAAATATGTATTTGAAATAGGAAACGTTATGTAAAGACAACAGTTTCTGAAAAGCAAGCAACCATTGGTTTGGAAAAGACTTGCAACTTTCATGTCAGATGCATTTATTCGATTAATCACGCATGATTTCTTGGCACGGAATCTTGCTTTTTTATTACTTTATTTGATTTTTTATTATTTCATTATACTTTATTCCTTAAAAGTTTTTTTCACATTATTTTGCGGCAATTTTTTTCAATAATAAACGTTAAGAGGGCTACAACTAATCGACAAGTCCAATAACATCTGTGTCTAGCTGACTTAGCTCAAAATGCGTAACAAACATTACCGAGTAAAAACGCTTGTTCCTGAGGACTGTTGATTGACGCCAAATCGCCCCCCAGTATTTGACAATCTCGTCGAGAGTCAGACCACGTTCTTGCTTGTGCGCTGTTCACCTGAAAATGTTAAAGCTGCACATTTCTTTATACGTACTTAAAATTTCCGTCTATTTCTTTCCAAATCCATCAAACATCAAAATTTGGATCATAAAGCACGCGATCTGCTACTAGGCTGCATAATTTAAAGCAAGTTTCACAACGCTGGTATAATCTTATTATTCCGTATATGTAGACAAAACTTTTTACCAAGTAGCACTGGTCGCTTCCAGGATCAGAAAACCAGCCTCCTCCTCCGCACTTTTCGACGTCAGTGGGATCTGAAAAGTGTTATCAAGATATTGATTAAAATCTTCGAATAAAAACCGACAGAGATCGCAAGACGTTAAACTTTGGTGTCAAATCTATCATTTCAATAAGGCCAGATCAAATGAGTTGTTGTGCAAAATATGAGTTACCTGAATGACAGTGGTGCTAAGTTTTTTTACTGTATATCACAACAGCAAGAAACCAGCTTTAAAGCGATGACTGCTAAACGAACCCAACGAAAAAAAGTATTCAATGCTTCAACATAATTATTGATAGGAACGGAAATACGGATAAAAACCTCGTGACAATATGCAAGGACTGCTCTGTATCGTACTTGTGTATTATCTCATATAAGTAAAAGGTACGATAATGGTGCAGGACCATGTGCATCACGTTTCTTGCAAATAATGTTACTTCCAACGCCAAAGGCACAGGAATTTTCACAATTTCAAAAAATGCAGGCGACGGCAGGAACCATAAATCAAATTCAAGTAATTCGATAGCAGGATAAACGCTCTACATGCCCATACTACCTCCAGTAGGCGGCGGTATCGTCGAAGATGGTGTTGGTACTGTCGACAGAACAGAAAATATTCAATTTAGCAAGGCTAATTACGAAAAAAATTGGTATCTAAGCTTTTCAGTTTAAATAAACCTCTGGAATGATGTTCGCGACTGAGATATTCCAAAACACTTAAAAAACATGACTTTGGGGTTTAGACAAAATAAACTTTATCGTGTGGCTTTGCTGAGTTCGGTTTTTCGATTCCGTGATACCTCGTCCTGGGTCCAATTATCGTACTGATGCTTCCACAAACAGAGGAAAAAAATTTCGACAGGGTCCTTATGTTTTTCAGTGTTGGTGGAGAGTTTCCAAGAAGCAAGTAAACAAACGAACTGTCAATACTTGCAAATCGTTCGTGAAACATACCAAGATTAGAAAGAATGCAAAAAAGCAAAATGCTTCAGACAAACCAAAAACTAAACTCTCTGATAGAACTTTTTTCTTTTAACTCGTGACAATGCTTAATTTTCTCGTGGCAATGCTAAAAATTGCTTGTGTTGATTTTCCTTTCCTTCGTGCTTAAAAAAACTTTAAACTCTGTGAGGAAGACAATGCTCTTCATTCCAGCGTTGCAATAAGTTTTGCTTGAATCATCCTGACCACTGAAAAGACTCAGTCGTACGCAATGTAACGATATTTGCTCCATAACGATATATGCACACTCAAAATGATGATACTCTTTTGAGAAAAATTATTCCGTTGCAACCAAACATCTGCCGTCTATTTATTAATGGGTAACCAGAACCATTCTTAACTCTTCTGATCGAAAACTATGCTCCGATTAAACACGGCATGTTTGTCCAATGGCTGAGGCTGTTGGATGTCAACTGGGCGCACACAGTGTGCGGTTGGTACTGCAGCCACACACTACACTTATTATATCCGCTTAAGATTTTACCATGTGACAAGTCTAGTTACCCCATGCAACGCCGCTACACTTCGCTGCATTTCACCAGTGAAAGAATAACCATGCTTTTAAACGACTTTTGAGTTTTTAAAAGCGTTAAAAATCAATCAATCATTAAATCACAATGTCATAATGTAGAAAAAACACCGAACAATTACGCGTTCTGCATGTCGTGACGCAGATGAAACACCGAACAAGCTGGACTTACTTTCGGGTTGTTTGCAAGCAAATACTCGGGCATCGCTACAGCTTGTGTCCACCCACAATCCGTCCTCTGCTCTCATGTAAACGCATTTGTTACCTCCAGGAGAACTTTGCCAGTTGTAAAAACCAACGGAGCTTCCATCAATCCACGTGTACGAGCCGCCACTTCCAGTTAAACCAATCCAGCTGTCAGCGGCTGCATTTCCTGTCAGTGTTACAAAGTTGTTCGTAAGTAAAGCATGCAATGTTGCTAAGATAAATTGGGCACGAGCTGATACAGTTTTGAAAGTGCTTTTTCCGGCTTTGCCAGATACGACGGTGAAAAATACAGTGAAACTCGCTAAATAAATCAATCAGCCGCGTAATTAATCCAGTTTGCCTTGGGATGGAATTTTTGCATTAAAAATTCGCCGGTTAGTATAACGGAAAACAGTTTTATAAATACATTTTGTAAAAACTAAGCATTTTTTCGTATGATGTTTTGTTTACAACTGTACTTTCCTGAATGTTACTCGATCTAAATAGTGATTTATCAATCTCCCTTAGTGAAGCGTTTTCAAATTGTGATCATCACCCAATCTGTTACCTTCTGCGTCACACAAGCAGTTGTCGAACCACCAATTGCTGTGTGTCACTGCTCTGCAGGAATGTTTCTACACATGCATGCCTTTCCTCATTGCATTGCATTGAGTCATTGCCACATGCATTTCTGTGTTGTCAATTAGTAAATTCGCCACTTGTTGACTCCAAAATAACTTCAGCGGATGGATCACATGCAGCGGATGTGATAATAATTTTAGCAAACCACTCCACCTTGTGTGCTCGAGTCTGCTGAATGGCTGCATGCAGATTTGCTTAGTGCTACCAGTAAGCTCACTTTCTGTCGTAAGTTCATTTGCCTGATTTCCAATTTTATGAGCATTATCTAACATAGTACCCGTAAAACCTGCTTCTTCCAAACAGTGAAAAACTTGAAGGAGTTTCTGTTCTTCCTTCATTTTCCCGTCTGCACTCACCAACTCAATCACAATTTGCATAACCTCTACCTCAAGAAGTATTTCACTTGGTGCTGTAGAATTTTCAAGAAAGTTCTTCCTCTATTGTTTCTTCCAAGAATTTGCTTTCGCTGTCTGCACTACACTTCACCGAGATTAAAACATAACAAGCTTAAATTTTTCAATCTAAAGCTGATGCTTTGATCATTCATTTTGTAGTAATTTACTTAGTTAACCTTCGAATATTTTCAAGCTTTACTTATCACCCTTCTCTTGTGACCTGTGTGATGCCTTTTGTTCCTAACTTGACCAAACCTGCCTTTACGCACTACCTTAACTAATGGATGATTGTCAATCGACATTTCATCACCTCACAAATACTTGCAATTTCTCAAATAACACATCTGGAAAATTTGCCCATATCACTGAAATATAGGCGAAGGACGGCAAAACAATTGGCGGGACTACCGCGTTTTGTCCGAAAAAGTATGTTGATGCCCAAAAAGTAGATTTCCAAAATTTTGATATTTACTTCTTTGAGGAGCAAAAACACACACTTGATGCAATTTTAACTACCAGAAAATAGTTAAATGGACGATGTAAATTAAAAACTATAATGCAATAGATACTCGTTTGACAAAGGTACTTAGGTTTACATAGCTCATTAGCGTTCAGGCATGTGAACAGACTTTAACCTAACCAAGACTAACCTCACTACATAAAAAACTACATGCATAGAGAGAAGGTAGTTGCTGATGGCGCCCAGACCATTCCATTGATTTTGACACGGACTTTGGGAAATTACTATGACCTTTCTTTCTTCATTCACTGAAAATTCAATGAAATTTTACCGAGTAACATTTACATCCTTTTTGTTTCTCTTATCAAATTCGAACTGCATTGTTTGAATACTGACCCCTAGATCCCTCTTCTATCTTCGAATCTCTTCCCTAGCGCCCAAACCTGAGGCAATTCATGCAATTTATGGCTAAGACAATATAGTTTCTTTTCAGAAACAAAGTATAGGCATAATAGTGTGGTAGTCAATTCCCTGAAGCGTAACAGTTGAGCGCGTTGATTGCTTGCTGTGCATTCCTTGGTTTGCGTCCTTACTTTCGTGTTCGTCATTGTCATTCTAACTTGACCGTGGCTCTGTTCACTGCTGTTCTCTTTTGCTGAATAAAGCCTTGTTGAGGTCTTGTAGTATAGAGTTACTACAGTTTATTCAGCAAAAGACTTTTTTCATGCTTTTGGAATTATCGAAAAGCATATGAGACCTCCGTTGTTGGATGCTGACGCCAACTCACCTGACGGACCTCGAAACTGGCATTGGCAACGATGTCTCCAAAGTTACATGCAAAGAATCGAGGGCGTCACTGACGCAGACAAGCTTGATATATTAATCAGCTTACTTCATGCTTCAGTTTATGCGTACATTCGTGACTGCGAAACCTACGGCGACGCTATGACTTGTCTCGACAATGCTTCACTCAAACCAGTGAAAGTATTCACCAGACATAGACTGAATATTTGCCAACAGAAAGTGGGCGAATCGCTGGAAGAATTCTTGCAAAGGTTGAAAACGTTGAGCGCCGAGTGTAATTTTAGAGCCGTTACCGCTGCTCAAAATCAGGAAGCTGCTATTCGAGACGCTTTCATTGCTGGCCTCAGTTCTGGATATATACGTCAACGGCTTCTGGAGGATGCGGCCTTGGAGCTTCAAGCTGTCTTCGATAAAGCTCGATCACTCGATGATGCTCAGCGAAACGTAGAAATTTACTCTTCGCGATCTGAAATAACACCGGGAACACTGGCGTTATGTGAGACTTCCTCCGAAACAGAAATGCAAAATGAAGTTGAATGTTTAACTGTGAAGCGACGGCAGTGCTCTATCTGTGGAAGGAAACGTCATGCGCGGCAAGATTGCCCAGCGAAGACTTGCACCTGCTTCGTATGCGGTAAGAAAGGTCATTTTGCTAAAACTTGTCGATCGAGACGCAAAAAGCTCTCCTGTGGTCAGCTTTTAGCAGTGTGTAAACAAAAGCAGCGAAATGTTGCAACGTCGTATAAAGCCTCAGATGATAACGTAAATGTTGCCGCTATGATAAACGGGGTTCGGACAAACGGATTGCTAGACACTGGGGCAAAATGCCACCATCTTAGTATGGAATTCGCTAAACAAGCGAACGTAACCATTCGAACAACCAGTGCTGATGAAATTGAATTAGCAGTTAAAGGGGCGAGTGTGAAGACGTAAGGTTCCTGTTCCACGCTGGTTTAACTATTTGATCGCAGTTATGAAAACGTCGCCTATCATGGTCTGGGTGCTGTGGGATGTGATCCTTGGCCGCGAGTTTTTGAAGCAACACAAAAGTGTAAACTTAACACTTCGGCGGACCTGAATGTCCCTTACACTCAGGTGTTTTGGAGCCTTTGAAGGCTAACCCGGTTAGATTGTTCGAACACTTGACTCCTGAGAGTCAACCGATCGCTGCTAAGTAGCGCTATTATTCTAGAGCGAATTTATCTGAAATCAAGTTTGCCAATTGCTGAGAGACTACATAATCGAACCGAGCAGCTCTCCATGGCATGGCCAACTCGTAATCGTTAAAAACGAAAAGCACAAGAAGCTTATGTGTGTAGATTATAGTCAGACTGTCAACAAATTCACATTCCTTGATGCTTATGCGCTGCCTAACATGCAAATCGTTATCAGTAACGTGACTCAGTACAAGTGGTACTCTAGTTTGGATCTCCCCTCTGCGTACCACCAAATGCCTTTGTTGCCAGAAGAGAGAAAATATACGGCTTTCGAAGCTAATGGCCAATTGTATCAGTTTAAGAGGATTCCGTTTGGCCTGAAAAACGCTGTTCCTTGCTTTCAACGTGTTATCAATGACATTGCTGCTCATGGTTGTAAAGGCACATTCGCATGTCTTGACGACATCACGGTGTGCGACAGAATGAAGGAAGAGCATGATGAAAATTTAAAGGTTTTTCTGAATGCTGCGAAAGAGTGCAATCTTACACTAAATGAAGGCAAATGCAAATACGCTACGGAAACGATCAGTTTGCTTGGATACCACATATCGAAAAGCGTTTTGCAACCTGATCCAGATCGTGTCAAACCGGTTTTAAACATGCCTGTACCCAGGAACTCTAAAGAACTGCAGCGGCTGGTCGGGTTGTTTGCGTACTATGCGCAGAGGATCCCTCGCTATTCTGACAAAATTAGGCCCCTAGTCGCTGCAAAAGTATTTCCACTTGACGACAATGCCGTTGGAGCTATTAAAGTGTTAAAGGATGACTTATCTTAAGCAGCGCTTGGAGCAATTGATGAGAAGCTGCCATTCGTCTTGGAAACAGATGCGTCCGAAAACGCAATTTCAGCTACGTTAAATCAACAAGATCGCCCTGTGGCGTTTTTCTCCAGAACGCTAAACTTGAATGAACGTCGCCATGTAAGCGTGGAGAAGGAAGCCTTAGCCATCGTAGAAGCTGTTAGGAAATGGGCGCACCTTTTGACCGGTCGCCGTTTCAAAATTGTAGATGATCAGAGGTCAGTGGCTTTCATGTACGACAACAATAATCATGGGAAAACAAAGAATGACAAAGTACTGCGTTGGCGGATGGAGCTTAGCGAGTTCGATTCTGACATTGCGTATCGTTCAGGGAACTTAAACGCTGCTCCTGACGCCCTTTCTAGGGTCTATTGTGCTGCCATGCGTGAAAATACGCTGTATAACATTCATGTGTCGCTGTGTCATCCTGGCATCACCCGTCTTAATCATTATGTTCGCGCAAAGAATTTACCGTACTCCGTCGACGACGTTCGTAAAGTAGTACACGATTGCACGGTATGCGCAGAAGTAAAGCCGAACTTGTATAAACCGCCAGATGCTCAACTAGTTAAAGCCACTCAACCATTTGAGCGATTGAGCTTAGACTTTAAAGGCCCATTGCCGTCCTCAACCAAAAACCATTATATGTGGACTGTTGTGGATGAGCATTCACGCTTTCCTTTTGCTTTTCCTTGCCGCAGTACTGATACCGAGACCGTGATTTCTTGTTTGAATTAATTGCATACGTTATTCGGAATGCCTACCTATATACACTCTGATCGGGGCTCGGCCTTCACATGACCTCATTTCGTACTTGCACCATCGAGGCATCGGCTGCAGCAACAATTCTATCTATAATCCTAGAGGTAATGGTCAATGTGAGCGATACAACGGGATTATCTGGTCGTCTGTGAAACTCGCTCTTAAATCTCGCAAGCTCCATATTTCGCAGTGGGAGTTGGTGTTCCTCGATGTGCTGCATTCAGTTCGCTCGTTGCATTGCACCACTACCAATAAAACGCCGCACGAACGTTTGTTTAAACATAAGCGTCAATCATCATTTGGTGCGTCTGTTCCAGCCTGGTTGAGCTCACCAGGTCGTGTGTACTTGCGACGCCACGCGACTCCATCTAAGTATGACCCAGTGGTTGAAGAAGTTGACCTTGTACATGCAACGCCGTCTTATGCTCGTGTGCGCTTTCCTACTGGTAGAGAAAATACTGTGTCTTTGCGTGACATTGCACCTTTGCGACAAGCAACCACATTCTCGCCTGATGGGTCTGGGAACCTCGTAAATCTTGAAGCGAACGCTGACGCAAGTGAGTTGCCTGATGCAAGTTACGCGTGCAATCGAGTGTGTGATAACGGTGAGACCCCAGACGACAGCGATTTTGCTAACGCTGGCGAAACTCCCCTTGCAGAAGTACCCTCGCCTGAGATGCCGGGCAATGTCTCCGGTGGCGTGCGAAGATCAACACGTCAAAGAAAGCCCATTGGTAGATACGGTGCTGTGCCGTATATTTAGTAATCTTCAGCTGTTTTTATTTTCGTTCGTTCAACGCACGTTGTTATTTGTACGGGGGGAGAATGTGGTAGTCAATTCCCTGAAGCGTAACAGTTGCGCGCGTTGATTGCTTGCTGTGCATTCCTTGGTTTGCGTCCTTATTTCCTGTTCGTCATTGTCATTCTGACTTGACCGTGGCTCTGTTCACTGCTGTTCTCTTTTGCTGAATAAAGCCTTGTTCAGGTCATTTAGTATAGATTTACTACATACTATTGACGTATAGATTTTCTATAGTATAAATTTCCTAGATACTATTGACATCATACAGTATCTTTGACATATTGGAACTATTGACGCAATCATTGAGGTAATTATTGCTATTTCAAATCACAAATTGTGTGGGTTGATCCAACAACCCACACAATTTGTGATATGATATAGCAATAATTACCTCATAATGATTGCGTCAATAGTTCCACGCTTTCTCTCATTCTGATTGTAAATATTGAAGCAGAAAAGCTACCGAGTCATATAATGCAAAATAATTCTTGCATGAGGTGCAGTAACCTTATCTTAAGTGTTGATATCCGGTATCCATATGTCCGTGGTCCGTTCCATCATACAATGTCTTTGACATATCGACTTTCAGTAGACTGGCCCACATAATCATGGTGCACTGCATTGTTCGATATTACAGCAAAAAGTGGACCATGCTATCATGGGCTAAAATGTTTGTTGGTTGTACAACTCTGAAAATTTGTCAGAAAAACAGGCTGATGCTCTCCTTTCATATAAAATTCTTAACTCAATTTCAGTCTAAACTGACTTGGTCCGCTCTACGATTAGGCGTCTCTTATCATGCTAAATTTGCTTTATACTGAATCCACCGCTACATAGACCATTCTTCAAGAAGGTGTAGGGGCAGGCAAACTTTGAGGGGTGCGAAGTATTTTTGCCCGAATTTCCCCAAACTTGCCCGAAAAGTTTTTGTGCGTTTTTTGCCCACAAATTTTCTCCCACAAAGAACATGAAGATTCGTTTTTGGTTTGATGTCCAAAAAAGGGTCCTAATTGTGTTTTTCTGCAAATCTTGGGCGCCAGTTTTTTAAGTCAAACAAGGTTGGGTGCCATTTTTGCCCGGATTTTTAGGGATTTTACCCAGATTTTCAGAGATTTTGCCCACATTTTCAGGGATTTTGCCCAGATTTTCAACAAATCAACTTTTGGGCGTGCGCTTGCACCCCCTGCATCCCCGCCTCCTACATCGCTGCATTCTTGAGACAAGAAAAACTCCTGCTGGCAACCGTAACAGCAGCATCAAGTATGCCTGGCGCTTTAATACCAAGCAAAGCAAATGGCGTTTCTCTGCATGACCTCACATGCACCAAAATTTTTTTCCACACCCCTTAGTATCTCTTCAAAAGTAAGACAGGACCAGATTTGTGTGTTCACTGGAAGAACCAACGAAATCAAGAGCTTGAGTAAAGAGCGTACATATTTTTCTCGTATGTACAAGACCTACAAACTTGGATCAACAAGATCTTAACTCGCCCCTCAGCCGAACCTGTTTCAAATAGGAATATTAAATATTTTCAGCAAATGGATATTCTTACCCAACACACTTTGATATTACCAAATGAATTAGATGAAAATTACGCATGTGGTTGGAAATGGAAAAATTGCAAGAAATCATCCAATGGAAGTAAAGCTCATGGATTGCGTGGAAGGTAAACAAACAGAAGTTATTTTGATGTCGCTGCAATTATTAAAACGCCTTGCATAACTTTCACATTTAAAAAATCATTCAGAGCCCATTCGACTGCATCATAATTCTTTATAGCATTGGTTCACAGTTTATGCAGAAGCATCCAAAACTGAGATATGTCGGCAAAGGTTACTGAGACACAGCAAGTTAACACGCAAAAATCCAATCCGATACTAACCAATTAGAAAACTTTGCTCATCGTTGTTTAGTATACTTGTGAGCTTTCCACCATTTTGAACACAATAATCATCGGCAGAAGATTGTGTTTCTTCACCTTGTGCAAATAAATAGCAAAACTTCTGAAAATGTCTCCATCCATCTTTGCATTTGCCTTCCACTGAACAAAGAGACCTTTGATAAATTATCTTATACAATGACTTCTTAAATCCAGTAGACTTTCGCAGCAGGCCCGTAGTCAGGTTCTAATGTTGGGGATCGAAATACACTTTTAGGGGTTGTAAGATTTTTGTTTTTATTATATGTTTAAAACAAATTTTCCTGGTAGCAACAAATTTTGGTGTGGCACAAAAAATGTTCTTCATTAAGTTTTACAGGTTCCTCGAGTCCATCGCAAATAAAAGAGTTTAAATCTCCAAATTACTGAACATTGTAAACAAGTATTTGTACTGATAGTATGTCAAAATATTCAGCGGTTTGGCATAAACCATTGAATAATTTCGAGGTTTGCATGTTGATGAAGAATCCGCTTTTGTTTCTCGGAAGCAGAAGGGCTTGAGTCCAACGCACCTGAATTCTAGCTACAGGGAACACTTAGCAATATCACCGATATGAAACATGACATATCACCTTTTCTTGCTTTTCAGATGTATTTAATTCTATCAATCTAATTTCCAAATGCAAAAAGAGCCAGTCGATGACAACAGCTCTTATCTGTGTGTGAAAATGAGCGAGGTTTGTGGCGGAACTTGACATAACGAAAAGTGAACAGTAATAGGTTACAAAACTGATTTTGCATAAAAAATTCGGAATGCTTATTTACATTTTGCCTTACTGATCAGGTTATTGCGGTTTATTTATAAATAAATAAAATCATGTGACTGAAAACATGCCACTTACGAGCGATTGTAAATCGCACGTACAGTACACCCAGCTACATAATATAAGGAGTCTTTCAAGAGTGTATCTGTGTGGCACTTATCAGGATGTTTCTGATGGAGCGTTTGAACAATGTTACGAAAAATGGCTAAACGCTTCCAAAATGATGAATCTTGATTTGATTTGCCCCTCTACAACTTGAGATATCTCAGCAAAAATTTTTAATCACAAACTTCGACACTAACGCACAAAACAACCAGAAAACGTCACATTAGTTTATGCAATAAAAACCCATGATGGAAATACTATGAAAACATCGTTGAGAGTATTGGAAGGAATTTTGGAAAGCTTTTTCAACTCGTTTAGTTTTCCTTAAAGTAGAAGAGATTACATTACTTAGCCAGATTTGCATTAGGCTTTATTAGTAAATATCTCAAAAATAGAAACCAAACTTATTTTGCACCAATGAAGCTGACTGTATCTGCCGTTTCTGTCAAAGTTTGCCCTTGTGAACAACTGAATTTAAATTTTTCTAGTTTCAAAGCAATTGCACACAACGCTTGTATTTTTTGAGCATTAAAACACTTTTTTCATCATTCTCTGTGAACAATGGTTTAAGATGCCAGCTCAGTATACGAAATATATACTCAGTAAACATCATATTGTCTGGGTTATTGCTGTGAATGGATCTCTTTTTCGATTGATGCTGTTTCTTTCATTAGGAAGAAAATGCAAAGCATCTGCTTCAAACGGCAACAACATTCAATTTTCTTGGGTTTGCAGCTCAGCATCACAAAATGCATTCCCAAGCGACCATATATTGCAAGTTTCTACCAATGCTCTGTCTCTCTTTTTCGTTCCAGAAACATATTCGTACAGGAGATTTGTTTAAATGTTTCATTGTTACTCGAAGCGGCCACAGCTTCTGCTGGTTGTCGTAGCAACAAAAACAAGGTTTCAGTCGTACATGAACAAGAAAATTGTTTCTTGCATTAAGAATACTCTGATTTCACTAACTACGCAAATTTCGGGAAGAGAAAAGCACACCTGTTATCACATTTTGATCTGGAAGTTTCGAACCCTCGTTCATTTGACAGATAAAGGGCCTTTCGTAAAAACAGCTTGATGTCTCCCAGTTTTTAGATGTTTTTCCTGTATAAAGATTCATGCAATCTTCTCTTCCTGTAAGCAAAGTGTAACAGCGATTCAATTTCGGCTGTCTCTGCTGCACTTAATTTAGATGCAAAGCATGAATTTACTTAACAAAAGCCACAGCTGAGATAAATAAGCTGACAAAAGCTTTTCACTTGTCTCTGGTTGTGTGGTTTTTCAAAAACCACATAATGACCTCTTACGGTTTGTGCAATGAGCCGCGCAATACAGAATGTGGAAACGCAAGCAAAAGCGAACAACCAGTCGCTAATCTGGTCCAAATTCCCAATTTATTTTTGACTACTCATGCACATTAGTCCACACAGATAAACCATCCTTCTGTTCCTGATCCGACCGTTTGTCAAAGCTGTGTGATACATTGCAGCATCCCTAGAGTTAGAGCGTTTGTCCACCCTTGTGCTCATGAGCTCATACCTTTCAAAAATTGAACATATTTGCTACAGGGCTTTACGTTTCAACAGAAGTTGAAACAAATTTCTTGTTACAAAAATGAAATGTTTCGCCAAACGTTTACTAAATTGTAAAATAAGGATTTCTGATTAAGCTCTGAAGGTTTATTTTACAGCACGCATGCATAAGTCATAGCCATGAGGTGGCGCAGTCGCGTGAAAATCAGTGCACGTCGCAACTTTCACGAAGTCCGGCATCAGCAGCGCAGACCGAAATCTGTATATGTGCTCAAAATATGCTGAAATATTTTGTTTGGTAAAATCTTGCTTGAATTCACAACTGTTGTGCTTCACTGTTCCACGTAGAAACGGCACACACTCCACCTGATGCTATATACACGTTTTGTCGGTCGCAATTTTTTATATCAGTTTCAACATGCAGGTTATAAACAAAACTTACCAGCTACAGACTGGGGTTGGTTTATGTCCCAGAAAGCGTTGACAATAGGCGTCGAGTCGGACCAAGCAAATACGTCGTCTC
>Ga0210059_1002673_pt1 | contig 28078 bp, 17 predicted proteins | sample Ectturendosymbi2_FD_188042 | JGI IMG/M metagenome (GOLD analysis project Ga0210059, IMG submission 188042) | Ecteinascidia turbinata endosymbiont from Florida, USA - Sample 2 (SPAdes) (version 2) | ecosystem: Host-associated > Tunicates > Ascidians > Unclassified | place: Key West, Florida...
TCTCGCAGTTAGCAAAGACATCTTCGGAAGTCCTTGTGCTATTTTCAACAACCTACTTACGTGAAAGCAGTTTCTCAACTCGCTTGGACATCGAAACTAAGGCCAGGAATCTATAAGAGCTCGATGATGACATGCAAGCAAGTGGCTATCTTAAACGAAGAGCCATGCTACAGCATAATTATTGAAAAAAAGCAGCAAAAAAAACTTTACCTCTGTCTGATTGTCGGTGTACTTTGTAAGTTCATTGTATCGTTATATGCGTTGCGATGAAACTATGTTACTATCAATTACTTGATTTCAGACAAGGGGTACGAGAAAATTTGATGAAAGGTCAGGGGGTACGAGTGCATATAAAGGTTAAGAACCGCTGCCCTATATTGTATTGCATTGACAATTGTTGAATTGAGGATCTCGTGCAGTTCAAGCGAAAAGCGTAGCGTGGGTTGCTAACGCTCGCTGGAAACCCGAAGGATTTGCATTTTTGTAGAGAAATTCGAAGGATTTACATTTTTGTAGAGAAATTAAAATGTGCTGGTGTCGATAAAACTATCTTTTTTCAATGAGCATAACGGCCATCGTTGCACGTGATGCCTACGAGGCTCTTGCAACGACTTTCGCTAGAATATGTATGCTGCTTCGCCTATCCTGCTTCTCCAAACCGCCTTGTTATTTCGTTTTTGAACAGGGTTTTAGACACACGGAAGACAAGGTGAAACTGAACGCGTTCAAGGCATGGAGCTGCTTCATTCAGTCCCTTGCCTCAAACAAAGGTGATTAGGTTTTGTGTGCATCTACTCAGCAGCAAGAGAAAGATCACCCCTGGAGCTGGGGCGCAAAAGTTTCGCTACCCTCTCCTACAATGAGATATTCCTTAGTTTACTCTCATGTCTCAGGAGGAACGAGGGAGGTTTGAGTGAAAAGCTGACAAACCATCTGGCCGACAGATCGATGCTAGAAAAGTTGATTAGCCTTAACATTTTGCGCGTGATACTTTTTTTTAGGTGGACATAGGCGCGGAATGAGTTGTACGCACGCAACTGCGGTTTCCTCTGATAGGTTGACCCCAAAATTTTTCCTCGTGCTATGTTGTAGCGATTTCTTATCCCTTTTGTTTGGTGCTATGTTGTGACCTTACTAGTATTTTCCTACCCGATTGAATTTCAATTTGCCCATTGGCAAATTGAGACAGTCATCCAATCGTCACAATTTTCTCTTTTCAGATCTTTTATCGTCCGCCAAGTACATTAAGCTCCTAACGCAGCCATTCAAGATGAACCTGAAGTCTAAAGAGCTGATAAAAGCCAGGGTGGTGACAATGTGGAAACTGGCTGTTTGTCTCGATGACCGACTTCCGGATTTATTTGAAATGGTTTGATTCTAACGTTTGTTTTGATACTTTTGCTTGGCGATTTCAAACACAGATATCCATGCTATAGAACCTGATATGCAGCAGGCTTTTGGTGAAAAGCGAGGAAAGCAAGTTTTTTTATATTTTTTATTAAAGCTAATTCGAAATGCACTGAGCAGGTTTGTGGTTGCGTTGCCTGATAGTATCTATTATGTCACTGCCTCATGTTTGCAGATTTGCAAGCCTTTGCTGGAAATCTGCTTCAACGGGGCAGCCAGTAACTTGAAACGGTGAGTCTCGACTGCACTTTTAGCCCCAGGTCAACAGTCAACATTAATGGATAAATTTGTTCTAATTTTGCTGATAGTGCTTTTTTATGTTTTTCTTGTGTTGGTTTGTTGTAAGTAATGTTGTCTTTACACCAACAGGAGGTCATCCAATCGACTTTCTGGCATTTTCTCGCCAAACCACGCTCCCGACAAAGAAATGCAGCTTCTTGGAGCCGAGATTTTGGTTCATTTGCTTCTTGACGTCAACGACGTTAACTATGCTTTCGCCTTGAACCAAGGTATGTTTTCCACGGACATTTATGTCTGTCATCGTTTACTGTTTTTCTTCCGTCTGAATCAAGTTATTACGTTACTTAGAAAATTGTACCCCTATCGTTAGTTTGTTAGCAACGCGATAAACCTAAAAATTTCAGCTTCGATGTGTCACATGGTGTTTGAGCACATGAAGGTCTGTCGCGTATACAAAGTTAATGCGAATTGTCATATTTTAGCAGCGACATTTTATAAGTTCTGATCTCTCCTTGGACATTCCCATGAGTTTATGAACAAAAACGGAATAATTGCTTATATGTTTACTGCCTGCGTGTGCTCTGATGGCAATACCAACATTTATATAATGGGTGTCTTCTCTTGACTGTTACCACGTCCAGTACAACGCATGGCGGGTGCTTTGATTCTGAATACCGGCAGATCTTGGTTGATTGCATAAGTTGTTGATTGTTGCAGCATTGTTTACTGCAGGTAACCTTTCCAATCCTTTCATGAGCACTCCTGTAAACTTCTCGCGATTTCATGAGCTGCTTATCCCAGCCGTTAGTCACGTGATTTGCAACCTCAGTCAAAGCGTGCCAAGTAAGTTGACAGCATGGCGTTTTGAACTTAGCAATTAGCAAGTTACAGTCTGCAGACGGTGCTGAATGTATAGGTGAAACAGCTACCATGCTAAGGTTTAGAAATAGACAAATTGTTTTTCTGGCAACCGGCTTACACTATTAATTTTGAGCTTGATTATAGAAAAACGTATGGAAAAAAATTCATAGAAAAAAACATGCTTTACGTCAATTTCTGTTGCTTGGTGAGCGAAATGCCAAGAGCACGAATTGCGCAGATTTGGAATCACCTCTCTTTCATCCTCGAGTTTGACATCAACAGTTTACCGTTTACACCTGTCCATAAAAAGTGCTGAAAGCATTTGCTTGCCGTACTTGCTTGATCCCAGCTCTTGGTGAACGATCCGCCGCTAGGCGTCGCAAAGCATCCGCCACGTACAGCGCGCCTTTTCTGTCGCAGAGGACCTCCACACCGGCATGTGGAGGGTGATGCTGACGTCTGCGCAGGAGTGCGCGGCTCGAAAGCGCAACACCGAACTGGTCCGATCGCTGTTCCAGGTCGCCAGCCAGATCGTCAACAACTCCACCCTGCCGCCAAAGTTGCTTCTGGTATGTTTTTGGGGAGAATTTGAAAAGTGCTTGTTTGCGAACTAGTCATAATTATTTTGCGATTATGGCTGAAAATTTGCTCCTTGAGGCTGAAAAAGAATAAATTTTAAGTAGCGCTTTTCTGTTTGTTTTTTGGCAAATCATCAATGGCGTTGGAGCTGTGAAAGTACCCATTAGCTTCATAAACATCGAAGTTCTGTTTAATTGTTAATTTTTGCGAATCAAGTTTTATGTGAGCTCAACGTCGTTAAGCAAACAAGAAACATAAAACACAACACTGTCTGACGTTGCTAAGCGAAATAAAATTGATTGCATTGTGGTTAGGGTGGAACTGAAATGTTTTTGTTGCAGTAGTTATTGTTGTTGATTTGACTCGAGTTAATTTGGTTTTAGGCCAGTTTACAATTGCAGTGTTTCTTTTCGCTGAGACATTTCTGACAACGCTTAAAAAGTTGTTGTCACTTTTAATTTAATTCCGACTAATTTTCTGTAAATTAGGTGTCTTCCCTTTTGTTTATCAAGACCACAAAAACTACAAGACCCATGGCGTATTATGTTCGAAAATTGCAGATGTTAATGGTGAATCAAATAGAAGTACATGAGGTTCGGGTTTGAAAATTTGTTAATTTTCGGAAAATTTCCGATATTTATTACACATCACGTTTGTCTAGCCAACTTGACGAAATTTGTTTACAAAAATCCCTGCCAAACAGTGGTGAACAGTCAATCACAAACTATTTGAAACAAAATGATTTTGAATATAGAAGCCATCTGACCATAGAAAATAACTTGAAAGTCGAAAAAAATGTAATTATTTCAAAAACAAACACACCTCTTCCCCCGATAAAAACGTTCGGGGTACGCGTAGAGACAAGTATCCCTGCCAATCAGTGGCAAACTATCAATCACAAAACAAAACGATTCTGATTATCAAAGCCATCTGACCGTAGAAAATAACTTGAAAGTCGAAAAAAGTGTAATCATTTCAAAAACAAACACAAGACTTACTACATAAAGATCCCCACAAAAAAAACGTTTCTACATAAAGATCCTCCAGACAAAACGGCGAAGTTAACAAATACCCGTGACAATCTGTGGCAGAGCGTGGACCACATTGCATTAGGTAAGTCAATTGAAGCAGTAATCTCTCTCAAAAGAATCATAGCAACGTTCAAATGTGCTAAACAACGGAATCTCTAATGCCTGTAACCGCTAATGCCTCTTAGCGGTCCTTGCAGAAAAGGCGGAACATCAGAGGAATGCGGGACGCTCTTTCGACAAATGCACTTGGTCTTATTGCGGTGTATCACACCAGCGCTGTCTTGTCGGCAACGATTGAGTGATCTCAACCTTTGTGGCTTACATCTGACCGGGTATAAGTTGCTTTTGGTGGAACGCGTCTCCCTCTAAACAGAAGTGCAAAGCCGCCTTTGTGCGTCAAGGCTTCATTCGTTTTCTTAACTTGTCAAAACCGGAAGGGTACGTATGTAGCCTTCTTCAATCCGTGGAATTGACAAGGGGGTTCCAGTTCAAAGTCCAACAAACTTCCTTTCGTGCCTCTGGCACCGAGCAAGCAAGTGCTATATACTGTACTGCAAAAGCATGTAGGAAAACCAAAAACCTGACTTGCCTGTTTCAACAAAACCATCATCTGGTGGGGCATTGTTTCGTTGTTTTGAAAGGTTAGGTAAACAGCAAAAGAGGCTTGTCATGAGTCACGCGAGTCGAATGCCAAATTTTGTTCAGCCAAAGTGGTGCTGGTCATGTGACAAATTTCGGTTTCGCTTTGGTTTCGCCAACATGTCCACTGACACCTGCGGGACATCAGCCTGTGTTACACACACGAAGTTATCATCGCCATCCTGGCCATATACCCCCCCTTACTCGAAAACTGCAAAACTGATGCAGATTTCAATAGAACTGTTTGAAGGGACCCTTTGAAAAAAATCAGCTACAGAGGGAATGGACTTAATAAAAATTACTGTTTAAGTGTTTAACAACTTAATTGAAAACTGACACAGTCTGCGCTGCCTGGAGTTACCTGAGCAGGGTTGCAACCACGATATCTTAAGCAGGCCGTCAACACTCAATTACTTGAAACAATCAAAAATGCGTTTCAACACTGATAGAAACAGGTTGCATAGTAACGGAAAGACTTCCCCCTCGCTCCAACGATTTCCAGGTCTGCAAAATTCAACAGACGCATACTCCACTGGGAATCGTTTTGTGGCGGAGGTCAAAGAAGCAAGCGCTGCCGGCGTCTATGTCTTTATACTGAGGGTAGCACATTCGCACGCAGAGAAAGAAAAGATCTGCTCCATGTAAAAAATATTCGTTGTTCGGTTTTGTGGTCTCAAAACGCGCCCACTACTGCTTTTTCAGATATTATGATCAGTTTGACTTGAAATACTTGCGACATTTCACTAAAAATTCTATCAATGACCGTAAAGAAGCCTGAATAGAACTTACAACATATGCCTCTGTTGAAACGATTTATTTTGCGATTATGGAAGGAGCTAACGCAGTTGTATGTGTGACAGGAATTTGTGAGCAGCTTAACCGAGTTCCCGAACAAAGTCCTCAATTCGAACTTGCACTGCACGAGTGGAAAACAAACCGGTCTGATGCACGACACCCCCGTGTCCAGCATCTTCGAGCTTCTGGTTTCACCGCCGATCGCGTCGTCGTGTCTTGACAATCCAGAGTAAGGCGACATGCTGTTTCGGCTGCAAACCGGTTTTGTTGCTACCAAATGCTTCGCCTGAAAGTGTCCTCCATTTTGCCGCGTGTCTTGCATTGAGTTTAAGCAACAGAAAGGTTGCAGGAAGAGGCGCATTCTGTTGTTACAAGAAAATGAACTTGCTGTATGAATTCCGATTGAAGACTTCCTGCAAGCCCATCTTGCCCTACGTGCTAAACTCGAAATTTTTCAAAATGTGGTACCTGGAGAGTAACGAGGGGGGACACAATTCTCCGGGCGCCAAATCACTGCGGGGGCGCCGAAAAGTCCCAACATTGCCACAAGTACAGTAGAACTCGTCTAATTCGGCATCGTTTAATTCATCAATTCGCTTAATCCCCGTTACTTTTTCGTTGGACCCGGCAGAATTCCTATCTTTCGTGTACATTTCTGTTCGTCAATTTGCTCAATTCGTCACCTTTTTCTATCCTATAGAATTGGTTTGTTCGGCTAATTCGTCATTTGCGGTTTCGCTTTTGATGTTTAAGGAGCGAGCTTTACACGTGTGGGGATTCAAACAAATTAATGATCTTTATCTGAGAATTGTTGCACCTCGCAATTTGTTTATCGAATTTATACACGAGCTGCGAAGCGCGACCCGACTCCCCATTGAGAGAACGTGGGAAGTTTTTGCAGTTTGTTAAAGATTTAAAAGGTGCTAAATTAAATGGAGGAGTCAAGATAGAGTGATGGAATTAATTGTTGCGTTCGACCATAACGTCATAAACTTGTATTTTACTGCAAATAAGAGCAGTATGTATACGAGTTACTATGATAAAGTATACGAGCTTCTATGATTAGAGTTTCCTGTTTGCATAATTCGTCACTTTTTTTTAATCCCGTTGAGGTGACGAATTAGGCAAATGCTAATGTACTTTCTTCAATACAGTACATCTGCATCCAAAAACCTCAGGTTCGAACACTTGCTTCTTGCCCCGGGCGCCATCTAACCTCGTTACGCCCCTATGTGGTACGCATCCCCCGAAGAATGTAAGCTTATTCTTTCAATTGTCTACGCCGTAATGGGTTGAGAATTGTGGGATGTGCTGTAGTTCATGCAGAAGATCCAAGTTTTTTTCGAAGATCTCCAACATACGTAAATTCTACTGTCGGGTAGGGTATTCGGAATTGACCGTTCGAAGAAGTATGAGAAACACTGTATTGAGCAGGACACCGAAAAGGCGCCAGCGAGCTTGCATGCACAACTCTTATGACAGTGTCTCGCTTGTTGATGGTTGAGTAGCTTTGCAGCGGGCGAGTTTTACCTGGAAACCCTCTTCGTTTCAGCTTCTTGAGATGTGCGGAGGCGGTGGTGTCATGCGGCATGCAGCGCGCTCTGGCCACTCTCGAGTTCGTCAACGCTGTGATGAAGCTGCTCTCCGTCAAGCACGCAACGTACCTGTGCGTCTGGAAGATCCTCGCGGACTCGGTTCTGGAGCATATAAAACAGGTCAAGAGCATAACCGTGTGCTTTCGTTGCCACGACTCGTAGGCCATTGTTTCGTTCATTTCCGGTTTCGGTTTCACTCGAAGCTCGTGGAAAATGGATGTTGCGAAATCGAATGAAGTTTTCGCCGCCACATCAAGCATGCCACTATCCAGTGATTACTTAGCATGTCATACTATTATAACAGGACACCTGTAATAGAGCAGAGAAAATCTGTTCTTCGCTATGAAGTTCATCGCACACTGGAATATCGTCACTGCCAATTGTTCAAGTTGGTTGATCAAGTTTTCTAAAGCGTCTGCTTGTATTTCATAGCTCTCTTCCTGTCAACTGCTGCAGTCAAATTTAGGTTTCAGTAATTTGTTTTCACTTCCATTTTTTGAATGTACGTTTTTCGTAAATTGTGCGTTTGAGCAATGTGTTGTGATGGTTTCACTCTTCATTTGGTTCTTGCTCAGACGTCCAACGTGAACCAGGGTGACAGTTTGGAACACGACTTTTCGTCGATGTATTCGTTGGTGATGTTTCCTTTGCAATTCGTACTCAAGTCTGATTGTCGATGCGATGATTTCATCGACCAAGGTAATAACATCAAAACTGTTAAATTGGTCTACAGGATTTTTATGCAGTCTGGAAAAGCGTGGAAGAGAATGTTTTTGGTCTGTTAGTATGGAAAAACGAAATAATTTTCAAGACCTGATCTTTCAACATACATTTTTATAATATTTTATTCAAGATTGATATAATTTTGCTTATATCGTGTTAAATATTATAGTGCCTGTATTTGACCTGGGTAGGTCATACGGAAATGTTAGGTCTCGAAAAGCCCGGAAAATGTCCGGAAAGGTCTTGAATATGTTAAAATGTATATTCAAAATTGCGTAGGAACCGTGGGTTTATTAACGAATTGAACACTTTTGGGAAGAGCCAAATTTTAGATGGCAGTCATTAATCCGCTCAAGCTGACTGTACGATTGTTCGTGAGAACCAGGTTTTCCGCTTTGATCAAAAGCTCAACTACAAAAGTTTGAGTTAGTTGCAATGTGTGAAATAAAAGTGATTTACTTAGGATCTCTAGGGCCTAAGCCATCAAACTGCTTTTTCGTTGGAAGATACTGGCCCACGTAAAAATTTTCGTTTATCAATTTTTCTTGGATTTGCATGTTAAAGTAAAAATAACACGTGTACTTTGTTGTGCTACTCATTTAATCTTAAGATGAAATTAAGGACTTTTTTGCGGCCCGTCCATGACATTCTGCAAACCATGTGAAAGTAATCAGGCTCCCCACCAGTGGCGTAACTGACGGTTGGGCAGTGAGGCGAATTCCTCTGTCAGCTAAGTGCAAAAACCGGGCCCCCAGTTACCTTATACTTCGGTTCTAGTTTTCTTTTGGTTTTCAGTAGGTTTTTGTTTTTTGCGTTTTTTGGAGAATTTTCCGGTGATTTAGGGCTTTGATATAGCCATCCACATCCGAATTCACCATCATTTCTCAATATTTTTCTGAGTGTTGGCTAGTGGGCCCTTTTCAGCGAAGTTTTACCCCCTGGCTCAAACCTCTAGTTGCACCACTGCTCCCCTACCATATTTTAGAAGTGGGGCAACCCCATTTTGTGCCTCATTTAAGCACGTTGCCTTTTACGCAGTCTTTTTGTTCAGAACTTGGCTCCATAATAATCGTTTTACCGTTTGCCAATGCCGCACAAGTCCAAAGCGTCACATCACGCCACTGCTTTAAGCACAGAAACCAACTCGCGTTTGGAGGTGGTGAATAAAACTTTACAAGATTAAAGGAGTTAATTTGAGCAGCTTTGGCATCTTGCCATTGTCAGCCAAATTTTAACTCGATCATTACTTCGCGTAAGTTTCACGCGATAAAATCTTTATCGTGTGTGTTTGTATGTGAATACACAGTTCGCGGTTTTTCATTGTCTGTCGCGGCTCCCCTGAGTGTGAATTTTCTTGTATGGGGCTCCTTGAAACAGGACTGGCCACCCCTCGAATGTAACGTGGTCGGACGGAGTGACCAGCACAGGCGACTTTATGTTGCTAGTACAATTTAGATTGCTTATTTACTGGTGCTGTGCTTTTACTCTGCAGATAGCGTTCACCAGATTGTCGAGGCAAAGAAGTTTTGATTATGGCCTTACGTACTAAAAGTTACCTAGTTGGATATTTCGCACGGTGTGATATTGGAGTTTACCTCGCCTGTGCTGTCAGTGACGAATAGAACTTTACTCGATACTTTTACCCACTGACTTCAACGGGCTGTAGTTCGGGGATGCAGGTGACGCGCGCAGTTTAGGTTCAGATCCCAAGTGCTGAACCCCACGTCTTTCCAGCTCTTGTTTGAAGTTTCTCGCCGTGAGAATCTGCATCACCGTGGATGGTTTGCAGTGCTCCCACGTTACCTTTGCACGAACCCTGTACCAAACGCAACAACTGAATGCTGGATTAAATCAAAACCGATTTGCACATTCCTTCTGCCTGCAGCTTGCTGCTTAGCAAAGGCGTAGCATCCACGACTTCCGCGAGAAAAAAGTTTTCAACCCACTTTTAACTTAGCACCGATGTTGGGCGAGGCTGCTAAGTGTGAGACGGTGCACTGATACTTGTTTCAGTCATCTCTTCGTGGAGTGCGTTGAGTGAGAAATTCTTTGCACTTGCTGCCCTGGTTGAGACGGCGGAGCCCGAAGAAGCGAGATGCCACATCGCTGCTCGTGCACTGCACAAGCTCAGCGCCAACTCTGAGCAGGTAGTGTGCTCGTGTTGTTTCAAAAGCTGTCGACATCGCGTGAGATCGATTTTACTTTCACCGTTATTTTTGCGCTTTTCACCAATCCTGTATCTTGGAAAGAGACAAGAGACTGCATTTAGTGTATCTCTCGAATCTTGGTCCGTTTTTGCTTGATATGCGCGGCAAAACAGCTTGCGGTTCAATGTTCACGGCTTCTGGAGACCATAGAAGCATTATTTTATGTTTTTACGCTTTCAGTTCCACGACAGTGTAACCAACAGCTTCTTGACCGCCCTTGTAACCTCGCTAGTCAAGGGCGCTCAGTTTCAAGGGAAGACTCGATATAAAAAGCGTCTAGTGAAAAGCATGTTGAAAAACGACGACAGCGACTTCAGTGACGTCATAATAAAATTGATCAAGCATCTTTCCATGGTACGTTGCCTTACCTGCAAATGATTGACGTGTTGTTGACAAATAGAATAAAACAATGTGTGTCTACCTCGAGAAAGTATGCTCCCTAATCTACCTATATCCTTTAAACCAGCGGTACCCAGCCTGGAGGCGCGACAACAAACGTCGCTGTATTTCTGGAGATCGCGAAAGTTTTGTTTACTTTTACTGGAATCATAAAGTCTCAAATATGCTGCTTTTTTCTTCCAAAATCCCTTTAAGTTGAGCGCTGCTCTTTGTGAAGAAAATCCTGAGCATGACCTTGCAAACACCGACAGTTGTGTGCTTTTTCTTTTTTTTTTTACATTGACATGACGTTGTGGTGCGGAAAAGATTGTTCTTGTTTCTTTTGTCACTTGCCATGACGTAGGGCAGGGTTTCTTAACCAGAGCCTTCGGCCCCCTCTGGGGCCACGGAGCGGGTCTCCGGGGGCCACGAGCAGAGGTCTTTACTAAATATCTCTGCCGTGATATTGCAAAGTCCTAATGATGAGCAGTGGGCCACAAGTGTTGAGAGTCTTTGGAAGAGGGCCACAGACCACGAAAGGTCTGAGAACCACTGACGTAGGGCAACCTGCGAGACATGGCAAGTTTACTACATTTTTGATTAAACGTCACTGTGATTACATTCATTGTCATCGATAATAAAAACCCAGCACGGTGGTGGCGACGAACAGCGAGTACAAGCAATTGAAGGCGTGCAGATGTAAGTGGTAGAAATAACCAAGGATCAACCAGGTGGAATGTTTTTCTTTAAATTTTCTGCAGATATCTACAAAAAGGCATAGCGTTTGCCATCCATTAAGTTATTCACGAACCAAAAAAGTTTGGGAACCACTGCTCTAAAGCAATATCAGGTCTGTTGCTATGTTTTGTCCCGAAACACGTGTTTAGGGTCATTTTCTGCAGTTCTTGCTTTCCCTTGGTCATTGGCCTTAAGAATTGATCATGTAAGCTACTCCTGAAATATGCTGAAACATTCTACTTCTCTGTATTGGCTGCTTTTTCCTTGTTTTTGCAGTAGAGCTGATACTACGTTTGCGGTCGGATAAATCATGCCAGACTGTATGTTCCAAAACGTTTGTATTTTAACGAATTGTATTGATGGTTTACAACTCACGAGGTTTTTCCGTACAAAAATCGAACTGAGGTCGCATCGAAAACCTTCGGTCGTCAACCTCATGGCTGCAAGATTTGCTTTGGGTCGATCTCTCAGTAAAGACGCAAACTTTCGGTTGTGTCAGGATTTTATATCCTTAATTTCGCTGTCGCTTTTCTGTTGTTACTGTGTTCGAAGATAAGGCAGTAGGTGCCATAGCATAAAAACCTTTCAGCGATTGTTTTTGACATTAATTAGAATTAGATGGGCGTTTGTTTCGTGCATTAGAATTGTTTTTTTGGTGTTTTTGTCAACAAAGCCGCGCAAAAAATGGGCTTATTACTACCCGGCGAGAAGCACCCAGTTTTAAGTATATCTTTCAAGGCAAAACTTCGTCAGTCTTTTTATTCAATCGAGTGCTTGGCTTGGGAACAAACTGATCGTGATAAGTGAAACCTACTCCTCGCAGCAGGACCCTCCTCCTCCGCGCCAAAGCTGCGGCGCTTCTGTCAACGTCTTCCCGGCCCTGTTGGAGGTCTTCAGCAATCTGCCGCAGAGCTTGGTTCCAGAATTCCTTGTTTCGTTGGCCGCGTTGATACAAGCTGCGCTGCCGGCTGACTCCGAGTAAGTTTCGCGCGTAACTTGGCCTTCCTGCTGCCAGCGGTACCCGACTCCAGTACGCATCCTCGTTTTTCCAGGATGGTCGAACTTTACCAAAAAGACGTCGAGGCATTCTGGACTCAGCTCACTCTCCGCTTGCCTTACTCGTCGTCCCTGGTCGAAGATAACACGTTTTGTGACATCATAATGACCGCTTTTCGGGAATCGACCGCGACTGTCGCCCAGCGTACGGCGGAGTTTTGGGAGATGAAAGCGTTGGACGCCTTTGATCATACGACTGCACCGGAAGATTTGCTGTGAGTGCTTTTTTCGCGATTTAATTGTAGCGAAAGTTGCTTGCCGTTAAACCGTAGCCTGGAGGGTGTCGATGTGGCAACTTTTGGAGCTGCTGTGATCATCAGTGTTTGTTTACAATTCTTCAGCAATCTTCATCGGTGTTTAGCTGAGGCAAATTGATTCTTTCTTTCCTGGTCGCAATTTCGTGGCAAAGCTTCCACATCTGCGCTTGCAACGGCATTTTTCGTAAAATGACAGAATTTGTTACTTGCTTCGTTTTCCTCGTCCCGTATTCCATATAGCAACTTTCTATTTTTTTCAGAATCGTTTTGTCCGACGTTTACAAAGATCGCGGATTCGAAATAACATGGAACGAGGCCAAAGACCTCGAAAACGCGAAATTCAACGGTTTGTATGACGCAAGCCTGCTATTTGAGCTTGTTATGACATCTACCTATTAACGTTGCATCAGCTGATTGGTGATTACGCCCAATACACGAACAACTTCCGTTTTCTACTTCTACCCCGTCCTGCAACAACCGTCCTTCCTGTGCCACAACTCGTGTTAACGTTCACAATCGTCTTCACCAGCTTCTACCTGTGCGGACCGGACGGGAGTCGCTTCTCTCATCTTGTCGCAAAATCCTTTCTGGAAACAAAACTATCTTCTGTTCTCCTGTGCTTTTTTGCATGTTTTGTTCGCAAATCCGATTTTCTTACGTTATCAACGGTAGCGGGTCGATCCTTCAGTGTATCGGTCGTTTGACCTGTGTTGTGTTTTGCGCTGAGCAAGACTTTCGCAATCCTGATAAAACTAGCTGGTTTAACGGGTGAACAAGTAACGGTTGACAATCACGGTGTTCCTGTTCGCAGTCTCAGTGACTTCAAACCAGAGCGGGTACGAAGAAGAACCTGATCGAGAAGTCGTCGAGGTGAGTGACCGAGCTTATTTTTACGTCGCCTACTTATCGAAATGCGATGTTCCTTGCCGACGTTTAAGCGTGACTCGGGCGCATGCTTCGGCCGTATAGATGGTGTGGGCCAGAGGTGCGCAACCTGTGGCCTTCGATAAAAATTTATGCCGCCGTGCACGTGCAGTTTGAAATATGAGTTACGGTGGCCGTGCATTTATTAAAAACTCAGTGTCTGCTGCGTGTGAGGATATTTGGTGGAAAGACGGTCAAACAGACGTGCGGAAACAGGCTGGGCTCAGTGTCTGGAAGTAGAATAAAGAAAAAAAAACTTGAACTCACTGGAGGTCGTAGTTCATAAAAACAAACATGATGTGATTGGCGAAAAGGTTGTGTACCCCTCAATCCAGCCATAAAATTCCCCTGCGATATAAAAAAGGTCGTCCACGTGTTTTCGTAATTATTTCGTGATCGTAACAGTCTCCTCGTATATAGCAAGTGATGGTTGGAATATGTCCTGCAGGAGTCGATGTCAGTCGATGACGATACGGGAGCCGACGATTCGATGGAAAGTGATGACATCACGCAGTTGACAAACGACTCCGGGCCGTCTCCTGTCAGGGCAGAAAGGGCCTTGAAAAATAACAGCGAAAGTTCACCAGACAGCGTTGAGAACAGGTGCATACTTTCCAAGATTCAGCTTCTCGTAATCGTTGTATGTGAATCAGGCCTGTAGCTACGCGGAGGGAGGGGGGCATTCTGGGGCAGTATCCCCAAAAATTTTTTGTTCCCTCCAAATGTTCTTATGCCCAGAAAATTTTGATTTAAACATACAATAAAAACAAAATCTTGCCCCCCAAAAATGTAATCCCCCCAAGCCTAAAACCTGGCTACGGGCCTTGTGTAAATTGAAATATATCCGGTGGCCAGCTCTCTCGCACCTGTTGCATCCCACCTAGTGCGGCAAGCACACTGTGTGAACACATCTAACTTCACCGGCAAGTAGGTCGGGGTGAGTGAAGCACTTTGCACCTGCGGAACTGCAACAATTGTCTATGTGACCACAAATGATAAAACTCTACTGTTAGTACTGCTTATCGGCGCCCATTATTCACGGTTTACGCAAAGATTGCTGTAACATCCAAGTTGGAATTTTAAAAATTGTAAGAAAAATTTTTGACTCTTAAATCAAGCTCTGCGTGTGGTTAGCTTTCTTGTAAATTTGTGTTTGAACAACTACTGTGCTTAGTGCCATCTCTTCGTTTAAATCAGTGTTGAGGAACCTATTCACAGTATCCAGTATCGAAAGCGGCGAAAAAATCTAATTTTATTTGATCTTGAAAAATGCAATGCAGTACGCGATGTTTGTTTTACTGTTTGGAGAATAAGGATAAAAAAACGCCAGGAGCGGGAGACTTCTCTTGACTAATTGCCTGCGTATCTGTTGATCATGGAGTTTCGCTTTGACGCGATGTTGCGTTTTAAACTTCGGGAATGCAACTTCCCCACCCTGGAATAAAAGCATCAGAATGTGTGGGTGTTACATAGTCTTCGATCTGGTTTCGTTTCCGTGGTGTTCGATGCCTTTCACGCTTGGTATGATTTCTCAGATCCGTAAATCTCCGAAAACTCGCGAGTTCGATCGCGAAGTGCAACGATCAGAGCGCTTCGACGACGTCCGACACTTCGATCAGGAACAGTCGGAGCGGATCGATCGAACAGTCAATTTACAAGTCGCCTCCCACGTCGCCCGTCAAGAACGACTCGACCAAAGTTTTCGCCGACGCAGACGAGAGTATTTACGAGGCAGTGGAAATGGCTGAGGTATCCATCAACGACCAGTCTCTTCCGTCAGATCGATTTTCGTCGATTCCCGTTTCGCACCGTTCTACGGCCGTCGGCGACCTCGACAAAGATGTCCAGGAACAAGCGGAAGCGACCGATGCTTCGGAATTTCACGCGAAATCCGACGGTTGTGCTGCCGAGGATTCGGACGTAGTCGAAAAAAGCGTTTACGAATTCGTCGAAATGGCCGAGATGTCGCTCAATGCTTCCCCGCTGTCGAAATCCGTCGCCGAGGATGCGCAAGTCGAAAAAAGCTTTTACGAACACGTGGAAATGGCCGAGATGTCGGTTAATCAGTCCCAGTCGTCGAAGTGCGACGCTTCCGCTTCCGGCGAGGAGGAGGATTCCCAGGCGGTCGAAGCGAGCGTTTACGAGCTGGTTGAAATGGCGGAGATGTCGGTCAGTCAGTCGCCTCTTGCGGAAAAGTCCGCCTCGGAGTTGGACGAGTCCCTGGGCGACGACGGCGACAAAAGCGATTACGAACTGGTGGAAATGGCCGAGATGTCGGTCAATCAAACGCTGCCTTGCGAGGAAAGCAGCGCCGAGATCACCGACATTGACAGTTGCAACGACCGAAGTGTTTACGAAGAGGTGGAAATGGCCGAGCTCTCGATCAATCAAGCGCAAGCTGACGTTTCCACGCAGCAAGCGTCGGACGCGAGCACGATCGAATACGAAAGCGCTTCGGAAAGATCTCCGCAGAAAGTTTCCGTGGTCGTCGACGACGATAAAGACGGGGTGCGCGACAAAAACTTCTGCGAATGCGACACAAGTGTGACGAAACAATCGACTTCCGGCGTATTCTCGGAAGAAGCGAACGAGACGACGCGAAATCAGTGTTCAGGTAAACAACCCGCCGGGGACGATGACGCCCACCAGGCAACCGCCAATGACGTCGCTGCAACGGTCAAACCCAACGAGCCTGACAACAGCATCGCGGAACAGTATGCCCAAGATCTCGGTGTTCAGCCTCTCGACTGCAGCTTTGAAGCCGAGGAGGCAGGAACCATGGGTCAGTCATCGTCCAAGACCGCTAAAGAATCTTTTGTGAACGACAGTCCCACGCCCGGAGACGCCTCCCTCGCGTCACCGGTCGAGGATGACGTCACAAGAGCCGCCACTTCAGAGAAGCGCCATTCTACTCCCCGGTCCATTACCAGCACTCGCCGTTCTTCTAGAACCCGTTCACCTTCGGCCAAGCTGTTATGTTTGTTGGCTGACGACAGGGAACAGTCGCTATCCCCCTCTAAATCCCACCACGCCGAAGAGGATGCGTTGGAAAATCCAAATCCGGCAACGGTGCAAAACGACGCTTCCGCAGATAATTGCGTCGAAAATGAAGTCGATAGAAGCAGCAGTCAGAGTGCTGCAGACACTGCGCAACGTGACTTGGTCGGTTCAGTTTCGCCCACTGTCGTATTGACCAAAGTCGACGTAAACCTTAACAAGGAGGTGATTGAACCTGATCGTCCGGTGTCTTGCAAGGAAACCAGTGAAAGTGCGAACGAACCGAAGCCTGCTGCTGAGCAAGCTTCCGCTGAAGAAAAGTTCGAGTCGCCTCAAGCTCCTGGTAAGTGCAGATCTTGGCACCGACCTGCAGTTTACATGCGAAACGTCGATCACGCAAACGCATCTCGATCGCGATAGACTTAATCCTATTCTCGTGCGTGGTTCAGCACGCGTTGAGTATAATCATTTTTCAGTTTTTTGAAAATGCGTTCGTGAATGTCCGATGTAAATATTGGTCAAATATCGTCATCGAACGTTCTAAATCACGATGCTGGAAACCGTTCCGATGCATGGCTACCCGTCCGTACACTTATTATGAACGTTAATGTCAGGGGCATAACGAGCTTAGATGGTGCCCGGGGCAAGAAGCAAGTTTGGCGCCCCCGTGTTCGAAGTTGAGTTCTTTCGGAAGAAAATGTACTGTATTGAAGAAACTACTTGCGACATTGTCAGGACTTTTCGACGCCCGAGGAATTGTGCCCCCTCTGCCCCCCCTCGTTACGCCCCTGGTTAATATCCCTTCCTGGTCTTGTGCGAATTCATAAAAAAAACGCGATGACGTTATCACGAGCGCGCAGTTGTGTGTTTTGCTCCGAATGCGTTTGCTGTAGCGACGATTTAACACTTCTACATGCTTTGTGGTCTTGCAACACAGTCAAACGCGTTAAGACGTTTCCAAAGGCGCCAGATAATACTTACATTCCGACGCAGCAGGTGAAATGAAAAAAACGCGGTTGCGAGCCACTGTTTCAGCCAAAACAGCTATCTTCATTACGGCAAAGGCTTCGTTGTCATGTTCACGCATAATCGTATAGCCCCCCCAAAAAAAATTTTTAGCACATATAGTCATTTTGTCCTTCGTGAGGCGGTATCCCAAACAAAATAGTGTTATTCGCCTAAAATCAAACATTTTGCCCCCCCCCCGCACATTTTTGGCTGACTACGCTACTGTGTTCACGCCGACAAAAATTGGAGGCTAAGGTGGTTATTCGGTTTTTAGCAACAGCTGAGCGTTACGAAATCTATTGCTTCATGTATTAGTGTGTGTGTACCTTGGTTACTAGCTGAAACGTTTGATCTCGCAGAGAAAGCACCGGAAGCAGCCGACACTCCAGTTTCGTGCCCTAGGAACAGATGTAAGTATGATGTCGTATGCTGCATGTGTTTCAAGGACTATGCAAGTTTTGAAAAAATCGTCTTTAAAACATCACTGCACCACCTGTAAACAGTGTGCTTGCTTTGGATCTGATCGTTTAAGTTACAGCAATCGCAGTGCAAAACTTTCTGGCGAGTGCAGAGTACCTATTTGCACGAAGTTGGAGGCACTGGTGCTGGCCAAGGTTTGTAAGTGGCATGTTTCCCAGTAGCGCTCATCGTGGAAATCATAACAGTCGTGATAGCAAAGGAATCGGCGAATTGTTGCTGCTACAAAGATTGTCAAACCAGGAATGCCAAGCCAAAACCATTTATTTGGCTTTGTGCAAACTTGTGTTTGGCTTTTTTATCAGAACAATTTTGTAAGTATCCTTATTCTCATTCTTATGTTTTAGAAACACTGCTTTGTCAATATTAAAATCTGGCAAATTCTGTTAAATTAGAAAAAAGGTAGAGGTTAGTGGTGTGCGTTAGGATGAGGAGGGTTACCAGGGTTGCCGGATGAAAATTTCAATAAAAAGCCAAACAATGCTAAAAAAAGGCCACACCGACCATTTAAGGGACAGAAAAAAGCCAAACTTTAGTTGCGGTATTGCCATTCCTTTGTCACAAAAAAAACATCTAAATTACAAGAGTATCAAAGAATTTTTCTTCGAAATTAAAATTAAATCTTGCTTGGCAATGTACTCGAGAACTGATCGTCCCTGATTTTTCATGGTTTGCGAATTGCGCACTTTGGATAAAATGAGGTAACAGTTTGCATATTAATCCATCAATAGCTTTCTGCACGAAAGTCTCTCCCATTCACTCCTGTACTTACGATCAGAATCAAAAGAGCCCTTCCACTTCGACGTAATTATCGCATTTCTATCGCGAAGACGCAGACCTGTCTGCAAAGCGCCGGGACTATTTAGTGCTTACATCACAATAGATGCTACATAGTGCAGGGAGTGCACACATTTCCAGTGAGTAAGCAAAAACTTAATTTCGAATCTATCATCCCTCGAATATTACTAATAGCAGAATGCGGGCGTCCGATATAGCATTTATCACAAAGATTTTGCAAATGTGTTGGCAAAAAAATGGAATCGCAATATTTTCCTTCATAAGAACCTATTTCAGCGTAAATAAGGCCAAAAAAGAGCCAAAAGGCCAAACATACTTTGTAAGGCTAACCAACTTGAGATGAGGCCAACCTGACAACCCTGAGGGTTACAACAACAGCTACAATAACTGGAAATCATCGTACGACAGCAGAAGGAAATGTAACCCAGAATTGAAAAAAAGGAATGTGTTTGGTTTAAAAAAGGTCGTCATCAGGGCAAAGCTTTCCACATACTATGTACTGTAATTGCTCCCTGCCGGAAGATTGTTAAGAAACTTTTGAGACTTACACAGTAGAACTCGTCTAGTTCGTCATCGTTTAATTCGCCACTTTTTTGTCGGTCCCGGCAGAATCCCTATCTTTTGTGTAAATTTCTGTTCATCTAATTTGCTCAATTCGTCACCTCTTGCTATCCCTGAGAAGCGTTTTGTTCGTCTAATTCGTCATTTGCAGTTTCGCTTTAGATTTCTAAGCAGCAGAGATGAGTGGACTATGAAATTTTTCAGTCCGAGTCCAATCCTGATCTGCAAACATTGAATCCGATCCAGTCCTGATCCGCCAATGTAAAACCATGTTTTTTATTTTGCCTCATGAGGCAAAATAGACACAATCTTTTGGCATTTCCAGAATTTAACAAGACAGTATTTATTTTGCCATAAGAGGCAAGAGCACTGCTGGAGGTATTTTGCCATTAGGCAAACCCAGTTGATAGAATTGGGCAAGTGACAAGGATGATACACGTGGGTTAGTGCGTGCTTGTCTGTCTCACGACCTCACACACTAAACCTAGACCCAAAACCTAAACATAAAACCCAAAAGCTAAACCCGAAAAATAATTCCTAAAACTAATTCCTAAAACTAAACCCTAAAACTAAACCTTAGAACTAAACGCTAAATGTAAACCCTAAACCTAACCCTACATCCTAAGCTTTAACCCTAAACATAAACCTGGATCTTTTTGAAAAGTACATGAAAAGCTCTCCCATCAAAGGTGTGATCTCTACCAGCTAAGCCAAAGCAAAGGGTGAGAGCAGCAGCACTGGACACACGCACAGCAGGCATAGACACTAACACCTCGACTACGTTCATCTTATTGCCAGTAATACGAACTTAAAGCTATATGTGGAGACTGGACAAAAGTGGATGCATAGCAAAATCGTCCGAACAGAGCTTTTGCAAATGATGGCAAAATATACATTACCATTTAACAAATCTCAAAATCACATTACAACTAACATTTATGTGGTCAGAATAATCACATCAAAACAGCAACAATTTTCTCAGTCCGATCCAGTCCTGATCCGCCAGTTTTCAAAAAAATTGCAGTCCGATCCAGTCCTGGTCCGTGCTCATCTCTGCTAAGCAGCTAGTTCGTGTGGGAATTCAAACAAATTCAGGATCTTCATCTGAGAATTGTTGCACCTCGCAATTTGTTTATCGAATTTATACACGAGGTGCGAAGCGCGACCCAACTCCCCATTGAGAGATTGCGGAAAAGTTTATTAAAGATTTAAAAGGTGTGTTGTAACCTCGCATCGGGTGTTTGATTAAATGGAGAAGTGCAGATAGAGCAAGGGAATTAATTGTTGTATTCAACCATAACGTCATAAACTTGTATTTTACTGCAAATAAGAGCACTATGTATGTATACGAGTTACTATGATAAAGTATACGAGCTTCTATGATAGAGTTTTCACCTGTTTGCATAGTTCGTCACTTTTTTCTAATCCCGTTGAGGTGACGAATTAGGCAAATTCTACTGTACTACGTTTTAGTCTGAATTTTTTGGTGAAATAACGTTACTTGACGAAGTCGGCTTGCCACCTCCAGTTTTGTAAGCTCAATCCGTTTATAAGTTTACCACTTATTTACTATTTTTTTGTTTGATAACTTGTTAACTTGCACATAACTCATTTTACTTTTAGGAGACCAGTCACATTATGTATGTTAATGTACCTAAGTCTTTTACCTTCGGCCTATAGGTTTGCTTTTTCTCGAATGCTTGACTTTTTTGAAAATTCGTTTAATTTTTGTGTGTTGCATCAACCTAGCACCTCTGTGTTAAACATTTCAAAGGAAAAATGAACAGATTAAGGCTGATTTCACCGCTGAATGGACGAATAAATTAAAACTTTACTCATCCGTTTTTATGCACTGTGTAGTCACTATAGTAGGCAGCTCTTTCAACAATCTTTTGTTTGCTGGACGCTGAACGCGTTATAATGGCAAGTCTACTACTGGGGCTGAGGTATTGATTTAACCAATTCCAATTCCAAATTACTTTTTCATTGTTTAAACTGTTGTCTGTTCCTAAAAGCGTATGTTCGTACTAGTGTCCGAAACGGTGAGGAACTGCTGCTGGGCCCTGATGTCACCAGCTGCGTTGCAGCGAGCAAAGAGCTTTGGTAGCAGTGTAGTGAAAAAAAATTATCTGTTACTTCGACTTTGTTTTTGACAGAATATACACGAAAGTAGTTTTCGAACACCTTGTGTACAAAAATGTGAGAAGTTCTAACGACACATCATGTGTACCCACTGCTGAAGGTCTTTAATTGCAGTGAAGCAAACGTTGTTGAGGAAAATCGCTGTTTTCTGTTGAGCGATTGGTTTGCAGAAACCGTTAATCAGCCTTTTTCGAAAGTTTATGCGCATTTTTTCATTTTGCAGTAGCTCTACTGCGGGAGCAGGCTGCGTTGTCACCACTCAGCCCGAACGGGATCCTGAAACGGCGACTGACTGATTTTCCCAGTCCTGCAACGAACAAGGTGCGCCTGGCTGCGTGTGATAGAAGAAACTGCTTCGTAGCATGAAAATGTGCTTCGGCGCTTGAATTTTTTTAACAAAGATTGCACTCTACAGCAGCCTCGCAATGATTGTGTGGAGGTATTGCAGTGGTGATTTATTTTTTTGCCCTTTCGTAACTATGTCGAGATTCGTAAATTATTCCCACGTTTGTGCATATCATGATCGTATTGGGGGAGTGTATCAAATATAACCGGGATTTTTTGCTCTGGTTTTGCTAGGTGAAAATTCTACTGATTTTGTTAGTTAGTTCAGCCTATGAAACGACTTTTTTTGTGAAATTTCTTTGTTTTGATCCCCGCTTTTAATGCGAATCATTTCGGGTGCCATGTTGCAGATCCATTCGAAGTTCGTAGTGAGGACACGTGCTTGTGTGTTCTTCATTCCGTATAGCTTTAATGGCCTTCCTCGGGAAAGTGCTCTCACTGATTGATGTTTAATGCGAAAAGGTCAAGACAAAGCTTTCTAACGCAGTTATAGGAACATGCGACGTTTGGTTTGACGCTTAAATAAAGCACTGCAGTTTTTTTTGAAAAAATTCGTACATAGTCATTCAGTTGGGTTTGATCGCGAAGTGCTGCTGATGAACATCGTTTATGTTTAAGGGTATGATGCGCAGTTGCAAGTAGAAGCGCATATGTCTTGTTACCCTCAGTTCACCTTCTTGCCCGCGACGAGCCGCAAGCGCTTGAATGTTGTTTCTTGGCGAGGTTACAAGAAATGGCTGTGATCGAAGTGAATTGAAGGTGGTCGGCTGCGATGTTCTGATTTATGCTTCTTCCACAGCTGAGGAGGGTTTCGTTCGCTGAACCGATATCGACGAGTTCCGGTCAGCCCGACGAGGAGATGATACCGCTGTCGCCTGACAGCAGTCCGCACGGGGAATGGCGCAAGAACAAGACCAACCGCAGGTTCGACCATCCTGACTTTGTCATTCCTAGGTCATCTGCGATCAGCTGTTGCAGACGTGTTGCCGGCCTAGGGGGGTTTACACGCCGAGCTTCCGAAATCATAATCCAATCAGAGCATATCAAATACTATTAACTTTCTTTACAACAGTTGTTTGCCCTACGACATAATGTGTAAAATACGGCCTTAGAACATCCAGTTAAATGAATTAACCCCAAGCCTCTTGCAGTGGCAGCACTGTTCTTAAGAATTGCAATCGAAGCAGTACCTCGTATAGGGGGTATGGTCATAAACCTTTAGCAGGCCGTAGCTCCTCGTTGAAAGTTAAGAAGCTGCCGATTTGCTGTGATTAGCTTTTCACCTTGACGTGCAGAATCGTGAACCGCCGTCTCAGCTTACCGGCGCCCAAACGTCAATCGAGAAGCGATGATGTGCGGTCGTTACTGAGTGTCCGAAGCGCTGCTGTGGCTGCCGCTATCGCTGATATCAAGGTCAGTTTTATTGTGGTCACGTTGTCGATTTACCGTTCCCAAAAAAAACTTCGCTTTTTCCCTTGCTTCAGGTCCAGCTCCGGGGTTGGTAACTTAATGGTTTTTCGTACGTTTTTACGCAGTATGATGTATGCAGGTATTGATAAGGTAGAAATTGCTCTCCGTCGTTACTTGATTCAGTCTCATGCCCCACCAAACAAATCTCCAAGCCCCCCATATTGAAATATGAAACACTATGAATAAGTAGTTTTATGAAATTTTAGAATGTCAAGTCCCTATTGAAGGCTTTCAGACCACGGTTCTGAATTAATTGGTGATATTTCAGTTCATAGCTGATCTTATGCAAATGCTTTTTTTAAGTAGTTTTGCGATTGCGCGGCCTGTTGAGCTGTTAAAATTTTCACTGCTGCAGAGCGATCGCGGTTACGTCTGGAATTAGGAAATTGCTCTGAGTGTTCATGTTGGTATGGCGTCTCTCGACATCCGCCAATTGCGGGGAGGCCTAGGAAATGTGATTCCTCCTTGAAACACTGTGCGAGCTGTTACTTACAACAATATGCGAAACCGCAGTTCGCTAATTCGAAAACATCGCCGAGACTTTCTATCTTGTGCTTATAGGCGGTTTGACTTGCTAAAAACAGACGAACAACGCCCGGTTGGTAGCAGGCTTTCTAGTGGCTATTTCAGTATTGTCAAAAGCTGCTCTTAACCATACTTATGCATTGCATGCCGTTAATTTGAGGTATTGAGTGGTCCGTGTTGATATTAATTAAATCCTTCATACTTTTGGGTAAACTTCTTGCTATTCTCGTTGAAATATGAAACTGTCGCCGCCGAAACCAGTGATTGCCATCGTCCAGTTTCATCAGCTCAAATTTCTTGGGACGTGCACCGCAGTAAGAACCAGTCTTGATATTAATCCACTGTTGATCTGGTGCAGAAGACACACTCACCTCAGAATATGTTTCTGTGTAACACATGCGAAGATGAACTTGTTAGCAGCCGTATTGCTTGAGCAGTTGAGCACAAACTTAAGTAAGGACATTTCGGTGGCCAGCCTATAGAATCTGTTAGCTTGAGTTGCGGACGTTGAAAGTTAGTTAAACTGCTTGATTGCGGATCTGAATTTCCGTTTGTTGCGCTCCCCCTTTTTTCAAGTGGTGTATTCTTCATCAGCAAGTGTGGTGAGGTGAATTGTTAGAAAAACCTTGCAGTTTTGTATTGCCTTTTGTATTTTTCCCAGGCACGAAGTACAGAAGCAAACGGTGGAGACCAAATGTCTCCCTCCCGAAGACCTTCTGGCTCTCCTGAATCCGCATCTCCAGTTCGAGGATCTCACCAAATCCGCAAAACTACCATTTCTCAACTCAGTGACATCGATTACTTGAATAGTTTGTCCGCAAATGAATTGTCCCAGTTGGTGGAAACCGTGCTGCAGGCAATGCCCGCTGCACATTCCATTTTAATCCAAAAACTGACCAAAAGATGATTACGATCCAGTATCGTTCAGGTTTCCATTCCAAATTATCTACGTTTTGGTCTTCTTGCTGTTCGATCAACACATTACAAAAAAATGTTAATTTACTTTGCCGCTGCAGTTCGGCGATAACTTGCTGTATGCTCAATAAACGAACGAGAACTCGCACAGTTTGTTGAACAGCTCGAAGTCGGCGGCAAGTTGGAAGGAACTTTGGAAGCAGTCCGCTAAGGTTTTCGTCACCGTGCTTTTCAATAATTGCTTGCGAGTTGCGCGCTGCCCGAATGAAGTGAAACTTGAAAGCAAGGTGTTGGTTGCTGTTTGTCAACGATGTACTTCCCACTGTTACGAAGGAAAAATGGAGAAGCATTTGTTAATTTGCGCAACGCCGAAAATGACGATATGGAGTGCGTTCAATAAAAAACTTTCAAATTTTTGCTAGAGTGCACCGCGATAACTGCGTTCGTTGCTGCCTTCGACGCAAAAGCTTTCAAGGTGCGGAATTGTGGAAATCGTGATTGGTTGGCGGGACCAGTGTTTTATAACAGGGTTGCGGAATCGGAGGTTAACGTCCGACTCCGGCCTTTGCAAAATTTCCGCCTTTTTAGCATAACATGAATGAAGTTGGGTTGTCAACAATTTAGTAGCAACTAGCAATCAATGGAAATCGTGGACAATGGTTTGTTGTTTCATATGACTCAGCCAAAATGCAGAAGCACTACAAGCCAATGCACTAAGCAAACCAACCAATAGTGAACATTAGAGCAAATGAAAATGCAATGACGCAATAGTTGATCAGTGTAAACCAGGGCTGTGCAACAGGCGAGCCACAACCCGACCCGCCAAACCATTTAGTGTGGCCCTTGCCAACAATCTGATTTGTCCCCATCATGCATGAAAATCCTAATCCGACAGTTTATGTTAAAAAATAAATTTTTCGTGTGGCCCAGCTAGATGTCTGGAGTTGGATATATGGCTCACCGACAAAAAATGTTGCACACCCCTGGTGCAAACAAGGGGTGCTGTGTCATATAGGATTAGTGAGGGACCACGGCGGTCATCTAGTCAACCAATCCTGTTTTTGAGGAGTGTTAAAAAGCAACACTTGGAAATGAAATAAGCGCAATTAGGAAAACAAACACAGAACATGGTGAAGAAAATGTACAGATAAAAGCGGATGTACATAGATGAGTGGATCAAATTTAATGGAAAAAATTTGGTGTGGTTAAGTACATGTTTAAACAAAATAAAGATAACAAAAACTAATTAATGAAGTACAAAAGAAAAAAGAAAGCAAAACAGAAAAAAAACTTGAATGCGCTTTCATGCTGAAAAGAATGGAATGTGCACAGGGAAGAAAAAATGCGAGAAGCAAATATACGCAAAACATACACAGAATTTACAGAATTTTGTTCTGTGAAAGTGAAATGTTGCAAAAGTTCATAATTGCATATCTTTTTCGTGTAGGAGGTGTTTCTTCAGTTTCCATTTAAACGTGAACGTGGTTGAAGACTTAATATCATTTGGTATTGAAGACCACCAGTGGCGGCTCGTGGTGAAATTGGCCGGGAGGGCTGCGCGATTTCATCTCTGGTTCTGGTTGAACATATGGGATTTGGGATTGCCGCCCTGGCTGTTTTTATAATAAGTGGCGTTTCCAGTCACTCCAGCAGTCCTTATCTTATCAAACTCGTAATTTTCAGTTGTCCTTATTAATACATAGAAAACATTTACTTTAGTTTAATGAAACCAAACCCTAAAGCGTAAACACTAACACAAAAGAATTGAACCGGTCCCATTGAAAGTATGACGCATAACCACTGCCATCAAAGCTGCAAAGGCGAGAGTCAAACCCAGCACCACTCGCATACTAAACTTGGAATATTCCGCTCGAGTACTAAGGTGCTATTGTTAATAAGATAAAGCTTAGCATTTTATTCAAACCGTGTCATGGCAGCAGACCTAGGCTAGAACAACCACTTTCTTTGAGCTGGTACTTTAATCATGTTCTTTCAAATGAAGTTTAAATTTTTCAAAAAATTTCGAACAGTTGATGATTTAACACAAGATTTCTCGTTTTTTATCTGGATTGTTATGCTTTTCCAGTAAAAGTTTGTATCCTGCATCAGTTACAGCTGCAATGTTCACCTTACCAAAAAATTAAAGGTTTGCTTGAATGCTTATAGGCTTGCCAGATTTCTCATGCTTAAAAATTTTCATATTTCAATGTTTTAAACCAGTCATATCTTTTGTTGTCCAAGAATGATATCTACCAACTACTGCCGTACATCTTCAAACGCTTAGACAGCTCATCAGCTTAGCCTACTGTTGCAAGCTGCACTGGTGCAGATAACGGAAGGGCTGTATTATCGCAGCCCGAGATTGGCGACCAGATTTGAATTCAATGCCGCCAATATCGCCAAAGTACGAGTAAAAGCATTGTTAAACTTAATTATAAAATTCAATATCCAAGAAATTCAGGTAGTAAAAAACAGTCAAGATCATATTTCCTCCGTTTTTTCTTTAAAAATTCATCGTCAAAATATCAAAAACGGTTTGCGATAGGCGGATATACCACCATGTTTTTTGTAGCCAATTGTTTGGTTTCTTTCCTTTAGGGCTGTGCCGAAGACAGCCCCGAAATCGCCAAATTCATCTGCAAGTGTGCTGAAAACGTCATCGCATAAGCGGCGTCACTGGAAAACAGCGAAACATTGGTTTTGTTGGATTCCTAGGAAACGTTGAGCAAAAATGGTGTCGGAAGTACCGAAAGTGATTGTGTTGTGAAATTTTCGTTACTAAATCCAAACTTAAGGCGAGTTTGGCCCTTTGGAGGAATCTTTTGCCTTACATTTTTCAGGGAGGGCTGCAGCCCGGCAGCCCGTCTAGACGAGCCGCCTCTGAAGACCACACTTTTGGGCCAACAAAGGTAAGAAAACATTTTCCTGAGGAAGAGTCAACTCTAGGTAAAAATAGGTTTTTAGAGATTGCTAGTCTTGTGTAGTGAGAATGAATTGATCTGATTGGAATAAAATATTCATCAAAATGGTTTGAAGCAGTTTGTTGTGGTAAGTGCATGAATTTGCCTACTGATAAAGTATGAAGTTTGGGAAGGCTTAAGATGTGTAAGTGCTGGAAAGGTTCTAGAGATTTCGTGTTGGTTGGTTTTATTATTTTTATAGCTTCATTTTGGAGCTTAATGAGAAACTGAATGGTTGCATTTGAAGCACGTCCCCAATGGAGGATTGAGTAATTAAGGTATGGGTGGATTAATGAGTTTAAGACAACTTTCAGAACAGACTGTGTTGGCGGGACCAGGACTCGCGGACGCTAGTCTTGTGTGCCCCATTCTTCATGAGTTGCGAGGCCTATGGAATTTCCTGAGAGGGGGCACAGGCGAGTGAAACGTCCAGACCTGCCAGTAAGTTTG
>Ga0210059_1002674_pt1 | contig 28077 bp, 20 predicted proteins | sample Ectturendosymbi2_FD_188042 | JGI IMG/M metagenome (GOLD analysis project Ga0210059, IMG submission 188042) | Ecteinascidia turbinata endosymbiont from Florida, USA - Sample 2 (SPAdes) (version 2) | ecosystem: Host-associated > Tunicates > Ascidians > Unclassified | place: Key West, Florida...
CGTGTTTCCACCATTCCATTCTTTTGTTCAGGTATTTGACATGTTCTTTGTTTTTTGATTTGAGAGATGGCTTCTGGAGTATTAGTGGCAGAAGTGCTTGAAGCATGTGTATCGCTACTGACTCCCATCTTTTACTGCTGTTAAAGAGTCTTATAAGACGTGTCACCTCTACAATTAGTGTTTTTCCAGCTTTTCCTCTTGGGATTTGCACATAGTTTTTTTTCCATTTTACAATTTTTTGATATGCCGAATCAAGACTTTTTCGGATTTTCTTTAAGTCTTTCATCTTGCCCCATGTGATGGGCATTTCACTTTGGGTGGTTTCCTTATTCTGCTCCTTGCAGCTATCACATAGCCATTGCAACACGTTATATCTATCATAGTCGTCACAAAATGTCTCATATTGTTCACTCAACATTCCGACACACATGCAGTGGTACCATTTTGTGCACTCTCCACCACACTGCAGGGCCTCCTGTTTTTTGAGGACAGTATCCTGACACACTCCACATTTATTCATCCTGGATGCCCCAGCGGCCTTTCAGACAAGTATCTTTAGCTAAAATCTACATTATAATAAGCCTACAATATTTCTGAAATCTAACTTTCTTGTTTTTTTTGTCTTAAATTGCCGCGCTGTTTATTGCTGCAACGTTGGCCATGAATGACGCTATTTTGTTTCTTTGCAGGAACCGTGCGGTAGAAATAATTAATTGAATGTTGGATTGATTGATTTATAATAATCCGTTCAAGTGGTGTCGTTTTCAGCTTTTGAAAAATGCCTGAAGATTGTTGGTATGAGATTTTCCAGGTTTCAGCATGATCTATTTTAACAGACATGAAAATGGTATAAAAGTTTTTGCGTAATGAAGGAAATAACTAAACCATTTCAGGTAAAATTGCGAACTTTGGCACAAAAATTTAAAATCTAGCAATTTTTTTCAGATTTAGTGAATTTTGTTGGCAAGTCTAGTGATTTTTGCAGAGAAGGCTGTGGCAGCATTGGTTATTAGCCGCAGAGGTTTCAAGCGATGCAGATGGAAGTAGGAACATAACACAACGCCACAGTTTCATTTTCATCACAGGCATTAGGCTGTGCGATTGACAAGATAGTTGACCAATTACACAAAGTAACACTGCAGCAACGGAGGGGACAATGAAACTGTAGAAGGAACGAGGATTGGGAAGGCAGTGGCTATTGGTTGACTGGGTGACCACCATGGTGTGGTCCTTCACCAGTGCTATGTCAGTATGTGACACAGTAGTAACACTCATTGGTTGCATTGCTATGGTTTGGATTTAACCCGGAACAATGCAATGAATCGGCAGTACTCATGCAGCCTTGCTGCCGGCCGCCGCCATGATGTTGTGGCTGTGCAATGTGCTGAGCAGGTGTCGCCACTTTAAATGTTGAGAGAAATCGCTGAAAATATCATGATTTTTAACTTAGGCAGAAACATTGTGTAATACAGTACACTGATCGTCATGTGATACAGGCAAACACCTTTAAATGGTTTTGCAATAATGTTGCATATAGTTTATTGCATTATTTCTGTAATTTGTTGAAATCTCTTATGTTTCTGTAGCTTTTGTCAACTCAATGCTTCAATGAACATTTTAGGCATTGCCACACATAGCAGCGTTTTTAGTTTAGTATAGTAGTTAGTTAGCTATTTGTTTGGCTCTGGCACATGGTATGTTCGAAATCACACGGCTTAGTCAAAAAACATGGATGCAAAAAAGACACAACGCATGCAAGATAGGTGTTGCGTTACATCATGCACAGACAGTACTAAAGATGAACAGACATTGAAACAACACACTAGTGACTATTTCATTCATCAGGAATTTCTTGTTCTCATACAGAAGCATTGCACCATTACATAATGGGAGAAAAATGGAGACAGATTCGCAAAAGCCACCAGACAATTTAAGCAAGCAGATAAGGATGTTCATCATGTTAGATGCAATGTTGAACAAAAGCATATAACTTGTTTCTTATCCAGGTTGCCACTGTTTTTCAAAGCAGAAGGTTGGGGAAAGGTTTGGATGCGCCAACCTTTATGGCCTGACCCAGTTTCGATCATCATGATTCAGGTTCATTCTAGCCCAGGGGCATGATGTAGTTAGCTACAAATTTTAGGTCAAATCTAGAAGTCAAGCTCATGCAACTAACTTGGTCTCTAAAGATATTGCATCGGGACATCACCTTGTCTTCTCAGAAAAAGCTTTAGAATGTATTTAATGTGGTAAATTGTCATGGTGTGGATTCTTATCTATTTAACAAATATGTTTTTCTGTTGTTATACATATGACAAGTCCTCCGTTCTTTGTTTTTATTGCTTACGCTTTAGTTTCTATATGGTGCAATTTGTGCTTTTGCAGCTTCAAGTAATTCAAGGTTTGGTTTTAGCTTCCACCAGGGTTGCAGAGTCTGAGGTAAAATGTCTGACTCCAACTCTGGCCTTTTCAAAATTTTTGATGCCGAATCCAACTCCGACTCCTTCAAAACATGAATGAAGTTGGGCTGTCAACAATTTTGTAGCAACTAGTAATCAATGGAAATCATGGTACACAGCAAGAATTCTCTGTTTTAGTAATAGTTTCAAAAGAAATTATACCATTGCAACAGGAATTCCTAACTTAGGAGTTGGATGTAAAAAATGATACAATTGGAATTCTGGAGTTGGAGTCAGGCAAAAAAATCTGACACCAACTCTGAGTCCTGATGTTCTTAGGAATCCAACTCCACCCAAAAACCTCCTACTTCCTGTGACTCTGACACCAATTCTGCAACCCTGGCTTCCACTCTGAATTTTGATTCATCTTCATTTATCACGTGTAGTTGATTTCACTATCGCTGATTGTTTGTTGTTAACTTTTGATGCATATCTTTTATTCCACAGCTGTTTTCTGCTGTGGTCATGTTATTACTTTTTCTTGTATGTGATGCTAAAAAGTTGAAAACAAACAAAAAAAGCACAATATTACAATTGTGACATCATATGTACTTGGGATATCTTATTATTGATTTTCAGAAACAGAAAATCATTGAACAAATAATAAACAGTTTTGTTTCAACTTTGGCAAGTATTATTCATGCTCTATGTGGCTGACCAAGCAAAATTAAATTGCGTACTTAATTGGTTAATCAATCCCAAAATTAAAAAAATGTTCATAATCCATATAATAAATGCATAGTGATGATAACAGCTTATGTGAAATGATGATTATTGATTAGGATGCAGAAGTAAACTGGTGCTGAATTACAAAAACCTTAACTCGGAGTAAGAAATGCCCATAAACTCCATTTGTAACTGTTTTGCCTTTAACATTGCCATTGTCTGAAATTGATGAAGTCAATAAAGCTCTCTGATATTTCCTTGGTGACATTTCAAACAACTCAGAAATTATCTAATGCAGGGGTGAAAATTTTTTTGTGAACTTTAGTAGCGCACACATAAGCTTTGCCATGCAGCATTCATATGCATAAAGCATAAAATGTAAAAGAACGTTTGTATACTCCAAGTTCTTGGTCACATGGCACCAGTGTGCAACTGCATTTTGCATTGCTGATCTAATGATTGTTTGTGGACAACAGTGGTCTTAAGTGCCATTGGCTGGAACATGTAAGTTATTCAATGAAGTAGTATTTTTTAACATTTTACATGGTTTCTTCCATTGCTGTAGAAGCTAGTCACTGAAATACTAAAGCGAGTTGTGACTTGGACCAGAGCAAGTGTTTCAATAGCATCCTAACATTACAAGCCCGTTGCCCCTGGAAGTGATTAAGTCATGTGCTAAGTTGAAACAGAGGTCATGATATATAAAAGATAAGAACCTAGTTAGTTTGTTGTTGGTAAAAAAATGACTCTTTTGTAAATGCAAGACAAGCTATTATTTTAAAGTTTTTCATCTTAATATCAAAATTGAAGAATTTATTGTAGGAGTAAATTTTGTTTGAAAGAGTTTTTAAGGCTAATTGTGATTAGTGATAATTACATTTCTGTTCAGAGTAAAAATCTTAAAGGGAGATTAGAGTATAAATCTGTTTAAAGGTTGGCTCTGTACTTTGATGATGTCAGATTTGAATTGGTAGTGCCAGCCATGAAATGCTTCCTAACCAGTGTGGTAAACTACATGTCTATTTTAGGTGGAGAAGATATTTGCAGATACAGGCAAGGCCAAATATCAGCAAAAATATGTAATCATGGAAAATTGGTTGATTTTCTTAGGGCATCTACATAAAACAAAACTTTGCCGTGTCAAAATAAAAATTATGCTTGTGTTGAGATGAAAGTAAAAAATTCTGTAGTTGCACAGCTGTATTAAATCCTGGCAGACAATATTTTGTTTTTTTTACTTGATTACAGCAGCCCCTAACTTTTATAGTGGTTTTCAACATAACCAGCACATTACAGAATGTGGTTAATCAACAAAAAATGCTTTAGTTTTGGATATGCTTTATGGAGGAGGAATGCTTCTTCATCAGCAACTCCACCTAAGACTGGAATATTGTTGTTGAATATGGGAGGACCTGAGACAGTTGAGGGTGTTCACGACTTCCTTTTGCGACTCTTTTCTGATCCTGACCTGATACCATTACCTGGTAGAGGAAGATTGGCTCCTTTCATTGCAGGAAGGAGAACGCCAAAGATCCAGAAACAATACAAAGAAATTGGAGGAGGATCTCCAATCAAGAAATGGACGGAATTGCAAGGAAGAGAAATGGTGAAGATATTGGACAAACTCAGCCCTAATACAGCTCCTCATAAACATTACATTGGCTTTAGATATGCTCCCACTTTGACAGAAGATGCAATTGATCAAATGCGCTTTGATGGAATTAAACAAGCTGTTGCTTTTTCTCAGTATCCTCAATACAGTTGTTCAACCACTGGTAGCAGCTTAAATGCCATATTTCGTCATTATAAAAGAAATAACATTGATCTCGAAGGCATGAAGTGGAGTGTGATTGACAGATGGCCAACCCATTCTGGATTAGTAGAAGCTTTCACTGAAAGGACTCAGGCTGGATTAGAGAAATTTCCTGAAGATGTTCGCAAAGATGTAGTTATTTTATTCTCTGCCCATTCTCTTCCAATGAGTGTTGTCAATCGAGGAGATCCCTACCCTGCAGAGGTTGCTGCAACTGTCAACAGAGTCATGGAAAACCTCGGATATTCTAATGCATATCGATTGGTATGGCAGTCAAAAGTTGGACCTCTTCCTTGGTTAGGTGCACAAACAGATGATTCCATCAAGGGCCTTGCTGCAAAAGGTTTTAAGAACTTGCTGCTTGTTCCAATTGCCTTCACAAGCGACCACATTGAAACATTGTATGAATTAGATACAGAGTACATTGGTGAACTCGCTCACGAAGCTGGAATCGAAAACATCCACCGAGCCGAGTCATTAAATGACAGCCCAGTTTTTATAAAAGCCATGGCTGATGTTGTCAAAAACCATCTAGAATCTGGAAATGTCTCAACAAAGCAGCTTGAGTTAAGATGCCCAATGTGCACCAACGAAGCTTGCAATCACATGCGGAAGTTTTTTATTGACGGAAAGATTTAAGTAAAATGAGAAGTCCAATTGCAGCATGTCAACCATGCAAAAATGGGGTTGTCTTTAGTGTTTGCATAGAAAGAGATACCAAACCATTTTGTTTTATGTCCAGGAGCTATACCACTTTTGCCAAAGTAGTCTTTGACAACATTTGGCATTACAAATTGTGGTGCTGCATGAAGCTGAACAGGAGCACTGTTTTGATGTTGGGTGTTAGAGCTTGAGAAGTTTGTTATCAGCACAGAATGCATTTGTGTAGTGCAGATGTTCATGCTCATTATGAAGTTGATCTTCTTGTTTACATTAGTATGTTTTGTTAGTTTGCAACAAGGAATGCTTGACTCCAACATTTACGCAATATGCCCAGGTGCTGCATGCAATTTCTTTTATTATTTGGTATCACATACATATTTCATGGTAAAAGTCAACGCTTAGATTTGTATAGAGATAAAAATGTGTTCTCATTGTTGACCTGCCATCATGTATGGGACCATCCTCATTCCTTGCCTTGGTATTGCAGTAGACCTGACTTAATATGTACATATTGGTCCCAGCTGACTTTGCATTTATTAAGTGGCGGTTTTATTCACTGGTGCACCTGAATCAGCAGCAAAACACTGAACCTAGATGGCAAAATGCCATCAATGATTTGATCAATCAGCAACTTGAGCTTTCCTGCTGTTGTTCTATCTTGTCTCTTGAGATCTTTTCATTGTAGACGTAGAGCAGTCACCTCGGCTGCTCTGACTCAACTTCTGTCCGAAGAACTGGGAGGATCTAGAACAGGGGTTCCCAACCGGGTGTACTCATACCCCCAAGGGGTACGAGATTGAACATCAAGGGGTACGAAGATCCTTGGGTCACAGAGCAGCTTATATATCTCTTATAGAGCAATATATATCTCAATATTTTTTTGGGGGGTACTAAGAATGCTCGGACCTGACAAAGGGTACGAGCAGCAAAAAAGGTTGGGAACGCCTGATCTAGAACTAAGTGATTGGAAAATGAGATAAAGCAACACAGAAAATGGTGATATGATCGCGAACAGTCTCCTGTATCAGAATATGCCTTTGCTCATTTGCTGATACAGAACATACCTTCTAGTCTCCACAGGGGAGGCAAACAAGTGAATTGATTGAGCAAATTTTTTTAATAGGAGATCGATTTCACATAATACTAAGCATCCTCAGTCCTAAAATCTTATTCATACAGAAAACATACAATTAAAAATGGATTTACATGGCGGAGCATGAATTTACTAGTTAACCGTATATTTTAAAGTGTATTTTGAATGGAAAATTGCTTCCCAAGGCAAACTGGATTTAATGGACGAATGGCTTTCTTATCCGTTGATTTTTCATCAAACTGCTTCTGCCGTATTAGGTTAATTGTCATAATTAAAGTTGTCAGTGTGCACAATTTGCAAAATACAGTAGAATTTGCCTAATTCGTCACCTCAAAGGGATTAGAAAAAGTGACGAATTATGCAAACATGTGAAAACTCTATCATAGAAGCTCGTATACTTTATCATAGTAACACGTATCTATACATAGTGTTTTTGTTTGCAGTAAAATACAAGTTTATGACGTTATGGTTGAATACAACAATTAGTTCCTCTACTCTATCTGGACTCCGCTATTTAATCAACCACCTTTCAAATCTTTAATAAACTTCTCCGAGTTCTCTCAATGGGGAGTCGGGTCACGCTTCGCACCTCGTGTATAAATTCGATAAACAAATTGCAAGGTGCAACAATTCTCAGGTAAACATCAATTTGTTTGAATTCCCACACGCACTAGCTGCTTAGACATCTAAAGCAAAACTGCAAATGACGAATTAGACGAACAAAACGCTTCTCAGGGATAGAAAGAGGTGGCAAATTAGACGATGGCGAATTAGGCGAACAGAAATGTACACAAAAGATAGGGATTCTGCCGGGACCGACGAAAAAGTGACGAATTAAACGATGACAAATTAGACGAGTTCTACTGTATTTTTTTAATTTGAAGCATCCAGTTGCAGCTACTGTATTAAGAAGAGAAAGATTTGGCCATCCCTCCCAACATACACTTATTTTTTAAACTAAATGTGAGAAATCTAATTTAAGAAACGGTTTTAATTTATTACAATCTGTGTGGGTCATTGTCATATAAATTTTGAAACGTATCAATGATTTAATGCTGTTCACAATCATGCATTCTTCCACAAAAATCAGTGTCATTCACTAAATCACTCATAAAGGCATGACGAAGGTTTTAGAATGCTGTGTACTACAATATGTTCACTGAAATACCAATTGCACAAATTGCAAAATGTTGAGTCAAGAAAAATTCGTCTTTTGTTTGTTTACCAAAGTACGAATCTGTTCAAAATGCATTTAAAATCGTATGTTAGGATGGCTTATTCGAAATATTAAGTAAATATTGCCAAGATATAAGTGTTTCTGGTTTATTTCAAGTTACAACGGGTGGGTACATATGGCAAAAGGATGGAAATACATTGCCCATTTTCTTATCACAGTTTGCTATACTTTTTCTGTGTCACTGCCTTCTTTCCTTGACTACATCTTGTTTTTTTGTCGTAACTGTTTCACAGACGCCCAGTTCCTGTGGTTTCTTCGTTGTTTTCGTATTATGTTGAGTTTATCAGAAAACGCCATTTTATTGTTTTTGCGCGTCGCTACGTCGTAATGTGCGTAACTAATGCCGCATTGTTCGTCGGTAATGCAACTGTTGTTTTGCTTAAATATCAAACTATCCTGGTACTTCTGTTTTTCATCCGGTTCTTTACTATACGATTTTGCTTTAAGTGAGTATTCCATTTGCACCTAGCCATGTTAAGAATTGTGTTTGCCTTAGTGTTGATGATGAACGTTTCCACGTGCCTTGCATCAGTGCCTCTTGTTGTCAATACCTGGCCATGGCCACAAGCAACTGACGCTGGTGAGTCAATCAACACTCGATGGAAGCTGCGACTCTAGTTTCAGTTTTGGTCAGATGTGACTCTTGACTCAATGTTTCCAGCATGGAACACTTTGCAGTCAACTTCCTCAGCGCTGGATGCGGTCGAAGCGGGTTGCGCGCAGTGCGAGGTGGACCAGTGTGACGGGACAGTGGGGTTTGGCGGCTCCCCTGATGAGGAGGGAGAAACAACACTAGACGCAATGATCATGGACGGGTGCAGTGGTCTTTTGTGTGATGCCAACTTTTCTATTCAATTAAGACTTATTTTCAGTAGGAATGTGCCAGCTCCTCACTCGTGGTTTGGAGATGTCGTGTCTCTGCATTGTGAGGCGCAAAAGAGATTGTTCGATTGTCAGGGTTTAACAACCTGTTTTATGAAGTCGGCTGTAATAGTAAAATAATGTAATTCTAACGACAAGGCGTGGTTGTAATGTTTGGTTACGATATCTTCGATGTCTGTTTGAAAACACCAGTGTCTTTGGGAAGACTTAGCCTTGGTGTTCTTAAAAAAGGTAGCAAATGATTTCTGTAGTTTCGTTTAAAAGTCGTGCTTCTCCAGGTCGTCTATGGATGTTGGGGGTGTTGGGTGTTTGCGAAGAGTGAAAAACGCGATTGGGGTCGCCCGGAAGGTTCTGGAAAACACGAAGCACACTTTGCTGGTCGGAGAGCTCGCCACAAAGTTCGCGAAGGAGATGGGTTTCCAGGAGGAATCACTGAGCTCAGACCATTCGATACAGGTTTGCTGCAAAGGCCTCGCACTTGGATTTGTTCAAACTTGTCAGTCCGCACGAAAGTAATCAATTATCATAGACTGACTCTCCCTGGTCAAGTAAGAACGGGCTGAGGCTAATGACGTCATCGACGCAGTTGCACGTTGTTGTACATGTGTTAACTGCGTCAATTCAGTGTGGATTGGAATGTGATGTGTCTGGTGGCTTGTAAATCCACGTTGGTAGAAATTTGTGAGAAGTAACGATAATAATTTATGTTTTGGCCACAAAACGCCAGTAAAGATCTTATTATAGGTACAGTCAGGCCAGGAAGTAGCGAGAAGACAGTTTGCTCATTTTGTTGCCACCACCTCACCGCACGTCGTTGACACCTTAGTTGAACACGTTTCAAGACAGCACTGCGCTATTATGAGACTTGCCCAAACAAACAGAAGAGAATGTATAGATTTCAGTCCCATGGCATCGGCATGGTAATGGTAGTTATAAAATGAAAGAAATGGCAAAGAACAGAAGATAGTTTTAACTTTGGTCAATCAACACTAGTTGGATCTAAAAACTAACCAAAGACCAACTGGAGCAAAATAAACAAGAACGTGTAAATAATGAAGATGAATTGAATGATACACTTGCGGATCAAAACCAAGTAAACGTAGCTACAATAGCATCACTCCACGTTCATGAAATACAGCATCATCCGTTTACATAGTTGCTAATCAAATAATTGGCGTATTTTTTCTTCAAAAAGATTATGTAAATGATGAAGATCAATTTAGAGATAAGGTTTTTGATTTTGTATCAGTTGGAATTTCTTGCCAGATTTTCGTTCTCCAATAAAGTATTGATTTTTCCCCATTTCTGCACAATATTTCGGCAATACACAGTTCATACAAAGAAAGAAAAGTGAAACAAACGTCTGCTGCTCTTCATTCGCAAGTTATTTGGTTCAACATGAAAATTAAGTCTAACTCGACGGTCAGTGACAGAATGGATGATTTTTTCAAGTCTTGTAATAGATTTTGATGCGTTCCTGCAGTGCCGAATGAGTGGCTAGCTATGCAGTGTATTTGTTTTTGCGTTTCCATTTGTTTTTCTATTCTTTTTGCGTTGTTACATTATCAAAGCTCGACGTGGCACGACAAAATTGCACCAGTCAGGCTACCGCCTGTAGCAAGATTGTCGTTAAATAAATAAATAAAGTCTAACATATTCTAAGCAAGAATTTCTCCCCAAATGCGTTTGAGACTTGGCACTGAGGTTATAAGCAGGTCGAATGAAAATGTTCAATGTTGTGTTTGGAACCCTGGTTATATTTTTCGTGTCTCTCTCTCATTCATTTTAGTCTTGAGTCTGTTTGCTTTCTCTACTCTTAATTCAGCCTTTCAACTGTAAGCTTTGCTTGCAGCTTTCAGGACTGTGGATGCGTAATTTTGCGTGAAACCGATTTCCTATTAAAATTTGCCGATGCATTCCTTGTTTATCTCCCATGCAGGGTTGGTAAAAATTGCGATTTATAGAAACGTTTTTTTATTTAAATAATTTTTTTTGTATTTTTTGATTTAATGTGTAGGGGACGGCCATTTAACACTTGTAATTTTTTAATTTTGAAGAAATTGTTTTAATATAACATTTTTGTGCTTTGTCTTCAAGTACAACAACCGAAAACAACTGAACTTTATTCCAACTTTATTTTCCTTTATGCAACATCCCTTAAAGGCAAACAGTTCATAACACCAGTACCGGTATACAAAACGAAATATTTATTCAGAGGACAATACTCAAACCGTCAAGGTATCAAATTCATTGACACTGTTGGTATGTTAAAGAAGCTTGTAGATAGATACAAGCTTGGAAGCTTTTTTGCTGAAATCTATTGTCAAAATTCTGTTGTAAACGCAGCTTTCACTACTTCAGCTTCTGCAAAAGTTTTGCTTACACGAATAAAACGGTAAAAACCTATAATATATCTCTTTTTATGAATCAAAAATATGTTCTAAAACCCTATGTCTACACTTAACAGCCTTCATGTTTTATGGAATTTAAATACAACTTTCGTTTTTGACAGTCTACACTTTAAAACTTGTGACATTAACAGTTCTGACTTCTGAGTCTGTAAGGGCTAGTAATTTGAGTCCACATGTCAGTTTTGCAGTTGGTTGACATAAAATCTGTGACTTCACAGAAGCTATGATTGATAAAACTGATTTGAATCAAGATTTAAACCACTGATTTAAATCAACCAACCCTGCCCCCATGCGAAGAGTAGTTACTAAGCGAGGTTAGTGTTTATAACAACAGGTCTATTACCACATAAATAGGTTTATTAGCTCACAAACCATGCGCATGATTTATTCCAGCAATGGAAAACATGGAAAGAAGCGAATTGCCAACCAAACTATCGAACCAACGTCACGCCAGACCCTTCTACGTCATGTGGGCCTTATTTCCCAGTTCCCGGGCAGGGGGCATTCCCTGCTTCTGGTTATGACTCAAGAGTGGATTCAACGAACCATGACACGATCGGCATGGTTGCAATCAACCGGAACGGTCACGTGGTGGCGGGTACCTCCACCAACGGACTCAGCCACAAAATCCCTGGGTGAGCGATGTTCGGTGGGGTTGGTGGGGCTTTGTGACGTCAGCAACCACGAATGGTGTTTCGCAGGCGCGTCGGTGATTCCCCTATCGCAGGAGCCGGAGCATACGCTGATGACGCAGTTGGCGGAGCGGTTGCCACGGGAGACGGTGACGTCATGATGAGATTTTTACCAGCATATCAGGTTGATGCTTTTCACAACTTGGCTTGATTATTCATTAATTTAATAATTAATGTGACCGTTTGTGGCTTTGAGCCTTTACTTCGTAACCAGATTTGATTTGATAAATGCTCCTAACTTCAAGCAGGGGACACAGAGAGGGGGCAAACGGGACGACGGCCCAGGGCATCCAAGGCAGGGGGCCATCTAAAGAGTGAAATTGCACAAATTAATATGCTGTAAGTAGATGCTTTTTCCTATTGTAAGGCTGCTAACACATGCTGCATGGATTGAATTTTTTTAAATTTATTTTTTTGTCAATACTACAGTAGATTTTACGAGCTTTAAATACCTGTATTTCTCGCATTCATCAATGCTACAATTTTGTAGGTTGCACACAATCAAGCAGTTGGCCCAGGCATCACCAGACCACTGCACGACACTGGCTTCAAGCGCTGTGATTTGAGGGGGAATGAGTCTACGACTGGATCAGAAAGTTTTCAGTCGGGGACTTAGCGTTTTTGTGTGGGGGCTTGACACTCTAAAAAATGACAAAAACTTAACTGGTTTATAGTGTTTCATGTTTCGATTTGGGGGGGGCTAAGCTCCAAAGAGCGAATAAAACTCGGAACCAGTGAAAACGAGTGAAGATTTTCTTACAACAACAAACACATCGCGGTGAAAACTTCAGATTTTTCCACGTATAGATTTTGTTGATGTTTACCATGTTTTTTATAAAACATCAACAAAATTAAAACATAATAGAAAGTGATGCTTGCTAATGTCTAAAGGTGTGAGTCCAGAAAACCAGACTGACAACAGGAAAAAGTGCATCTTAGAAAGGAAATTATCAAAAACATGACACAAAAATTTTTTGTTTTTCTCGGAAAACAATCCTTTTGCTTCTAAAGTTTATTTTTAGCGAATTGTTCACCAGAAATCGGACTGATTCAAACCTTTTGACTGAATGGAAGACGCACTCAATATCAGCGTGCTTTGAAATATTCTCGCCTAAATTGCCTCATCCTGGCAGAGGTGGCCGGAGTCACTGTTTCCGACTCCGTTCCTGTTCCATAATTTTTCAATCCGGGTCCAAAAATTTTTCAAATTTGAGAATCCAGCTCCTGTTCAGACTCCGGCTGCAGTCGATGCAACCGAAGTTCACCCATGTTTTTATTTAAGAAATGACATTTATAAGATCATGCAGACTCCTGCTGCTGCCGAAATTTAAAAGTTACTTCGGGTCCGGAAGAAAAGCGCAAAATCCTGCCGGAGTCCAACCCGGCACTCCGGATCCCTGGCCACCTCTGCATCCTGGTCGAGAAACATGACGTCACCGAAACCGATTTGGGAACCACGATGCTGAGAGCAGGAGCAGCCGATGCAGGGTTTGATCCATCCTTGTTTGACATCTAGCAGATAAAATAAATACTTTCTTCTACACATTCAAAGCAAGTGATTACAAATCGTACAATACATGTTCGCCATCCGTATTTTGAAAACCACTGGTTTCCATAGAAACACAATTCATGAGTTTTTTTAATAGAATCAAAATTAAATGTTATTTTCGCAAATGTATCTTCCGACACGGAATATCGGATTTCCAAAAAAACTGACAAATACTTTTGAGAGTTTTGGTGCACATGGCTTAACGTTGTAGCTTGTTCTACTTTACAAACATTCGCTCCTTTGTTACGTAGATAGTGGAATCAATGAGGCGTGGAACATCTGCGCAAATCGCTGCACAGGACGCACTGGAGCGTATCATCAAGCATTACCCCGAGTTCAGTGGAGCGTTAATAGCTGTGAGAAAAGATGGAGAGATAGGTGCGTACCTTTTGATGTTGGGGGGGGGATGTAGGAAGAAATTTGCTTTGGTGTAAACGTTATTCAGTGTTTGGTGATATTTGATCAAACCAAAGTTCATGCCTTGTTGCTTTATTGATGGAAATCAACCGAGTCGTGTGTTTGAAAAATACGCTGGGATCGAAAATGTTGTTTATAACTTCGGTTCAGTTTCTTTTGTTCTCCCTTTGTCCCGTCACAAGTGGTCTGCTGCGCCCATCTCCGCTTACTCGCGCCGTGGTCCACGAGGCTACTTTCGCAGTGAATGGTGCACTGGTGCAGGGTCGCCACATTGTCCCAAATATTGCCAAAAACACCTGTTTTCCAAAACATTAACTAACTTTTTTGGCATTAATTTTATTGGCAATAATTTGCTATATTTTAAAATGCCAATTGTCAGTATTAAGCAATTTATTTTGGATTGTTTATCAAATGAATACCTAAACATTAGAGAGAAAATAAAGCTCAATATTAATCCTTGTGATTATTTTTCTTATTACCTCCGATTTCCGCTAAGCTTGTTACTGGCAGTGTTGGACATGGTCCGGTTGCTAGATCGGACTGAATTTCGCAAAAAACTACCGGATCAGGTGTTGATCCAAACTGCATCGATCACTGCAGTCAAATGTTTAATCTGATTTTTTTCCGGATATAAACCGGATTCGATCAAATATTTGGACAGTATTACCGGATTAGGATCGGACTGGGTTACACCATGGATGTATTGGAATGGATTAGGATCACAAAAGTATCCGGTCCGTCCGACACTAGTTGCTGGTACGGAACTGTGCTTGGAACTGAAATATCACTTCCAGTTTTAAGTTATGAATCAAAAGGAATGATTTCGCAGTCAAGAATCAGAGACTGTCTCCAGAACAGAAGATTTATCTTTCCTACTAAGGAGACATGCTTATTTCCATTGAAGCAGATCTTTTTACAACTGTCAAACTTTGAAAAAACGAAAAAGTAGGCCTATCGAAAAAATGAATTGCGAAAAACATGGAGTTTCCGAAAATCTATTTTGCCAAACACATTGCTGTTTAATATTTTTTTGCCGAAAATTTGCCATGAACTGGACAAACACACATTCCTTGTCAAGCATCTGGCAGCCCTGCATTGGTGGCGAGTTGATGACAGCACCGCTGCCTGAACTGTTCCCTTGAACCCACCTATCAACGCCGAGCACGAGGCTGGACATGCCGCAAGTACTGTTTGCAAGTCTTAAATATGACCCGACCGGGAATCGAACCCAGCCTGCCAGGTTTGGTGGCGCGTGTTCAATCAGTTGTGTACCACTTGGCGGTTTATAACTTCCTTCACAATTTTCGTAGTTTATAACTTGCTTATTGCAATTCCAAACTAGGTCGTAGAACAGGGGTAGGCAAAGATTTTCTACGGTGTGCCACTTTGAAAACTTTATTGCTACCGAGGGTCGCATGTATTACATCTATAATTGCTCTAAAAACTTAAGCAGGCTTTTCCATTCGCCAGCACAGAATGAAGGTACAATAGTCACTTCCGGTTGAGTAAAAATGCGGTTTCGAATGAAATGTGTGGAATAAAATCTCGAGAATTCTAATCTAACCGATAGAATTACGTTGACGTAGACTCGAAATATGTACCATATATGGGCCAGTGGCCGTTCTGTGGGCCGCTCAAAATGCCCTCGCGGGCGGCCGTACTTTGCCCACCCCTGTTATAATAGAAGTTATAATAGAATAATGATTTGCATTGAAACACGATCTGAAATACTGATGTTGGATTTTGACGGAATGTTAAGTTTCAAGTTTATCTTCAAATATAAAGTTTTGTCAGGAAAAATATTTCAGATCGTTGCTAACTGTTGACGTCATTGCTTGTGGTGATACATCATCACGCACATCCTCCTAGAATGACAGTATCCACTCTCCCTTACTTTGCCAGGCTTTGTTACGACATAATCCCTCCATTCCCATGAATTCCACGCTCCAGTGAAGCGACCCTCATATACGTCACAGTCTTTGAATGTGACGCGACAATCGCAGGTCACATGAGTTTGGTGCAGGTTATTATTTCCTTTCAGTGATTCCAAACTATTTGTTTTCCAGGAGCTTCCTGCATCGGATTCCCGAAATTCCAATTCTGCGTTCGCGATGGGGCGATGAATAGCACGACGATACAATCGATGACGTGCATGAAATAGATTCAAAGTGAACCGGTAGATACTTTCCACCAACATTGTAAAATGGACATCAGTGTTTTGTTGCTAAGGAATTTCCAAATATTGTGATTTCTCCATCATTTCTGAACCTCTGCAAAAACTTTGTTTATTGATGACAGGGGGGAGGGGTTGATTTTCGAAAACTACAAATACCTCAATCGTTGAACTCGCCAGATTTCGAATCGTTAACGAAATAATACATTCCTGCTTTGTATTCATCCGCAGAAAATCATCCTGGTGCGATGAAGCTTGAAACATGTCAGTCCAGGAATGGACCCTTGTTACTTTTCAGTGTTGGAACTCCGAATATGTTTCATTCACCATCTATTGTCAGTTGATGACGTTGCAACCTATCGGTTGACGCGGCGTTTAATGTGCTATTCACCACAAACAGGAAGTGCGCGGAGAATAACACTCATATACTGATGGAGCGAACAAGCAATAATAGAGTGATCATGGCATGTAATTTCTATTGTTACTTGCTGCCACAGTGCGAAGCTTTTCGCACAAGCCGCTCGGGATTTTCGATCGCAACAAAATCTTCTTGTCTCAACTTTATATGAAGCGCCTACCGCAGTACCTCCTGTCATATCACTCGATGTATTTGTAATGTCTTGTTGATTTTGAGCGGAAGACAAATGTGAAGTGGTGTTACCTGTTTTCGTGATTTCATCCTGTTCTTCTGTGCCCACAAATTTCCGTATTATCTAATCCCGTAATACGTGTGGTTAGAACCTAAACCTGCACTCTTCTGCTTTCCACTGCTGTTTTTTGTTTAAGCAATCTCGGTGTTGCGTTTTTGATTTCCAATACTTAATTTTTTTGATTTCCAACACTTCACTTTTATGATTTGCAACACTTCGTTTTTGCGCACACAGTGCCTGTTTCTACTTTGGCCCAAAACTTACGGAAAATCTTGTTGTTAGTTGATTTCCAGCATACTTGCATGCAATTACATATTATGAAATGTTTTTGATGAAACACTGGCTTTCAGGCAAGTTTGAAGTGCAGCGTGGAGCAACTCGTGATCGAGACTTTGTGGGTCCGCGACTCAGACCCAATACTGTGGATGCTCGCAGTTATTACATTGGACCGGATAAAGGGTACAGCAGACCGCCTTAGGCTGTTTACTGGAGAAGGGCCTGTGTTTTTGCAAACTAAGCTACCAAAAGTAATAGAAATACATACATGAAAAAATGAAATTATTTGCTGCTTAATTCTGTGGTTACTTGTGGTAAAAATAAAAAAAATTAGGGCCGAATTTTTCCAAGGCTGTGACCTAATGGTTATTCCGGCATTGCTACTGCGTTGCTACCCCATGAGTGATAAAAGTGAGGGGGCATTGAACCATGAACTTTCCGGGTATGGAGAGACAGAAACGACTTCATCAAATATGAACTTTTTCATAGATTTGTCTTTTTTCTTATAAAGCTGCAAAACACCTAGAATTTCACTCAACATTAACAAACCAGTGAAAGTGCAGAACCTGTCCAAGGCCATCGTCCAATGCTGGATGATGCTTTTTAAAACTACAACAAGGTTTTTCTTTGCTTTCTTATTAATAAGGCATCAGTGATAAAGTGTGAAACAGTTAACGTCTGAACATGTATTTATGTCGTTTTTTATAATAATTTTGAAACAGTTTTCGCTCGAAGTCTACTCTGAACAACTGGTTATCCCCTGGAACTGATTTTCTCGAGATTTTTTGCAAAGATATGAGGAATAACCAGGTCGTCGTGAAAAATCCATCGACGGAATCGCCTTCAGACGCCTCAACGGTTTGGTCCTTTTCTTTGGAACCTGTTGCACAGATGAGTGATTATCATGTTTTATTTCAGACACATGGTCCATATCACAGTCACAATCAAACAACGCAGGAGCACAGGAAAGGATGGTCAGCTGATGATGTTGGTTGAAACAAACTTGACCGAATAAACGAATGCGATGATGTTGTGCATCAAGAATCATTCTGTGAACATCACGAAAAATATTCAAAATCAAATGGAAGAGCATGTGTTTAAAGAAAATTTGCGAAGTCTGATAATGGTGGGAGAATAAGTGATTTTCAATTGAAACACCTATTTGCCCAGTGGTTCGCTAGGACTGGACCACAGTTACTTGTCTAGAGCAGTAGGTTGTTTACTCTGGGGTTGATTTTTGTCAATGGAGGCAACTGCTACGTTTGTGAAATTGATAAACTGTAAATGTTTGACAACTATCGGTACGTTGTCTCTGTCTTTAAGGAAGGTGATTCATGACATTTACTTGTCACGGCCTGGTTGTGGTAGCGACATATGTCATCTGTTGGTGACGTACTTTGTGTGGTGGTAATACGTGATGCATGTTTATGGTGTGTCAGATTATGTCAAGTTTCATCAGGTCCACAACCAGCTTGGGACACCAGGAGGGGCGAAGAGTTTTCCGAGAGAGGTCCGAACTTTTTGAACTGTGACCAGTAATTTCAAACGATGTCCAATACATTTTTCCAGGGGGGGCAAGCCCCCTCTGAGCCGCCCTGGTTGCGGGCCTAAGTTTCAGAAGCGTCCAATCACGTTTCCATTGACGATCATATGAGGAGACTGCATAGCAATGTCAAGTTTCATTGTGCTTGTGTCAGGGCTGCATATTTTTTCCAAGTTGAGAACTTTCTCTGCTCTGCTGTTGAAATTCTGACCCTCAAAACATGTGCAGGGAGTGCAGACAACAAAAATTACTCGACTGGCAGGAAATAAGACTTTAGACAACTCACGTTTGAACTTTTTTGGCATTATCGTCCAATTTTAATGAAGCCAGCGTTATCAGACGCGCTCAACACCGAGATCGCCAGAAAGCAAGCGATGAAGTTGCCGCTCTGTTGAAGAGTCCATTCCTTTCACATCAGGAAACAGATCATATCCTTTTTCATTCATGCAACGTCACAATGCTCTGCAACAAACGAATGTTTCTTAGAACTGCACCAATTTCTGAGAAACCAACATGATCTCTGTCGCTTTGCTCAACGCGCCTTTTTATTAATTTGCAAAACCTGATCATCTTTCCACATGATCTCCATTGAATTCAAGTAATTTGCCTCCGCAAAGATGACGCAACCGGATCTATCAGCAAATTTCTTTGTCAGGAAATCGATCTCACGAAAATGTTGCTCCCCAGCTTTGAAGTCTAATTCGAACAGAATCTTTTAAAGAAATTGCTGGTTTTAAAAATTTATATTCTGTTGAAAAATTCGACTGCGTTACCTTTGCGGAGGCTGCTTGAATACAGGTACAGGATGCGCAAGTTTGAATCATAGCAAAGTCACAAAAGCAGACCCCAGCCGGCTGAGCTCTGGAAAGCTTACAGCAAAACGTCGAGCTTTTAGCCACTCACGGCTTCGCGTCGCAGTAGATAACACCCATCAAAATTACTTGTTCACCTTGCTGTTATATAATATAGGTCTTGAACGTGTTTTCTGTGGTGATGTTATACATGTCTCAGCGATTATGTGACGTTGCCTGTCACAGTCACACTACTGTAAGATTGAAGTATCGCTTGCTTGTCTGCTGTTGTGGAGTGCATCTCCTGGACGATGGTAAAGAGGGCCTTGATCTTAAAGACCGGGTGTTCAAAGACACTAATCTAGCACCTCTGTGTTCCAGTTCTTGACCACGGGGGGGTTTGGTGGATTTAGCCACCCCGAACAAAGCACTCCCGAATTGAAATATGGAACGCTATAAATCAATGGGGCTTTCATCAAATTTTCAATATCAAATCCCTCTGCACAAACATAAAGCCGCCTATTGAAGACTTTCTGGCGTCGGATCTTCTGTGCTCATCTGCAGTGAGTTGTACTTTTCGATAGCACTTGCTGGAGTGCTGCCGCGCTCTGAAAAGGGGTTTTCCCTCAACAGCCTGCGCTGATCCTGTCCAATAAGACTGATGGTAGCAGTGACTGGCTTTTGATAAGCTTTGTTTCGCACAGGATTCTGCCAAAGGGGAGAGCCGCGTTAAAGCGTTTGTCTCCTTTGCCTGCAATACATTTTACTTCAATTTACTGTATAACCGCATTACCCATATTACATTTTATAACCAGAGCAAAAGACTTTTACTAACTATTATTCACTGTTCCCTTTACAAAATAGCAGTTTCGCCCTTGGGAGGTCTGCAGCCTAGATGACCCTTGGTCCTTCGCAGCCTCCCACTCCCTCATGCATTTTATAAATCGATGTACTTGGAAGTTATCGCAGTACTACATTATAATAAGCATGGTGACGTCGTTCATGCATATGTCTCAAAAACTTGTGTTTCATAAAAGTAAATGTATTTGCGCATCAAGAGTATACTCTGTACTACCGCCATGTATGTATCCTCGTCTTCATGTATTTGCGTTTTCCATGTTACTGCGATGCATGCTTAAATTCAAGCGACTTGCGTGTGGGATTGAAGACGTTACTCAATACAATGCAATACTCCCCCAATAGTCATTGAATGCATTAATTACAGTTTGCCAAAAGCATTGAAACTGCGATTTACTGCCCAAGAGCACATGCGTTGCTCGTGCGTTCCCTTTTTCATGTTTGGTGTGGGTCCTAATCGAGTTGGGCGTTTCTGGAAACGCAGTCTCTTGCTGGGAACGAATGACTGTAAACAAGTTATTGCAAAAATTTACCACTTTGGCTTTATCTATTTTTTGTCATAAGATAACCATTTTCGCGACGCTTTCAAGAGTCAACGTAATCTCTAACCTCGTCAACCATTTTCTGAGTACGATGGCCACTATCAAAACCATTTAAGAATCATCACTTTTGGTTTCGTTGGTGCCGATCTGTCCATCACTGTGTAGAACGCCTTGTTTCCAGCTTAAGTCGACCAACTGCACTCGACAACCAATGATAACGTTTGATAAACTGTTCTCAGCAGCCGGTCCATATCCAGCAACTGCACTGTACCTCGGAGCAACGGTTCTGTAAGAGTCGCACTGGTCCTTTAAATCAAGGCACTGTTGCAACATGTGGTTGTATTCGTGGCTCGAACACTTATGACATCACGAAGGACCCCTTTGAGCAGCGTAACAGACGTTCGACGCAGGGGTGTCGCCAGTGGGAGGGCAGGGGGTTCTGGCCTCACCACCATTATTGGCGCACCTGCTGTAAATGGGTGGTGGCCTGTTTTCCATCCTTCGCTGATAGTTTTTGTTAAATAAGTGCCACCAACAACCTTTTCAAATATGGAAGAAACCTGTGGAAAATTTGGGTTGTTCAGGAATATGTTCTGCATTAATTGATCGGTGCATAGTTCAACTATATTTCTTGATCATATGCGTTTCATCCACAGCATGTTTTCTTTATCACAGAGTTGTAAGTCGGGTCGGACCGGGCTCGGGCCTGCACACAAAACTTTTCGTACACCATTAAGAGCACCGATTTCTTTCTTTGGTGACGAAGATTTGTTGCGCTCATGGTAACTTCTTTGAGTGAAGTGATTTTCTTCATCTAATTCTATTTGCAAACACAGCTGAGTTCTTTTGTTCTCTGCTTGGATTAGTCTCAAACTCTTTTTGAGAAGGCGACCAAGGTGAGGGAATTAGCGACAGCGTTGCGTCGAAAAGATCAACCACACACGCGGTTTTGCCCTGTTTTAAAAAACAATGGCACACAAATCGACTTTTCATGCCTGAAGCGATATCCTAGATAGTTTTTTTTATGCCTATAGCGCCATCGTAGATAGTTTTGTGACAGTTTATTTTTCGCTTGAGACACATTATATTCAGCAGTATTATCGCTGACTGACAACCTAAGTTTAGCAGTGTTTTAGTTCAAGGTGTTTGCTATTTTGTGTGTGATAAACCGTGTACCTGCAACTACACCCGAACACAACATTTTTTGTTACTCCGCAGTTGCGCATTTCTTAACTCCCTCGGTAAATGTGGCTTTCAGGCCTAAATCGGGCTTCAAAAATAAATGTCGGACTCTGGCCAGGTTCGGGCTTAAAAATGAGGCCCGTTTATAATTCTGCATCAGTCCTTGTCACCAGTGGCGTAACTAGAGGTTTGAGCCAGGGGGGGAAAACTTAGGTGAAGGGCGCCCATTGGCCACAGTTTGGTATACGATAATTAGTTCCCAAAAACTCATACGTTATCCACAAAAACAGAAAATATTTGTCGGATGATGAAATGAGCTTCAATTTGGTAAAATTATAATTTCACCTTTTCACGTAACACATCTTATCTAAAATTGATACCCATCAATGTCTTGTGACTGGGTGACGTAGGCCTATGATTTGTTGTAAGACTAACCACAGACCTGAATGCTGGTAATCAACTCCTAAATTAATTCCACTTTTCTTATAAGCGCCAAATGCTTGACTTAATTATGGGGCATGGGGTTGAGTCTGGGCACTGCCTGAGTAAACAACAAAACAAATGTAGAAAGCCCAAAACGGAATTTTGCGCACTTCATTGATCGCTTCGCTCCAGTTATAAAACCACATTCATTTAGCAACTACTAAGCAAATAATGCCAAACATTTTTATCTAAATATGGAGCTGCACACCAAACAATTACAAATAGGTGTGAACAGTTCCGTTGCAGCCCAATTCTGGGCCCCTCCCAAAATGCAGGACCCGATTCGGGTCCCTAGAATCAGAGAAAATCGGGTCCCTACAGGTCCATAACGGGTACCTAACATGTTCCTTAAAAAGAACTGCAATAACCATGAAAATTTTATAAGCAATGTCACATTATAGCAGTATCAAAACGGCTTGGAGCGAGTCTTTTGGCATGCAAAAGCCTTTATGACATCATCCAACTGTAGAGATCGCACACATGAAGCTTCGATTAACAACATGGCTAATGAGGACAGTCTGTTATCTGTCATATGAGACCTGTTTGATTAGCTCAGTGGTTGTCAAACTTTAATGAGCCGTGGCCCTCTTCTAAGTTTGACTGGGGAATACTTAATATATCGTGACACTTGGGTTATGCAATATCAGGGACAAAGCTACCTAGTGAAGACTTCTGCTCGTGGTTCCCAGAGAACCGCCCCGTGGCCCCCAACGGGTGCCGAGAGCCCCGTCTGAGAAATCCTGGATTAGATTCGATTTACTGAAACTACTTTCAGCGCTGGCAACAGTATCCGGGCAGTTTAGCATAATCCGAAGTGCAATAAATACGTTAGGACAAACATCATCAAGACATGTCTTGAGAATAAAGCTTAACAAAAGGATTGGGTATTAATTGTTGTCCTTTAATTAACGAGGGTTATTTAGAGATTTTGTAATGAAATGCAAATGTTAACAAAATTTGCAGGAAATCAGAATCAAGCCTATCGTTCCCATTGTTAAACCTGAGACCGATCATAGCAATGCACCTCGATGAACGTTTTCTTTCATTAGCGCTCAAGTTAATATTTCGTGGAAAGCATGCGCATCGTGCTTTTAACTGGCCGAAATACGCATGCATAAACCTTCTGATATCTAGACTGTTAATCTCCTCGTGCATGGCACATGTTTAGATGAATAAAAATTTTTATCTCAAATTGGCTATAAATGTTGACAAATATAGACCAAGGGGGCCTACGTGGAAGCAACATGGTTAACATCCGTAATCCATTAACTGTACCACTAGGTTGGGACAAACTTAGCAGTGATTGCTGAATAAACTCTTCTAACTACATTATTAACTCCATCTGGCTATCTGAACAGCAGGCTGCGCAAATGTGTAACTTTGGTCGTAAGCACCAAAGGTATGTTGCTTCTCTGCAGTACAAAAACGACTTCCTGAGCTGGCCATAATGCATTTTTTCACAACAATCACTTCACAAAATACGTTGATCAAGTGGACTTCTGGAGTATACAACTAGGCATATAGACTAGCTTCACGTTCAACATTTCAAGCAGCGAATGGTGAAGCTTCACGCCAATGGTTTTCAACCGGGATGCCGCGGCACCGTAGAATACCATTTACAACACTAAGGGGTGCTGCGAGAAAATACGTTTTATTAAATCATTATGAATCCATTTTCTAAACGTCATTAAATCTTAAATCAAATTACTATGCGTTCGCCACTGGTTGCCGCAAACCTAAAAAGGTTGGGAAACACTGCTTTACGCTCAAGCCTGAAATACGTTTATTACCTCACAAACGTACCAAAAATATTCAGGCGTAGTTATTCTAGGTAACAGCGGCGTGCTGCTCTAACTATAAATTGCAGGACAAAACAGAATGAGGGTCAGGACCGGCCTTAAGCTGATGCAGCTGCATTGGGTCCCGCGCCTCTGGGTCCCCGCGTCATGGTGTCTGGGTAGATCGTTCATGTTTGCCAGATACACCTTGCCTTCAGAATTCAATAGAAACGCCATATAAATTTCATTGTTAACAAAGAACGCTCTCGTCAGAACTAGCAAATTTCCTCTCTAACGTTAGCAAACGTGCTCAATTCTCGTGTTAGTGCTGTACTGTGTATCTGCGCTCTCCCACGATCGCAACCCGCTTGACTGAACACAATGACGTCATAAAATCACTGCACAGAGGGCCTTGGTCTTGCATTGGGCCCCGCATCTACTAGGGCCGGCCCTGATGAGGATTGATAAAAACTTCACAGATTTCTAGTGTTTCACATTACAATTTGTTGTTAAAACTTTGTTTGTGGGCTAAGCCCACAAAAGCCGCCGTGGCGACGGAACTGAATTCCGGGCCGCCTGTGTCGCTAGGCGGTGAACTTGCAGATATTTTTCTGATACGGATAATTGCATATTCCGGTTAAACACACACAAAAATCTCGGCAAATTGGTTATGCGATGAACCGGATTCGTTTGTAGCCTACTAACACCCAAAATCAACGGAAAATACTCCAAGGTATTTTTGAAAAACGCTAAAACCAACAACCTTGTAAAAATCAAAAGAATACCAAATAGCAAAACACAAGTTAGCAGGGGGGCCCATTTTTTACATTTAGTCTGTCAGGTGGGGCGGCGCGCACCCCTACCCCCCGTCATTTACGCCACTGCTTGTCACTAAAACATTTTTAAGAACCTAAGTTCTGTTTATTGCAGAACCAGTCCTGTTCCTGCTTCTATAGCACTTTGCGAAATTGCAAAAAAAGATGAAAATTTTTTGATGTAATAGGTCAAAATTTTTAATGATAGGCAGAGCCTCAGCTAGGTACAGGCAGTGCCAGTGTTACTATACTTTTATCCTCCTGAAGACGCACATTTTACCAACTGCACTCATTTATGGTGTTTCATATTTATTTCAATTGGGGGGTTTGAAGCTTTGTTTCGGGGAGGTAAGCCCACCAAACCCCCCGTGGCAACGGGACTGCACAATGAAGCTGCTTTGATTTCTGAAGAAATAATTGCTTGCCATTTACATTTCGCATACGTGGGACACTGAGGGGTCTTACGCTCAAGCCGCAACTGTACATCGGCACTTTACTGTGTGCCGACAATACTATAAATGAACAAACACTCAAAAGCGTGCCACTGCAGTCGCTCATGATCAGACGGAAACAACGATTAAATGGGTAAAGAAATGAAATCGTGGTATTTTTTTCGAATCGTATAGACTTTTAACACAGTTGCCCAATAAGTCGTAGTAGCGCATGAAACGTTTATGACACACGTGAGACGTAATGTTTCCCACATGCTATGTGAGTATGACGTACAATGCTTCGAACGTGTGCGACTCTCGCTTCTCCAGTGTTCCCGGGAGTTTGAAATGACTACTTGGTGCTCAAGTTTGCTAAATAAGTGGCGTATTTCGTACTCGTCGTAACTTCAGCTCATTTTGTGAAATGCCAAACGCTGCGCTACTTCTTGACTATTTACAAATTCAACGTGTATGAATAGATTCAGTGACTACAACCGACAGTATAATCAGGGCTACCATCGATCTAGAGCCAAAAATAAGGACGGCTGAGGAAATTTTGATTTTATTAACTAAAATGAAACAATTGTTTCTGTGTGCACAACTAACGTCTGATCAAATGTTTGCCTGCTTATCTCTGGGAAGCATTTGCTTCAGCAAAGTCTTATTCTCGAATTCCTTGTAGTAATCGTCACAGAAAATGTTTTTTTCTCTTGCTTGTTTCTTGAATTAATTATATGATAAATTTCGCTTTCTTTAGAAACCTAACCAAAAACCAACTTTCCTACTAATCCTTACCAGCCTAGATAGGTTACTGCAGTGGTTCTCAAACTTACTTCGGTGCGACGCCTTTGGAAAGGTTTCCTGGCCTTGCGACACGCCAGCAATATGAATTTAATAGATACTTTTGTAATAATTGAAGTTTTATTTGTTGAAGAAGCAACAAAAAAATGTGCATTATTTAACGTGATTTGTGCATAGGCGGATCCAGGATTTTTTTAGTGGGGGGCTCAAGGACGAGTTCATCCGAATGTGTGCTGAGTCTACAGACTGCATATGAGTGAAGACCCAACTGCTCAGGTAACTTTTTTTAACAGACACTGTTAATAACCACACACATTTTGGCTAAATCACATTCTCACCATTACCCAGGTTTACTGAGACGTTTCCGGAGCAGAAGCGGCCTTCAAAAGAATTCATAAATTGTGCTCAAACTAATCTAACCTCAAAAAAGTAACTTGTTGAATGTTGGAAAAGTTTTATTATTAGCAAAACAAACACACTTCCACGCCGAAAAAACGCGTAGGGCAGGATTAGAAGTGACACAAAAACTACACGAGGAAATTTGAAATGCTGCAAGTAACCTTTATTGGCAGTCTATGCAAGATCAATGGGGTAGGCCTATTGTGTTCGAAAATTGCAGATGGTCATGGAACAAAAGTTCATGGCGTTCGGATTAAAAATTTGTTTACAAAAAGTAACTGCCCATCAGCGGCAAACTATCAATCACGAACTGCTTGAAACAAAATGCTGCTGATTATCAAAGTCATTCGACCATAGAAAATAGCTTGAAGGTCGAAAAAATGTATATTATTTCGAAAATAAGCACAACTTTCCCAAAAAAAACATTTGGAATACTCGTTGAGACAAACATACCAAAAAACTCAAAAGCAATAATCACGCTGGCACTTCGCCCTGGACGTTGTTTATTGCATCATAAGGGCATTGAAAATGATCAGACAATATTTGGAAACGTAAAGTTTGCAGTGAGTCAATGACCAAATTCTCATACATTCAATTTTTTGTACGAAACGCGACTATATCGCGGTAAGGCAATTTAGAAATACTGTCAGTTGAAAAAAAAATTATTAGAGACAGCAGAATATTGGTCGAAAAAAAGCATCTGATTTCGTGCTGAGCTGAACTTATGTCCAAAAATTGTTGCTGGCAGGCAGGAATGTATTGCTAAAAATGAGGTGTGGAATGCCGTTCCCACACCAAACATAAAGGAAGACTGATTCGCCTACAAGAATTTCCACACTGGACCTTCCTATTTCACTTTAGTGCTACGGTACTATACACGAGACATATGATGCTCCAGACGCTACACGTAGAAATTGAAATAAAAAATCTAAATCTTCAAGTAACGTTACTAGTGCAAAAAGGTGTACACTCTTGCTGGCAGGTCTTATGCTAATCAGTAGACACCTTTAGCATAGCCTACAACTAATGTAACTCGCTTCATTTTTAGCCTACCTGATATGTAGACTACGTTTTATGGTTAAGTTTGCTGTTTTGGAGTTTACGCTGTCACTGAGCCTTCTAACCTATCCTGTAGTTAACTGCATTGTAAGTTCGTTGTAGCGCAATTTCAATTCCTTCGCTTAACTACAGCACTGTAATAACATGAGCTGCACTCATTCGTAAAAGTTTGTAGGAAAAAATAGTATGATCTGTAGCTTATTCAAATTTTGTCCACAGTCTGCTCAGTCCCATCGCCACGGGGGGCTTTGGTGGATTTAGCTCCTCAAACAAAGCTCCAAGCCCCCCCAAGTTGAAACATGAAACACTATAAATCAGTGAAGTTTTTGTCAATTTTTAGAATGTCAAGCCCCCCCACACAAGCGCAAAGCCCCCCCCCTATTGAAAACGTCATTGTGACGGTTCTGAGTCTGT
>Ga0210059_1002675_pt1 | contig 28077 bp, 15 predicted proteins | sample Ectturendosymbi2_FD_188042 | JGI IMG/M metagenome (GOLD analysis project Ga0210059, IMG submission 188042) | Ecteinascidia turbinata endosymbiont from Florida, USA - Sample 2 (SPAdes) (version 2) | ecosystem: Host-associated > Tunicates > Ascidians > Unclassified | place: Key West, Florida...
AGTTTGATTCTTTGTTGAACAAAGCCTCAGCGCAGATTGCTTCAGTTATTCAACCAAAGAACAAAGACATGGTTCGAGATTTCATTTCGCAACACTGCAGTTGCGCTGTTACTGAGGATTCGTTTGCGTACGCTCGCAGGAACGAACAATGGGAGAGTTTCTGCCGCGCCTGGTTTCGTGAACATCTCTCGCGTGCAAACAAAGCTATTGATGAGAGGTTTCAGTTCGATGAAGAAGTAAGTAGTATTAACGCATCTTCCAAAAATAGTAATCGTTTTGCTATTTTGGCATCTCATAGTTCAATATCGGACTCAACCTTCATCGAGATCAGTCATTTTAACCACGGCTCTGTCACACCAACATGCAATGACAAAAGTGATGGATGTTCACGGAAAAATAAGAAGAAAAGAAAAAATAAAAATCAGAAGTCAAACACCGAGCAAGTTGCATCAATCACATCGATCAATGATGAGGGTGGATCTGAGCAAGAATGGATTGTAGCAAAAAACAGTAGTTCACGTCGTAGCAACTTAATGCCTGGAGCGCACCACACCAATGAAACGATCAAAGGCAAGGAGATGGAAGAAAACGTTTCAAATAAAGTTATTGAAAACAACTCTACAATTCCACTGGCAAAAAGAATTGTCATGCAGAAACAAAAGTTGCGTGGTTATGGAGAAAAACGAACAAACGATATTCTTGACAGTGAAACTTCAAAACAAGAGATGATCAAATATGTGTCCGGGAGACAAAAACAGCTCCAGAGTCCGTCAACGTTTGATAGCGCATCATCCGTCTCATCGCTGCCAACATCCAGTGGAACTTCTCAGTCATCTTCCTCAACACAGTATTTAAATGATGTGGCGGCAGACAGCAGCGGAAAACCTAAGATGTCAGGACTGTCGACATCGTTTATTAGAAATCAAGTGAAATCGAATAGAAGAGGCCATGATGAGAATGGGTCTACTCAGGCGGAGACCTTCATTACTTTTAAAAGCAACCCTTCATGTCTCTCTGATGCAATTCAGTTTCACGTCCAAAACTCTCGTGATGTTTTATGTGCTGCATCTAGTAAAGTTTCCTCTTCATCAATGAGCAATTTTCCTGGCGTGCCTTCCTTTTTTGAAACATATCATCCATTGCAGTCGCTGACGTCACAGATGAACCAAAATATCTTCAGGGATGATGAGAGCCGTTCATCAGCGATAAACCCATATCACTACGGAAACATGCAAAAAACGAAAGAAAGCAAGTTGAAAACATCTTCATTTGCTGACCTACCTTCACCAGAAAATCAAGTAAAAGAAGGAAGTTTAAATAGTTTGAATTCAGAACAACTTTTCTTACAAAACCATCCGGGGCCGTTTTCACGAAATTTCACATTGCCTGACCCCGACAAGATTGACGTTCCCACAAAACTGCTATCAGATGTGACTGTACAAAATACAAACTTTTCCACCAGCGTGACTGGCATCAGCAAACAAACCGTTCAACGAAATATCGAGAGAAAAAATAGAGAAGAATTATCAATGAAAACCACGCAAATCTCTGTTTTCAACGCTGAGGCACCAACGCTTCAAGACGGATTTCTAAAAGTTGAACACACGCGGAAAGCTGGTCAAAAAAATTTACAGTCTCTTCCAAGACCTGTCGTTGCAGCAAATTCTGTACAAGGATTTCAAAAAACATTAGTTTGGCCTCAAACTTTGAGGACTATATCAGGTGAACCTATATCTACAAGATCTACTGTGAATCCACGTGTTCCGGCGCCTGTCGTTTCTCATCCTGCTCACTACGAGGCCTTCAAGGTCTTCAGCGAAACACACACCTCTGTTTCGGATCAAACATTGGTTTCTGGAAAACAAACATCAGCCATGAAGACCAACCAAGGTTATTTCAACGAGAGCTCACGCGTTTGCATTAATAACCCAGTTAAAACGCCAGTCTCTTACCCGATAATGCTTCAGAGAGCAGAACAAATGCAACCAAGCAAGTCAGCAAGTTTCGCGAACAACTCTGCATGGAAGATTGATACCTCGCTTGTCTTGGAAAATAACAACTTGATGAAACATCAGTTGTCATCAGCACCAACCCCATTATCAGAAGAACACGCATGCAACAGTCATCCTTCCTGCTCAAACAATCCAAGTCCGTCAAGTTCATTTGCAACAAACAGGAACTGCACCACCAGTGAAAATGGAAATTTCGAACAACTTTCCTGTGCTGAATTCTCAGCTGAGCTAACACTCAAGGAAACCTCTCTGGCAAAACAGTTGCCTGAAATGTCATTTGCTCCCAATGACATTCACAAACCAGTTAAAGCAGGTCCAGTAACAGTTGACACACCCCAGCCATCGGGAAAATGTCTCTCGTCAGAAACACCTCCTCTTCCCCTCGTAACTTCTGGAAAAGATACTCACGAAAAAATCATAGCATCCTTGTTTACTAAAAGCGCTTCAGCCCAGCAAATCAATATCAACGTTCTTTATGCTCGTTTGTTGCGAGACAAACCCAATATTTATCAAAGCGTGTTTGAACTGAGCACATTTGTCGAAAATTCGGAGATATTTTCTTTAAATGAGTGCATGGTACAATGGAATCATTCACTCAAAGTATAAGTGCTTGCTGAATCACTTCTTGGCCGATATTTGCGCGCTTTTCTATTGCTTTTTGTTAGAGGTTATTGGGAATGAAGACCAAGAAATAGAAAACGGTGGCATATAAATTGTTATTCTTTGCTTCAGTGATTTCTGTACTTTTGTGCCTTTTACTTTTATCAGAATGTAAGTTATGATTGTACGAATAGAATTGTTCGCCAGCATGAGGTAACCTGGTTAGTCAAAGAATTTTAGACCTTGATTCAAAATGATTCCCTATTCTTCTGTTTACCTGTATGCATCTTTATTTTACGTTTATATCTTTTCGCTTCACTTGTCTAATGTATTGTACAAGCCTTCGTTTGTACCTAGAGTAAAATGTAATGCATCTGTTTGATGGTGAGAGATTGCTTTGATCGCAGATGATCTTCAACGCTTATTTATTTTATTACTGCCTGTGAGGTTGCGCTAACGACTCGTTCATGTTATTACCTATGAGGTTGCGCTAGCAACTCACCCTTACGTTGTGAACCATGTGTCTGGATAAATATTAAGTAGGTAAATTTCAAAGCTCTGCTACTACGACTGTTTTGTTACATCTTTCTAAAAACACGCTTTACCAAATTGAGTTATTTTGCCTGCATTTCTCTAGATAAAGCAGCTCGTAATGACATGTTCGTACTTTTTTTTAATAAAGCAGCACCAGGTTTGTTTTTAACTAACGGAGGTCAGCAGGTTGGGTAGAGGCCAGTGTTTTTTAAGCCGTTTTTGGGTGTCAAAATGACAAACTAAAATTTTGCAATGACACCCAAAATTCTGAAAGCCAAGATATGGTTTTGCCTTGCATTGAAGTGAAACAATTTGAGTAAAACATGTTTTCCTGTACGTGGTTATTCCAACAGACGACTGCAAAGTTATAGGCCGACACAATTTTCTGGCGCAGAAGTTAGAAGCGAAAACTGTAAGTCTGGTATCTGTACATTGTCATGTGCACCGCTTCGCTTCGGCCTCTAACTATACTGTCGCAGATTTACACAGTATGGTGTAGGAAACTGCGAAAGCACTTTAATGCAATTATGGAAGTATTTTACAGTTTCGTCACTGCGATCGGCTTGCCTGGCAATGCATCAGACTACAATGAAGAAAAAAGATAGGCAGTTGCCACGCGCATGCAAAAAAGGTGGTTGTTGAGTAAGGCAACAATGGGAGCTAGGAGTGAGATATTGGATATTTGGGCCGCACTGAAGCAGCTGTCAGAAAATAAAAACGATGCAATGTGCGTTGTTTTACTGCGACGTATGAAAACAAAAAATTTCAACATGTTTCTTTCCTTTTTACAGCATTGGCACCTTACCTAACAGAATTGAGCAAAGTTTTTCAGGCGGGATGTTTTAACTTTTCACAGATAAAAGCTTCCGTAGAACTGTGCATCAATAATCTCTCTGATGCCACTGTTAAATCCGAGCTTATATCTAATTGAGAAAAGTTTGATAGTGAATTAACGGAATTTAGAATGTCGAATGGTTTGGCTGACTCGTGTGTGTCAAGTGGCATGGCGTTTTGGAAGAGCACCGAAAGATTGGCAAATTGATCATCCCCGTCCACAAAAAGGGAGACAGGAGTGAATGAGCCAACAACCGCGGCATCTCTTTGCTTAGCCTCCCAGGAGAGTCTATGCCTCGATGCCGCTAAAATAATTGAACCAAAGCTGGATGACACCCAGTGCGGTTTTCGTTGCGTCCGTAGCACTGCAGAACAAATTTCCAATCTCCAACAAATTTTCGAGAAATCCTGGGACCCTGCCAAAGATGTATACACATGTTTTGTCGACCTCGGGAAAGTATATGGCCGGGTTCCTCCAGAAATGCTTCGGGGGGTGTTGCGGGAGTACGGTATTGACGGGTGCCTCTTGCTGGCCGTCAAGTAACTGGATTCCTGCTCAGAAGATTGTGCCCGTGACGACGGAGTTAAATCACATGGTGTTGGACCCCGACAATGGTTTGTGTTGTCATCACTCCTCTCCATAGTCTATATCAGGGTCCTCCCTACTACGGCCCGCGGGCCAAATCGGACCAGCGAAGGCATATCACTTGGCCGCAAAACACATTTTGCCAAAAATGAAAAAATAATATATTTACGAAAATTGTGTTGATTTGGTAGAATGAAACATATCCCAAAAAAATTACTTTACGTAAGATGTCAGGCCCTTGGAATGTTGTGTAACGGCTTATGTGGTCCTCTCCCAAAACAATTGGATAGCCCAAGTCTACATGAATTAGATGGACAGTAACAGCCGCGTCAATGAGTGTGCCGCTATTGGGAACTGCAGGATGAACCGGATCGGTTCTGTTTGCGAGGATCTTTTCAACAGGGTCTTCAGCACGCATTTGATCCGTTTTCCGTTGCGTGCGACCAAGCAGGAACGAAAATCAGCACTAAAAATTGAGGTAATATGCCTCTCAACACGCCCAAAAGCACTGTATTCTGCCTGTGAGCGGAATTATACCGCAGCAGGTGGAGACTTTAAGTACCTTGAGGTGGTGTTCACGAGTGACGGATGTTGGAACAAAGCTATTGATACACGGATTGGTAAAGCACACGCAGTTCTGCGTGAGCTTTATTGCTGCGTGGTGACGAAACGGGAGCTTTCAAAGAACGCAAAGCTTTCAGTTTTTAAATTGGTCTTTGTTCCGATTCTCACCTGTGGTCATGAATCTTAGGTGACGACTGAAAGAATACTGTCAAAAAAAAAACAAACGACAGAGACGGGATATTTGCGGAGAATTCTCGGTGTGACACTTCGTGACAAAGAGCACAGGTCTGAAATCCGTAAATCCCGGGATGTCAAGCCACTTCTCCGAATCGAAAAATCTCAGCTATGTTAGTTCGGCCATGTGTCCACTGTCCAGAATGTCCCAGGAAAGAATGGCGAACTAAGTCCTTCGGGCTAAAGTCTACACCCACGGGAAAGCGGGCCAGTGTTCGTCCAAGACCAGGCGGTGTGACTACATCTCCGACCGTGCTTTGTCGCGTCTGTGTGTGGAAGCCAGTAGAACCATCTGAGATTTCTGTTGCTCGTGAGGTATTTCGGGTCCTCCTAGGGCTGCTGCCCCCGCGACTCTCCCCAGAGGAAAAGCGGGCACGAAAATGAGTGAATGATTGAACCTACACCTTTCTATTTATAAAATTGTCTTTAGATTGTTTGCCAAAAGTGAATGTCTTATTCAAATAATTAAGCATATTTGGACGGAAACTTGCGATTTTGTGAAAATTAGTTAAAAGTACCAGACATAGAAGGGAAAATGTTGTCGACACCCTAAAGCTCCACCACGACACCCTTTCAAAAACCTTAAACTAACACTAGTATAGGTTGCAGCGAACTAATACTTATGTTATAATGCTGCAGGGAAGCAAGTAAACGTACAGAGGATAAATTTCAACTTTCGTTTACTGCCTTCGACCTGGAAGCAATCCAGTGAACCAAAAAACAAAACAGAACTTCCTGTTGTTCTTAGTGTGAGATGGAGCGATTTCTCAACAAATTCTAAGCTTGATTGTGGCTATATGTAACAAAGGTTAAATCCAGTTCTAATTTTCCCCTGTGCGACGTACATAACAAGCAATTCACTTTTCACTGCACGGCAACAGCACATTAGCAATTTCTGAACCAAACAACGTGGGATTTGTTCAAATACGTAATGTCTTAAAGTGTGAGCAAATTTGAAAAAAATTCCAAGTGACAAAACTTAGGCGTAAGTTTTCGATTCTTAATAAAATATTTAGTTTTTTATAAGTTGGAACACCAAGAATATCATGGAACGATGTTTCACCTAGAGTAGCGTTTGTTTCAAAATAAGCTTTATTTCATCCGATAGGTGTAGGAGCAGGTACATTTTTGGGAGCGTGAAGGATTTTTGCCCGAATTTTCCCAAAATTGCCTGAAAAATTTTGGGCCAGTTTTTGTGCGAATATTTTCTCATGAAGACCGTTTTTGGAACGACCTCCACAAAAAGTAGCCTTCGTGTGATTTAGTGGGCAATTTTTTTCAAATGAAGGCACGTTGGGTGCCATTTTTTTCCAGTGGAAGTACGTTGGACGCTTTTTTTGTGTTTTCAGGGAGTTTGCCCAGATTTTCAGGGATTTTGCGAAGGTTTTCACAGATTTTTTCCAGATTTCTGCGGATTTTCAGGAATTTTGCCCGGATTTTTTCCAAATCAAAACTTTTGAGAGTGCGCTTGCACCCCATGCACACCCACCTCCTACACCACTGATTTCATCTGTAATACCGCAGAAAAAAAACATTTCAGCAGGCCACCAGAGATTTCCATCTTTTTTTTGCAGCAGTTGTTCTGCAGAACAACACAATTGCCAAAGGAAGCTTAACCTGTCCTAAACTATAAATAATAACAGTTCACTGCGAGGTGAAGAAAACGACGTTCGGTGTCCAAGTTTTTCAAAAGAAGCAAGTGGCTTTTCCAGACCAAGCTAAACGAATGACAATCTTTTGGCACAGAACACGTGATAGTGATAAATGAATGCGCAATAAAGCAAGATGTTGCAAGTTTAACCGCACATTATTACGTATAGGGTCTATAGGTAATCTTCTGCTGAGACTGCTGGAACTCACCTTATATTTTTTTGCAAGTGACTAGCTCTCCTGCCTACAGTATGTTGATAAAGAAACGAAAAGGCTTATAATAATACGATAAATCTGGCACCACAGGAAATACTCAAAGTAAATTTTGTTCACATCAAGGTTGTGGACCTGAATGAATCGCCAAGATACGCACCAAAGGTTCATTGTTATTTTGAAGAGATCACTGTTAATTCAAGTTACAACGTTTGACCACTCAAAAAAAATATTTGCAAATACGTTTGAGAACTTTTCAAAATTGGGTTTGCTTACTCCAATTCACATATCTCCGTTTGTTATTCAAGTCCTGACTACAAACAACGCCATTCTTTCTGAAGCATTGCGCGAATTAGCTGCATCGGGTGTAAACTTCGGAAGGTTTCACTAGGTGACACTAAAGAGTCAAATTACATTCTGCACCGCTCTGCCCTGTCTTCTGTCAACCGTTGAAATTGCAAATTTTTATGCCAGTGGGAAGTGACAAACGTTCAAATGAAGATTGCATTAGCGGACGTTGCAGAGACCTTTCAGAAGTCTCCTTTCCACGATCTGTTTTCGACAGGCTGGAAATGTTTTTTGAGTTGTCGTGAGGAGCGTTTGGATTTCTCATATGTTCCACAAAAGTTCGCTTTTGCGTCAGTCTTGCCGCTCCTGTACCTTTTGTACGCTGTGTTGCACCAACGTTTGAAAAGTACGTTCAGTATGAGTAAAGCGCAACATCTAACTATGAGTAAACCAGTATTTCAAACCAAATACAAATGTCAAAATACTGCAACTGCTGCACGCAAATGCTTGAACATGTAACATGGAGAGGGCTGAATAAGAAATGGCAATAACGTTTTGAAATAGTGATGACAATTCACCAAGTCTTTTGCCCTGCAAAGTGTGCTAAGCACAAGTAAATGCTAATGAATCAAAGCAGAATTGTTCAATCTTCACTCCTACCACGAGTCAACACAATTGAAATAAACGCTGTCAAAAACATTTTAATGCAAGCATTTCTGAAGAAGCAACACAAAGAAGATTTTAGGTAGGATATAAAGATGGAAACGGCATTTAACAAAAATTGATTGGAGACTAGTTGAAACACTCCTTATTTTCCTAGAGAATTGAATTAATTTGATTTTATCCTGTTATGCGGTTTCGATGATTTTCAAGTGATGCTCAGGTGAAACAAGTCTTGTAACAGACAAAAAAAGAGAAAAATTTAGGATGCATCACAAACGAGAATTTCTTCAAAGAACGTATTAAAATTGCGATTCACAATGCAACAAAATCTGGCCACAAACAATCACTCGTTCGCTTACAGGTTGCGTTTGCTCAAATCGCCAGTGCTCGAGACAAAGGAGAAAGCCGATGGTGCAAGAATATTGATAACATCGTTTCTCAATAGTGGACTCCTTTTTTTCTTCTCATTCTGCGTAGCAAATACCTTTTTCAACCAACCACTAATTCCAAGTACTGCAAGCAAATCCGTTGAGTATAAGTCTTACAAGGTGTAATCAGCAGTTAGCGACTGACACCGCTTAATGATGTTTGAGATTGTAACTAAAGCTGAAGCGAGACCGTTTGGAATATTCAATGCCATCTGCGACAATTCCTGTCGATATAAGCGCTTGCTAGCGAGAACCACTTCCTCTTTCAGTGTGACATCGTATTGTCAGACCGGGAGTTCGATCATCAACTAGGGGAATCACCACCTAACGGGCTTATGTTTGTTGACATCGCTCAGCTGTAACGCGTGACGAGACTTGTTGAGCTGAGCCATTTAAACCGCCAGATATTGCACCGCTTCAGCAGTCAGCTCGAACAGCTGTTTACGACTGTTTGCGCAAAGCTAGTTCATGAAAAAAGGACGCTGGTTTATTCGTCAGCCGTTACGCAGAAAGCAACAGAACAGGGGATTTTACTGGGCTCTGTGTGTGCTTTCCTAGTCATAGACTTGTAAATATTCTATAAAGAAATGATTTCAGAGTACCTGTTAAGAAGCTGTTGAATCAGTGTCAAACTCAAGGCAGGCAAGGCCCCTGTTTGAAATCACGAAAAAGAATATGTTAAGAAGCTTTGCAGACGTTTGAAGCCACTTTGCTTAAGGCACCAGAAAGGTTGCTGACAAGAAAATTACTGCGGAAAGAAAACAAACGTCATAATAAGCAGCCTAGACAAGCAAAACTTGTTTTATTAGGTGATGAATATTTTTGTGATTTTCCATTGTTATCTATGCGAGGGTGTAGCGTGATACTTGGCTTATGATGTTAGTCAAACCAGAACTTCCGATAGTTTCTGCTGCGGATTTCAGTATCACTGTACCGGGGACAAAGTACATCAGAAGCAATATGAATTGCACCAAGCTCTAATGAGAAGCTCCACGTCAAACAAAAGCAGACCTATGTTGAGCAATTGACGCCCACAGGAGTTTGTCAACTCAGAGGGAATAAGCTTCTTGCAATCAGGCCAGACATCAAGAAAAACAGTCACCAACCAGGACACTGACAGGCATGCATTTCAAACAAACAGGTATCTATGGCTCTCTTCACTTGTTCCTCGGCCAGAGGAGTACGCTATTCACATAAACCAGTGGTTCACAAACGTTTTTGTCCGCGGAACACTGCAAGGTTATTTCAAGTGGACAAGGAACCCCGCCACAACTGCCAAGTAAACACAAACGCTTTTTTCACCCAAATAGCCGTTATTAAGGTTTTGTACTGTAAACAAAGTTATGCGCAATAAAAGTAGCCACAAAACAAGCAGTTCAACAACAAGCACGTCTTACTGAGTACATGTATTTGTTTTCTGGACTGTAACACTTCTGAAAAATTCGGCGCAATAGCTGATAGTTGTAGCAGCTGCCATACGCCCAAGGGTAAAAGGACGTATCAGTAGTTTTTGCTTAAAACTGGAAAGTGTAGCTCGTGGAACTCTTTAGATGTGTCTGTGGAACCCACTTTGAAAATCGCTGACATAAACGAACCCCTGCAAAACAACAAACCGTAAAAAACTTTGTTGAAAATTTACATGACTCAGAAATATGTTGGAAATGTTCCCAGTTTTATCTATTGTACATTTCATTTAAATCAACACAGACTGTGGTATTATTTTAAAATCCTTTAAATGCACTTTCCGGTTTATGTCAACTGATTTCAGTTAAAAATTCTGCAGAAAAACGAGAAAAGGAAAAAATGTGTTCTTTTTTCATTACAAGCTGCTGCCTGAAGATTGCTGCCTCATGACAGCGACTACAAGCAGGTCAATCAATTTCGACAAGACTGATTAAACAGGAAGTAATCGCTTGCGCAACCGTGGTAGCTTATGTCCAGCTTAGTGAAGCAGCCCTGGTGTAGTTTAGACTTACACTTTGAATTGAAAACTGCGACCACACAGTTGAGACCTGTCGCACTTTCTCCAGCCTTTGCTAATAGTGCTTTGCGGCGTACAACCATGCTGTCTAATCTTGATGTAAACGCGTTGGTTTAACTTTCTTAAAAATTATTAAAGAGCTGAAAGAAACATTGCGGCTATCAAACCAAAATCTATCGAAGGGAATCCTTTCACAGCAAATAATCAGACACTATGATGTTATCAGAATGTACGTTTCGCCTATGAAGCAGGCGTCTTCAGCTGTTATAGAATTACTGACTAGATAATTCACTGACTAGATATACTGTATGTGTGGTAGAGTTTTACGCTTTGATGATGATGGTGAATGTTAATCATAGTTTCTCAGGGTTCCTTTCCAAATGTAAAATTAAACAAGTATGACATTACAAGACCTAAATCCAAAACTAACTTTGGATTCGTTTGAATGAATAAAAACAAGTCATGCAAACATTATTTTTGTAGATAACTTAAGCCTACTGTAACTAAGGATTTGCTTGTGCGGCAAAAATTTCTTTAGAGGAAAACAGTCAAAAGTAAACACTTCGAAAGGAAATTCAACCTACATTGTAACAATTTCATTCAGGTTATAACAATGCAATACACATTGTTACAATACAACAGCCGAAACTATAGCTGTTGCCCTTAGGCTAAATAAAAACTAAAAAATTTGTGAAAGGTTTTTACGAGAGTCTGCTTGCTTTCAATAAACATTGCAAGGGTGATAGTTTCAGTAGCAATGACCGCAGCATATGCACTTTTGAGGCGGCACAAAACGTTTTGATGGAGGCCATATCTCAAATCCCATTTTATTTGCATCGTTTGTTCCTTGTACCAATGTTTCAGCAGTCGCACAAAACACATTGGCATATTTCTTTGAATTAATTTCTCAAATACTTTCATGTGTAATACTCGGTCGAACGCTTTCGAGGCATCTAAAACGGACAGCATGCACTGATGAACCATGGGTTACAAAGTATGAAGCAGTTAAGCCAACAATCTGTGGGATCGTGTAAAACGTTTGCTAAAATGGCTTGAGTAAGCATGGTAGACGTTGTTTTAATAAGTCACGTTTCATTCAACCTGAAATTTTGTTTGGTTGACTTATGCGTTCGATTATTACAGTAGTTATATCGCTGTGAACGCAAGTAGCGTCATCTGACGCAACAAAGATTAAGTCACCATGCTTGACTGAACATGAATAGCGTTATCAAAGCCGTGCTTTGCAAAACTGAAGAGAGCTGTCATTCAACATTCATGGATCTTAGGATGTTTCTAGATATAGGTTCCACTATTGTGTCAAAATATGCGCTGTTGCGCATGGCTGATCACGTTAAAAGTGAATGGGCTGCGTTCACAGCAGAAAACAGTCAATTTCCCAAACGCTAATCAATTTTCAACTGTTATTTTTCAGCTGTAATACTTGTAGTTAGTTTCAAATGCTAGTTTAACAGATCCAGGTTGTTCTTGTTTGCTTTACATTTCATGCTTTCAAATGGAACCGATCATGGTGCATGATATCTTTTTATAAATTTAAGAAACAACATGGTCAACACAAACAGCATATCGAGCTTTCTTGCCCGCAATGGGCCACAGATGCTTCCGAAATGTGCCACAACTTGTGGAACAGCTGATGTGGTTGACACCAACTTTGAAACGATGTTACGAAAATTTTGCGAAAATTGCGATGTAATAAATGGGTTGGTTTGTCTTCGCAACGAAGAGAAATTGGCTGTGGAAATGCTTCTGGATAAGATGAAGAATGGGGCAAACCCTTTGAAGGTTGCAAAAGCAGTGAAAGTCTTGCAAAAAAGTTCATCGTTATCACAGTACTTGTTTTCTAGTCATGATTACTGCGTCAGTCTTCTATCCTTTTTATTACGACACGAGAACACTTTCTGCGTTTGGGGAGACAATGTCTACGATACCAGACGGTGGGGAAAAGCTCCGAATCGCAATGACTATGTAGAAGCCACGTTCATTGAAAAACGACTTCACGAGGAAATTCGACTAAACAGGCTGCTCGAACCATCATCACTGCCAAATAAAATTTCTAAAAAAGACGTAGGGATTATGAAAACGTACCCAATATTCTTTAAAGTGAATGGAAGTGACATATATGTACACAAAAATAATTTTATTGATTTCATTGGGTCAGACGAACCAGCTGATATTTCCGACCGTTTTCACGATACGTCGACAAACTTGGCCTCCGCCTACTTCCAGAATGAACTGAAACAATGCGGAGGGTGCATTGAATATCAAAAACTAGCTTCATCTCTCAACAAAGCCACAGTGCAGATCCTCTCTGTCATTCATCCAAAAAACAAAGAAACAGTGAAAACGTTCATTGTTGACCACTGTCAGTCCGCCATTGTTCCAGGCGGCTCATCTGCGCATGCGCAGAGAAATGACGAGTGGGAGCGTTTGTGCGAAGATTGGTTTCAGGAGCAACTTTCACAACGCACCACTTTTCGCAGAGCAACAGCAAAGCAAGTCAATGAAATGATTTCGACAAGTCATGCCCCCCTTACAAGCAACCGATTTGTTTTGGACAAGCAACAGCCTCCTACGTCGCAGCCGCAATCCTTTGCCGAGCCGCGCAAATCGAACAAAGGACGCAAGAAAAACTCTGCAGAGAAAGTGACTGATGAACCAATGCACGATGGACAGAAGAAAGCGCAAACAAAAATTTCAAGGATGCCGAAAAATACAATGCGTGAACAAACTGCAAAAGAAAGCAAACGTAGTGGATCACTTGATACGCGAAGCACTTCAGATGATGATTGGGTGACCGTCAAACCAAAGAGTGCACCGAGAAAGCTCGTAAATGACAGAGTATTTTCACCTGAGCCAAGTACGTCGACAACTAAAAAAACACGGTCGAGCAAACCGAAGAAAATCTCTCCTTCCTACGCACTCCAACCGAAGGTACGGTCAAAGACTCAACCACCGGTGATGAACAACAGGAAAGTGGGGAAAAGTCCGACTGCAACAAGCAGGCCCACCCAACAAACAAATGACGGAAAGCAAATCAAACAACGGCTCCAAGAAAACAAAAAACTCCCATCAAGTCCTGCTTCCACAAAAGCTTCGCGACCGTCCTCCAAAAATTCCTCTTCACCATCGACGCCAGCACCCACACGCAGCATTACCCCATTGCCAGCGAAGATAAGTACGAAACGAGTAAAGGCCGAAGTGCCCAAGCCGGTTGCTTTAAGGCCAGTTTTCAACAGCAAGCCTCAATTGCTAGCCAATGGTGCGGCAAGTCACCAACCCACATTGCCCGCATCAAGTTACGATCAAGCGAACCAACACCCAGAAACGCATCAGACCCATACGCTTCGTATCGCGGACGCACATAACACGAACGTCGAGTTCTTTCCTTCCGCTCACCACAAACCTGACATTGTGCGTGGCTTGAACACAACTAAGCAACCGGAACCTTGGAACTTAAATCTCTCTCCTACAAGTGAAAAAACTGCAACTGAAGGACCCTTATCTTACAAACATCACAGCGGGGTAAACTTCCAGCGGCATGTTGGATCGGTTGCTGCGGTGCCGCAGCAGGTGTTCAGCTCGTTTGGTTTTGTGAATCCGCAATTGCGGAACAAGCAACTGCTTCCCGGAGCAGAAGCGGAAAAGGCGCAGTTAGCATTTCAGAATGCCCCGTCCATCCAACGAAGCAACTCATCACAAGGAAAACCCATTGGTGGATATGACTTTCAAGGAAGTAACCAACTCGAACAACACAGTCGAAAACAGCAGGCAATCAACGGGCGGGATAAGGTGGAACATACAGACATGGCTTGTAAAACATTAACTACAGAGAAAGAAAAACAAAGACCGACCACTAAGGGCAGAGAACAGGCTGTTGGCACAAAACAAACCAATTCATTTCGCCACGAAAGCAGACAGCAGGCGTCGATGCGTGTTGATTCAACAGTTTCGCCTGTGAAATCGCTTGAAGATGTAACTTCACCAATTTCAGTGACCGTCAGAACCGAAAGTATCCATAAACATGTTCTGCAAACCAACCCAGCAAATGTCGAGGCCCGCGTTCCAAAAACAAACAACTCACAAACGCTTGAAGCTGTTGATTTTGCAACAAAAACAATTGCAGATAAAATTGTTCCTGTTGACCGCAAGGGAATGTTTTACTATCAGCCACAAATTGTTCCTCAAGATTACCGCCAGCAATCAGGTTTCTCGCAACAGGTAAAGGAAAAGGAGGCAAAAAGCCTGACATCGCCAGCCGCTTCTGGATCTCATGTGCCTCAGCAAGGGCATGATGCTTTATCAGTCGATTTGGGCAAAGAACCTAAAGCTTCCTCTAACGTTCCTTATGAATATGAAGGTACGACGTACTTTCCACAGCCAAACTACCAGACCGAACCCCAACCTAGAGTCTTTCACGCTCCCGTACAGGCAGCAAAGCAAAATCGCGGACTACTGTCCGGCACATTGCAATTGATGAACTTTAACCTTTCACCAGTTACAGCCACCAGTGGCAATGCATCACCGAAACAGGATCTGGAACAACTTTCTGTTGGAGATTCTGGAGCACAAAATGCGAACAACTTGAACGTCGAGGCTTCGTCTGTCATTGAATCATCAGCGCAACCACTTACAGATGTGGCCTCCATCTCTTCGTACCTTCCAACTGATCACGAAAAAGTCCTCCTCTCTATATTTGAGGTGTGTCTCGCACGACAGCAAGCTATAAACATCAACTTGCTTTATGTGCGTGTGTTGCAGAATAATTCCATGAAAATCTGCAGCGTGTGTGAACTTGAAAGCGTTATAACGGCATCAAGCTTATTTTCCAAAAGCGATTGTATGGTGCTTCCGGTTACTCCAAGCACCACAACTAAATCTCATCAAGACGTAATGTCGTAAAACTTTACCTGAATCGTTATTCAGGTTGAACCTGTATTAATGTTTTACAGCAGACAAATAAAACCGCAACAGTGGACTCAGTTTCCTTTTGCTATTGTTGTTCTGCGTTCAATTCAGAATGTACTCTATAAATGATTTGCCTTGGAAATATATTTATTGCCGCAGACTAACAACCAAATTTCATTGGGTTTAAGGTAAAGTAGTAGACGTTTTTAGGGAACCTGGTCATTCGCAAGGACTTTTGGTTATTTTGTGACTTAAATTGGTGAATGGCACAATCAGAAAGTGTATAATGGTCAGACGATGAATGCCATTTGAACACTATCTCTATGTTTCTACTATGCACTTCATGAATTCTTAAATTCAGCTTCAATGCGATCAAAAAATATACTTTAAAATTTCCTCGCTCTATCATGATATTTTCATCCTGATGTTGTGTTCGACTATTCTACGTCACTGGTTTCCAAAAATTCCTTATTCTCTTTATTGTTTTTGAATTTCTATCGTCGCGGTCAGCATTCACATCGGTTTATCCACTAGCATCAGTACATTGTTATCAATTTCTATAATTTGGAGCAAGGGTCACCAACGTGGTGCCCGCGGGCACCAGGTCGCCCGCAAGGACCATGTAGGTCGCCCGCGGGCCTGCTCTGAAAATAATATTAGCATGATCAATGCCTTCACATAAACGAATGTCAGTACTAAGATACTTGAAGGTAAATTGAGAAAACGTATATTTCCGAAGTGTGTATCAAACTAGTAGCCCTTCGCATTAATCCGTACACAAGAACTAGCTTGCCATTTCAAAAAGGTTAGTGACCCCTGATTTAGAGCTTCGAATGAGCGAAATAGGCTTGGTATCAAAATTGTTTCTCATTTGAAATGATTTTTTTAAAGAATGAAAGCTTAGCGAGCTATTGTCTAAACCAGAGATGCACAACTGTCCCGCTACCGCTAGACGCATTACATTTATTTTTGTGGATTACAGCCGCCAGTGAGTTCACGATATTTTAATTGATGTGCATTGCTTCTGTTCTGCTTCTGCACACTGAGCCTCGCTTACTTCCACACGTTGGTTCGCCCGTGTTTTTCTACTAAGCATCCTCATGCAGTAGGCGAAGGGTTTTTATCATTGTACGGCCGCCATAACTTACAATTTAAACTGCATGTGCACGCCCGTATAAACTTTTATCGAAGGCGGCATGCTGTGTTATGCCTGCAGGTTGAGCACCCCTGTTTCGAACGATTATTACGAATTGTTCTTTGAAAATGCTATGACGATCAACACAAATCATTGTCACACAAAACCAGTGACCCGAACATATCAGAAACGTTGAATTGTGCCTTGAGTTCGCGCATCATCTAGCGATGCATCGGCGATCTGTGTGCGACTGTGCGACAACATCCACGACCTTCGTTTGCGCACATGCGACGCAAATATGTTTCCTGCCTGCACCTACAGTGCCTTCAGCGCAGTCGTTCAGAATAGTCTGCGCTGCAGAGCATGCTTATCAGAGTGGAACAGTCTGTGTTTGTATTGGTATTTGCTTGATTTGACTTCTAAACCGCTATATTCAGATATTCTGTGACTTGAATTGCGACCATGGTTTCGTGCTGCCATTCACTCCATTCTTATGCACTTTGATCAACTTTGCCTGATGCCGCGCCCCTTGCTCATTTTAGTGAAATTCAAAGTTCCAAAGCGCGTGATACGTTTTCTAGGTTTGCTGTACAAACCTAGTGAAACTTATTCAAAGCTATCTCTACAAAACCATTGTTTCGGCGTCGCTCATAAAGCGCCTCTGCCATGGCGCGCAGAGTTTCATGTGTTAATGGTCAAAAAGCAATTTGTTTCGCGTTCTCAATTTCCACTATGCACAATGGATTTCAGGTTGATAAACAAAACTAATTGTTTGCCAACATTCGTTTTCCTTTCTTTGCCTTCCTTCTACTTCCCTATGGATTGAAATCGTGCAATGTAACGGATTGCTCTGCTGTATAAATAATAGTGAAAACGATCTGTTGGTGGCTTTAAACAGTCTTTTACTAGAATGTTGTTCATTTCAACCAAATTTAAAAACAAAAAAAGTGATTGCCATTTATTAACATTCAAAACGAAGATGAAACTAAACACGATCAAAACTTTTATACTGCAGAGAAAGAGAAATGTTATTGTGATTGTTCATGTTGAAAACCACCACAAACTTGACCAACTAATATTCCCACCGAGAAGGGTGGTCTCAAAGCCATCCGACGCGAAGGGATCGAGTTTTTCAACATAACTGGCACTACAATATGCGTGTTCAGACTAAGGAAACCTTTGCTAAAATCGCATTAATTGTTGTTTCATTTACATCATTGTTTCTTGCGTTGCTGTTTCCATACGACTTTGTAAAATTTCCTCGCTTCGCTCTGTTCTAGGATTCTCAACCGCGCATTTTTGAATTTGCTCTGCATAGATCTTATAGTTCTTATTTTACTATTTCGTTATTCGACGTCTAGCGCATTGTACATCTTTGCGCAGTTCACTGTTCATTCCGTTGTGCGCCGTTTTTGATAGTTATATTGAGTGGCTTTGTTTCCAAGTGGTGAGTAGCTTATTTTAAGGTGGTGACATAATTGCGTTGTGTTTTAGTGGTGAGTAGTTTCTTAGTCAGCGTGCAGCAGTAAAAAGGACTGATACACTTCAAAAATTATTTTGGTAAATTGTATAAGCGCAGATTGAATTACGCAACGTCTATTGCTCGTATCCGAGTGTGCATTCTTAGAAAGACTTGAACAGCAAACAATTTCGCTTTATCTTGCTTATCTACTGCCTGACAGAGTCAACAACAAACGTCTGAACTGCCGGTTTTGTATTGTGGAAAATGAACAATGATCGCTACATTGTTACCTCTATAGACCGAAGTTTCAAGAAGGTTTCCGTGAAACTTTCACGAAGCTTAGCATAAAAATTGAAAAGAAAACTTTTGGCAAATTTGTTTTTTGTTCACAACTTTTTCTGTCCCCTATGACCACTGACAACAAAGTAGTCTAGCGCTGAGAGAAACACTAAGACACTGTAAAACGTTTAATAGTTGGCATTCGTTTCTTTTACGACCATCACGCAAGTCAGTTTGCAGAGTAAGGTTTCTCTTTCAGAGAAGTAATTGTTCAGAAGTACGCATCAATGGCAAGGAGAGCGAATGCCCTCTGATGGTTTCAGCAAATCATGAAAAAATACAATTTTGACAAAAGTTGTAAATCGTTTTCACGCAAATTGGTAAACGAAGAGTTTGGTCCACTTTCATTAACTTTCATTAAGTGTTGACGCCTACCATACATGTATGGCATCAAACTATACTTTCTCATCTTCTCATCCTAAGCCTTCTAGTTTTATATATCCGTAGCAAGAAAGGAGACAAGCCCAAAACAAAGCTGTGAGTACCAGGGAAAAATCATTTGCATCACTAATTATTTCAACCACATTTTTAATGAAATGGGTTTGGACAACACAGGAAATGGCACCGAAACCCAATTTGTAGATTAAAGTTTGTATTCTAGATCTTGAACTCGAGGTAAGGTAGTTTGCAGGGCCGGATTAAGGGGAGGGCAACGGGGGCAATTGCCCCGGGCCCTCCACTCCAAGGGGGCCTTCCGTGATGAAATTTATTTGTTTTAAATATTCGGTTGAAAAATTGTCATGATTCAAAAGAGATACAAGAATACAAACTCTATATTCCGATGTTGCGTTGAGTATCATTGATTTCTCTCCAAGTTCGGCTTTCTTCCAGTTTTAGTAATCACTACTGAATATAAATATTTTCGGTTTTGTTCAATGCAAAAATATATTTGATTTTTGCATGTAACTTTTCCTAATAGTCGTTCTTTTGGCATGTGTTTGTCTACTCGTGCATCACGCCTACTGCACAATCGTCGCGAAAACGATACTATTTGCGTGCTTAAGCAAACTGGTTCTGCTGTGGTTGCTGGTTAGTATCAACGCTTCTGTAATTTCTTGTGCGGTCTGGGGGTAGCCACAGCCGAACTTCGCCCTTTGGTTCGTCATAAAGTGCAAAGTATGGTAGAAACGCACTTTTCCTCCGATGGCTACAATCCTTGCGTTACATCATAAACATATGAAGCTAGTCAAGGCACATGTAATTGTAATTGCGTGGTCCGTCAGAAAAGGTTTTTGATCAGTCGATTTGCAGAACGAAAGAGCAGAAACGAAATTGCAGTGTTTAACTAGCGAGATGCCGAAATCTGTAATGCCATCAGCAGCTAAAAATGGCAAAGTTTCTAAGGAGAAATAGCGCAAGAACCTGGCAGTGTTAATTAAAACGCCGCGACTGAAACGTTTTTTTTTCAGCAAAGCTTTTACGCAGCAATGTTAAAATAGTGGCATTAACTAGAGCACCGGAAAATGTAGGTGAAAATCACGACATAATTTCGAAGCATGTTTTACATTCAGACTGGCTGGTAATATTGACATGTTATTTTTCCCGTGTTTTTGGTTGCAACCTGTGATTTCTGTTTATTGTTCGGCTGAATGATGTTTCTTGCCGAGTCACTCTCTAGTCCAAGGGTTCCCAATTTGGGGTACATGTACCCCTGGGGCTACATTTGCTTATCTCAAAGGGGTACATTCAGGGACGTAACGAGGTTAGATGGCGCCCGGTACAAGAAGCAGGTTTGGCGTCCCATGTTCAAAACAGGTCTTTCGGAAGCAAATGCACTGTATGGAAGGAAGTGCTTGTGACATTGTTGGGATTTTCCGGTGCCCCCCGCAGTGATTTGCCCCCTCCCCTTATTGACTCGGCGCCCGGGGAATTGCGCCCTCCTCGCAACGCCTCTGGGTACATTTATTGGACAGCCGCATCAAATTAACTTTGAGACATAAAACTGAGTCTACCTGAAGTTCTCTTGAAATTCAGTGGATTTTTGCTATTTTACTCAGCCTTTTTGTCATAAGAAACTTTAGGGTACAACCGCACCTAGCTAACTGCTGAAGGGGTACATGGTCAGAGAAAGGTTGGGAACCCCTGCTCTAGCCTGTGGAAATATTTTTCCTCAATGAGAATACACTGTAGTGTTTATATCATAAACTCTCTTCTCGCAGCTAACTGTATGTGCAGTTGAGCAGGGCTTACGAGAGGGAGGTACATCGTACCCGGGCCCGGGAGGTACTGGGGCTCGGAAGGATGAAAGTACACAGGCTAAGTTTTTCTGTAATCAAGCCCAAAATTACGAGTGTACATGGTAGTTGCCAATATCACACTTAATATATTTCTTAAATCGTGGCATGTTAGCTGTTTTATCTATATTCTAATTATCATAGAAACGAGCTATACAAGTTTTAACAAGAAATCCGGAAGCTAGGAGGCCCAGTATCGGTCTTCGTACACCCGGGTATAATTTTTCTCGAAGGCCCTGCAGTTGAGTATCGTATTTATTCGATTTTAAGCCACGGTTTATAAAGATTTTTTATCATTTCATGCGGCTTACAATCAAGGGCGGCTTACATTTTTTATTTCTTTACTTTATCGAAAGGTGTAAATGACGCTCAGTCTTTCCTCGGCTACGTTTCGTCGACCAAACTCTTCTTTCGCATTCGATTTTCTTCAGCACCACGTGCACATCCGTCACATGAATCATTATGATAAACAAAAGGCGGTTGTAGTGGTGTAAGCATCATTAATACCGGGGTTGCCAATTAACGGGTAACACACGAGTACGCGAACGTCACGAGTGCGTCTCAGAGGCTTAGGTAACTTATGTTCAAGTGCAGTTTACAATCAAGGGCAGCTTACACACCATTTCGTGCGGCTTACAATCAAAGGCGGCTAACAATCGAGTGAATTCAGCAGGCACATAATCGACTACCGGAAAAAGCAAATGAGAACGTTGCGAATCAGCGAAAACAAATTTTACAAATGATGACGTCATGAAATGCGTCATAGGGTCCCTCCAATGAAAATTGCCCCGGGTCCCCCTTCCCTTTAATCCGGCTCTCGTAGTTTGGTTAATATAATAGCTCCAGTGTCACTACAGACAGCTCAATAGCATAAAATGCAACCGAAAGACTAGTTGTAAATGTGAAAGCGAAACCCGCAATGTTATATAACAACAGCGCAGGTACGAGGTTGGAAGTGACCTCATGAACGCACACATGTTGTCAAATGGGAGCAGGTGCGATACAGAAGCAAGACAACGATGACTTAAGGTAATAATGCACTGGGCTTCGCGGGTTCAAGGCAAACGCGGGTTCATGGAATGCAGCGGCCTGATGATTTATCGATTTCAGGAGCGTCGAAACGAATTTGATATCTGAAAAATGCGCGCGTAATTCAGGCCAACGTATTCTTTCCCTGCATGCTGCACAACAACATAAAGGACGTCGTCAGCTCCGTGCACTATCAGGCGATTTTGTCGTTGGGACTTGTGTATTTTGCATGAATGATAGCTCTTGTTCAGCAACCAGGTTATAATTAAAATGTCTGCCTGTGAGAAGGTGTCTCCATTTCCATCAGTTTCCCCAACAGCACACGCCACCTTTAACGTAAAAATGTCCTTGTTCATTTGTCGATAAGGTTGCCAAGAAACAGCGCGTCTTCCATGACCGCACAACAGCACGCATTGTTTTAAACCCTGCTGGAGAAAGTGTCTTCAACAAAACGGGGAGCGACTAAACCAAGTCCACGTTGCAGCAAGTCAACTACACAGCTAACATCAACATCGAGGGCATGGTCGTCGGAAGAGGGGGGCAGAGGGAGCCTTGGCCCCTCTGAATTTTGAAAATTGACATTTTCGTACAAACGTTTTGCCAAAAAAGGTTGCTTTCTTAGTTTCGAGAGGACAATATAAAATTTCACCACTTTTGGTCCAACCCTGGAAAACAATTTTGTTTTCCATTGAAAAAATCAATTTTAGCCCTCCCCTGGAAAAAATCCTTCCGACGCCCATGATTGAGGGGAAGCGCTACTTTTATGTGAGTGTCTGAACTTTGTTACCGTTGTTGCAGACTAGCTAAGTAACGCAATGTTTTGAAATGCCTTTTGATTTTTCATAACAGCTATTGTAGCAAGTACGTTGATCCTACCTTGAAGATGTAAAACCAAGTTGAGAATCGAACAATTAGCATCCTCCGCTGCTGTGGTGAGCGCATTCAGGCGAATTTTGATGAATGTCCCAGCCGATTCATCTAAAGATACGCTCCACCAGCTCTAGATCAGTCCTGTTAATTATCCATAGAACTTTGGACCTATTCTTGATGGTGATTCTTGCAGCTGTTATTCTCACGTGATATCCATGTGCGGTCAGCCATGACCGAAACACTATCACAATATTACGACCTTTGTTGTCAGTGTCTTCGAGTACGTACTCTCCCGAATGGGGGGTAAGCAAGGAATCTATCGGTAAAGCTTTAATAAGAAATCGATTTCACGTAAAATGATGCATCCGCAGTCTTGAAATTTGCAAGCAACGCTTACAGGTGAAAAGTTGAAAGCCTGAAGTAAGAGCAGAAAAAGCAAAAAAAAATTTAAAATGAATAAATCATAGCACAAGCTCAGATATCAAAACATTTCAACTAAACTGACTGACGTCAAGAACACAAACTGCGACAAAAAGTGGGACCAATAAAATTAGAGAAAACGTTTACTCAAATAAATGAATGAATGAATCAATTACTGAAAGTGAAATAAATGAATGAAAGCGTCTTCGAGCCCGAAGATCAAGGTGCACCAACGAGTATCGGAGTATACGTTCCACAGGCGTAGCCAGGGGAGGGCAAAGGGGCCATGGCCCCCCAAAAATGTTTAGAAAATATAGTCATTCTGTGGTTTGAAAGGCGTTTTTCTAAACAAAATAGTGTTATTCGCCTAAAATCAAACATTCCCCCCCAATTTTTTGCCGCCCACTCAAATTTTTGGGCTGAATAAGCCACTGATACGTTCTTCCAAAAGTCTTTGCATCATTGCTAGTGACTGAATACCAGGAATCAGCGCATCTCACAGACTGACACTAGTTACAAACGAGATTGCTTAGCAGAAACGAGTTGGCATTCTAAATCTTTGCTTATACACTTGATACGAATGACAAAAGTGTACAGACTTTCCAGGCTGTTATTTACAAACCAGTAATTAATTAAGTCTGCTGATTCGTAGTCTGTTATGTTAGCAATTATGTGATGAACTTGAGCTGATACAATGTTTGTCTGAACCTTCAATATCCGTCGTTAAACCAGCAGCCACCAGAGCGACGATATAATGCTCAAACATTTTCAACCAAACAGATGAATAAGCTCTTCTGGTGATTATATTTTATTATCAGCCAACGTTTCGCCCACCTATTCAAGTGGGCTTCTTCAGGGCAATGTAGCATACCAATAACAAGAAACAATGAGTAGTATGACGTACAAAGACAAAAAACGCAAATCTGTTTGATTTGAAACCTGGTGGCAAACGCTACGAAACCACATGAGGAGCAAAAAGAACAGAATTTTCAACCAATTCGAACACCATCTGTAGCTGAAGTAACGCCAACCTGGACGCAGAGGTGTTCGAGTTTTAAGACCTTTTCCACTGCAACAAGATTTCAATTCTTTAATCAGCTTATTAGCCAGGTCTGCGAGAAGCAAATATGAGATTAACGTAATCAAGAGAAGTTGCTGCTAGGAAAGCAAAAAGTGTAACGTTACTGCAACACAGGACAACCAGCTAAGAAACGACTTCGTAGTGTAGCCTATACGTTTTCTCAAATGAAACAGGCATGACAAGGAGCAACTCTGTGAAATTAAGCACTAGTATTCAGGTAAAGATGCGAGTTCAAGGCGCAAGCCCTCCAGTACAAGATCAATACTTCCGGACCTTGATAAGTTGAGCGTGTTGCAACCTCTCCGTTGGCGTTGCGTTAAATATGTGATTCACCACGAACGGGATGTGCGCGAAGAATAACACCCATATATACGTGGCGCGAACAAGCAATGATAGAGTGATTGCGGCGCATGATCTCTATTGTTGCTTGCTGCCGCAATGCGAAGCTTTGCGCACATGCTGCTCAGGCTTTCCGATCGCAACAAAATGATTCTGTGACCAGGATATGGAAGTCGTGCCGTGTGAAGCCTTCACAAAAACAACGTGCAATCGGTGTTGTTCGTTGTGAACAGGAGGGGATGTTGTTGCAACCTCCCCGTTGGCTTTGCGTTAAATATGTGATTCACCACGAACTGGATGGGCGCGAAGAATAGCACCACATATATGTGGCGCGAACAAGCAATACTAGAGTGATTGCGGCGCATGATCTCTATGTTGCTTGCTGCCACAGTGCGAAGCTTTGCGCACATGCCGCTCGGGCTTTCCGATCGCAACAAGCGTATCAGGTCAAAAAACCGCACATTTCCCTTTAATGTTTTCAAATATGGCATCAAAAAAACAGCATGTAAATAGAGCGCAGAAAAATCCCTCATCTGTAAATAATTCCGTTTCAGCTGAAGCGTTTTTCACGTTGTAAACTTTGCATTGCCTCAAAATAAACTTGTTTGATGGCGATAGTATTTCAGTTTTTACAAGCTTTACTCGTTGGCGTCTGAGCCATCAGGTTTTGAACTAAAGTTAAAAGTGCTAAAAGCAACTTCAAAAACAAGATGGAATTTGCGATTCTAATAAAGCAGTTGGGTGATTTAGAAAAAAGTTTCTATAACCGGCGAAACTTAATATTTCATTAACTTGCTTTTGATTGTTTGTTCATAAGCTTCCTATACCTCTGAAAACTTCTTCAATAATTTCTTTAAATAAAAATTCTGCTACCACTCCATACGCTCTTGCACGGAATTCACTAGTTTTTCTACTTTATCTACATTCCTACACTAAACAAATTTTGGTTGGAGACCACGAGTCTATTATGGGTATTTGCGGGAAAATATTTATAGTTTATTCGCACAATCTGCAAATACTTTTCGTGTTGTGAATTTAATATAAATTTTCAGAATGTCTAGCTCCCTGCATAAACATGAAGCCCCCCAATGGAAGACTTTCTGGCGAGGGTTCTGCCCAGGCCCGCAGACACGGGGAAGCATCCGAGGTCATCCTCCCCAAATCTCTTTGCGCACCCCGAAATTTGTTGTTCTCAGAAAAATTTGCTTTAAACATATGATAAAAAACAATCTTTCCCCTCTAAAAATTTATTTTGCCCCTAAACGTTCAAACATGGCCACAGGCCTGGTTGTGCCAAAATTGTGTCTGCAATTAGGATGTTTTGTGTTGAAGGCCATTCGGCCTCGAGATGTAGCATAACGTCGAAATCTTTTTTTATAGATCACCATTAGGTGGGCCCCTGTAAGCATTTTGGGAGGGCAGAGTTGGGTTGCTACGGCACTGCACACAATGCACAATGTTCTACGCTATGGTTAAATGTGGAACTGTCTTATTTGTGACGTAATCAGACCACCTTGTGACAAATATTACTGCTTTGTCCAAGAACCGCTTTCCTCTCTGCTTTGTTGGTGAATTAAGTGATGTGTAGTTGCTGGAGAAGTGATCTGTTGCAATGGCTAGTTGTTTGAGTTCACCTTCCTCTTCGGTTAAAAATAGAGGATAAGGTTTGATGATTGGTCGCTGTACAAGTTTGGGATGACTGCTTTTAAATCTGGGTATCAGGAAACCTTTCCTGTTTCAAAGCTAGCAACGAGAAACGATTTGGTGTGTTGCAGTGTATAATAGATACTAGGAAGTGTTGTGACGCAGGGTCACAATATGTAATAACATATTGGAGTTTGTTAAAGTATTATTCCTTAAAGAAATGCAACTATGCACACCAATCTGTGAAGCGTGGACTTCGAGATTATTTGAATTCTACGAACTTTTGCGAACCACAGTTACAGCTTTGTGACACGAGAACATTGCGTTAGTTGACGAATGATCTGTGACGTAACACATTACGGCGAACCATGCGTGCGTCACAGGTATGCAGAACTGAAGATCACTCGCCACCAGGCGCGTAGCCAGAAATTGTAATAGGGGGGGAAAATAACAACCGAGTCTCAACTTTTAAATATTTAATGCCCCCTGTTTTTAAAGCATCATCCATAAGAAGTGCATTTGTCTGGCATTTGGCTGAACAACTGTGTTCAAATTTAAGCTGGCAAATAAAAAGTCTGCTTTAATTGAATTAATAAGTTTTAAGAGTTTGTGTTCAGTGAAATTCAAACTTCCACTTTGTATCAAAACCATCATTTGCTCGTAAACTTTCCTGCAAAAGCATTTGTGAAAATCTCAATGCTACAAGTGCACGATCTGCAGCATGCTTTTTGCAGCCAATACTGCAGTTGCGCAAGAAGTCATCGTGGCCTCCATTACGATTGCGCTTTTGATATTTACTCCCAAAACGAATCTCCCAAAGCTGAGAGCCGAACCGCAAAGCATTGGCATACAAGCCCTGAAACATGTCCGTTCGAATACGAGGTCGCTGTCGCCTGACTGATAAACTCAGCGTTTTGTCCGAGCCGCTTCATGCCAGGCGGATCCGCACAGTTATTACCTTGACGCAGAAATGAGCAGTGTTTCCAGCGTTTTCATCGCGCAAGGTTACCTTAGGTCAAATGCGCAAAATCGGCATCCATTTCATCATCTTCCCTGCGAGAGCTGGTTTGTTCTATGATGATGGGAGATCCCCATTCAGCGTTGCACTCACTTCGCAAGTTCCGCGCCACTTTTGCTCGAGGAGCGAAGCGTTCGCACTTCGCGTGGGTTGCCTGGGTATTTGCGGTGTGGTGGCAATAAAATTCTCAAAACACAGGTAAAGTTGACTGACTGCAAGTGTAGTTTTACAAGTATATTGTGGCTATCCTGCTTTCAGTTGGCAGAAGGTTGATTAATCGATTGATTTATTGTTTCACATGAATCAGCTAACAAGCAGAGTCAACAATGAATCAACAGTTTGCTTCAGTGAACGAGATTGCATCCAATTTTGGCGTCAGACATCAGTCATTTCAAGTTTCGCTTTTTATCAGATATCTGCTTTTCTACTTTACAAATGGTGCTGGTAGAGTCTGTGGCCAACGAGATGTGATACCACACGATGCAGACATGGGTTAGAAAGTGTATATTGCTCTACCTATGTAAAGCATAGGTCAGGTGGATATTTATATATATATATATATATAATAATATGTATGCCTGACCCTCCGCAATGTTTATCCAGCTGTGCAACCTCACAACACCTGTGAACATCAGAGACACAGCGTGTTAACCTCATGGTTGCTTCTTCGCGAGTCACGTCTACGCAATATTCGCATTCGATCAGAACCGGTCTTCGCGCGAAAAAAGTCGCATCGCCTTCGCTTCGCATTCAGCACAACCACGTTGTTTGTAGGAAGCAGTGTTGCCAGATTGGGCTACAAGTCTCAAATTGGGCTACTTTTGAAGGTCACTTGAGACTAAATTTTTTGACTTGCGACTTGCGACTTTTTGGGCTACTCTTGCAATTCGCTTGGGCGACTTTTTTTCCGTTGGGCTACTTTCTTATTTTTGCTTTAAACGACTTTTTTTCTTGAATTTTAAATGGCAACATCATAATCTTGTCAGAATTTAACAT
>Ga0210059_1002676_pt1 | contig 28074 bp, 14 predicted proteins | sample Ectturendosymbi2_FD_188042 | JGI IMG/M metagenome (GOLD analysis project Ga0210059, IMG submission 188042) | Ecteinascidia turbinata endosymbiont from Florida, USA - Sample 2 (SPAdes) (version 2) | ecosystem: Host-associated > Tunicates > Ascidians > Unclassified | place: Key West, Florida...
GGGGCAACTATAGCTGCAAACGATCATCCATAGATTCACCTATCACGTCCTGCAACAGAAAAGACATTCGTTAAAAAATGGGTTTTTTATCGAACAAAATATGGGTACGCATCTTTTTGGGTCACCCGTACTTTATAACGAAAAACTAAAAAGGCAGTAAAATAGTTTGGGGGTCCCTTGTACCTTGGACACTCCTAAAAAAACAGTGGGATTCCGGATCCCCCAACCCCATTGTTCTGCCTAACATAATATAAATACACCTCTCCGGAGGTACTTTTCACTCAGCGAAGGGTTAAATTCACTGAATCAACTGAAAACAGTAAAAGAAGGGCCGGCGCTAGGTGGTTGGGGCCCCCCAGAGCCTGGTCTTTGGGGCCCCCAATATACAACACATTGCATTTAACACATAGTATTTATGTAAACAAAAATGTCGATTTATTTTAACAAATACTTACAAAAGCATTTTCTACAGCATTAACACAACGTTTAAAGCAGACAGACTTAAACATTTTCTATGCTACCACCTAGGAAAATGACTTTTTCTAAATTTTCAAAAATGCAAATGTTTTTGTCAACTGAGTCATATCTGTGGCAGTCCACTTCTAGCAGAAGAGAACCACTACACATTTAGGACAATTCTGCGAGAGCACTGGTTGGTGGAAGTTTCCATGGCACACCCAAGTTAACAATTAAGAAACTTAGACCCGCCGGTTTCGCTCGACACCGCTCAGTTTATCATAACAAAATTGTATTCACTCATGGTTTTATTAGTATAACGTTAAGCACTGCGATATGCATCATAACAGGGGTTTAGATTAACAATCGTTAATTAAAGCACGTAACATAAGTTACTGCAAGCGTCAAGGGTTAACAATAGGGGTTAAATACGAATTCAGTGCTTTCATGGAGGGGAGAGAGAGAGGCTCCATTTGTTAGTAGCATTATGGCCACTAAATCGTAATTCTCTTCTGTGTAGTTTGGCCTATTCCAGTTTGGTAAGCCCACTACTGGTTTAGGTGTTGAGACTTGTAAGCCCACGACATCAACTGATGATGGACCTAGTAATACCACTCTTTATATACACACAACGTATGACACCACGGTCACGTGACAATTTTCGAGCAGTACACAGTGCAATAACGACATTAGTGGTCGTTCGTTGTTTACATGAATTTCGAATCGGTATTTGACTACAATATTGTTATAGGTTTTCATTATTAATTCTATTTGCAATTTGAACTTATTTTTCGATGTAATAGTTTTCTATATCGTTTTTAAGTTACCTTCTTGCCAAAAGATGACTCACAATAAAGGTGCAAAGTACAAATACACAATAAATCAGTTAGATATGCATGACAATGTACTGAAACGTTAATGTCTTTAGTCGTTGTTTCGTGTTCAGCTTCGTTTGGCTTGGTGTGAATCCATCGGTAAACTTCTAAGTCACTTTCTTCAAGTAATCGAAGTCTTCTTTCGTTGTTATTTCAGGATTACAAGACGTTTCATGTTGAGGAGCCAAAACGAACTCAACATATCTACTGTTTTAACAGTTTCACTTTCAAGTGACATCATTGCCAGATTTGTTAGCCTTTCATCAGTCATAGTTGACCTGTGAAACGTTTTGATTAGCCTCAACTTGCCGAAGCTCCGTTCAGCGGTATTGCGTACAGCAGTAATCGGCAAACTTTCGGTAGAATGGCCCAAGCCCCTTTTCCATTGGCGTCCAAATTTTTCCATGGGGGGAAACATCGACATTTTGCTTATACTTTTCAGGTTGCTGACGATGCAATGCAAACTGTCGTTCACAAAGCGCTTTACCCATTCTACGCAAAAAGAAATTGCTCCATTTTACGGTAATAGTCACTAAAAATTCACTTCATTGGCAGCAATAGCCAGGTATATGGCGATAAGCTACAATATAGACCATCTGCAGAGTTTTCAAGCAGGGTCCTTTTTTTACAAAGAAGCAAATTGCCTGTGGTCTTAACAAAACCACAATTATGTCTGTACTGTATTTTACCCAGCATCACTAAGAAAAAAGAGCTGCAAACGTCTAAGATCTCGTCCAAGGCAATCGAACACCCTTTCAATAAATCCTTGCTTGTCTTTACTGACTTTTTCACGGTGAACGCTCATCCACATAATCCGGACAAGCGTTCAGTCTCACACTAACAATGGATTTTTCAAACTTATCATACTTCTTTTTACACAGGAGGCTATAAAATACGTGGCTATCCCAGCCCCGTCGCCACGGGGAGGCTTTGGTGGGCTTATCCCCCCCAAACAAAGCTCCAAGCCCTCCAAATTGAACAATGAAACACTAAAAATTAGTGGAATTTTTGTAAGATTTGAATGTCAAGCCCACCCCAGTGGTTCCCAAATTGTCTGATTGCGTACCATTCGTGGGTCCCGTACTATCAACACGTACCACCTTGTTCCAGGAAAAGTCAATGTGCCAAATGTAATTCGATCAAAAGTTTGGAAAATTAGAATTGACACAAACGCAGCATGAAGAAAATGGCTGTGAGAAAGTATTACGGTCATTTTTTGAATCCATCAAGGGAAGTAGGCTACACAAAAAATCAGGAATTTATTAACAGAACCAGACAGGCAAAAATTATAGCTGTGATTACACCTTTTTGTGAAGAAAAACAGAAAGTATAGGTCTATTCGTGTACCACCTTGAAGGCCTTCTCGTACCACTGCTGGTACGCGTACCACAGTTTCGGAACCACTGGTTTAATGGGCCTTAGCTCCTGGCTTCAAGTTTGCTAGAAATTTTGGTTCTTAGCCCCAATTTCCAAAAGGGCCAACGACCATTTTGCCCCCTTATTGGGATCGCCCATGCTCTTTCAGTCGTAATTAGAGACCCGTGTTTTTTGAAGGCCCAATTTGAAACTTATGTTTCATTCAGTTATCTGTAACATAGCAATGCTATGTTAATGTAATAAATCCAATAACGACAATATTAATGTCGTGTTAACATCAAACAATCAATGTTCTACATAGCTATTACACAGTAGCCTATGTTTGATCCCACGCTACCGGGGCAGCAAACACGGCCCACAACAAGTGTTGCGCGGTTCAATAAAAAGTGCTGAACGGCCCACAATTGGGCCGAGGCCCTCTACTGGGCACAGTGTTATTCGTTGAATAACTGGATTTCTCATTGGTGTAAAGTTTCGAGTTTTCATTGGACAACTCTGATGCAAGATACACTGGATATTACAGGCGCGGGCTACGAATGCGATTTCACATGATTGTATACGGGTTATTCTACTTTTGCACAGTGATAGGATACAACATACTACAACAGTGGTATGACTGACGGGGGTTCAAGGGTACGAACCTCCCCCCTGACAAGCTAAATGCAAACCCTGAGCCCTCATTTTGCTTATACTGTACGTCCGTATTCAGTACGTTTTTGGATTTAAGTAAGTTGTTTTTTTGCGTTTTTGGGAAATTTTTGGACTGTTATTTTCCGGTGATTTCGGATTTTAGTATATAAATACTAAAGAAATCCACACCCGGATACACTTTCATTTCTAAACTTTTTTCTGAATGTTGGCGAGGGGCCCCCTACGGTGGTCAGTGGGCCTCTTTCAGCTACGTTTCCCACCCTGGCTGAAAGCTCTAGCTATGCAACTGGTCTAGAACTTAAATTTCCTGAGTAATTTTTTACGAGGCTATACTAATAAGTAATAATGCTTATAATCAACGTGGATTCAACAAACTTTACCTGCACAACAGCCAGCGCACCAAGGCAAGACAACGAAGCTATTCACAATGCATTTCGCAATGGTTGGCTTTAACAAATTATGGGTCGTGTGAAGATAAATTTGTTTGACGTAATAGGTAAATATGAATATTGAAAGGGGAAATGTGTGATTCAGTTCTTGATGAATTCAGTTCTGGTGTCTCTATATGCCGTAACAAAGGTACTCAGTCAGATTTGGGGGCCCCTTTTTGCCCAGGGCCACTCTGTCCGGGGGTCCGAGTGGCCCTTCTTCCGGCTCTGAGTAAAAGTATATTTTTCAGTCACTAAATAATGGCAGTATTGCACTGTATTATAATACAAATTTATGATGGTTATTAACCCTGTGCCTTTACCTCGTCTCCTCTCTATGCAGATAAGCTGCTGGTTTTGTTTCAGTAGCTTCGATAGAAAACCACCGGGTTCATTTCTCCTGTGTGCTACATTATTCATATTCAAGACCAAAATCAAAAGGAAATATAAAGTTATTGTGTACTTTTATCATATTTAGTTGGACTCAAACAAAGCACTGTGAAGGTTCACGATTATTTTTACTGCACGACTCTTTTTTCATCTTTACTTAATTTAAACATTTTAGAAGTGAACGTTATAAAACAATTTTTTTGGGAATAAATTTTATTTCATAGGTGTAGGAGCAGGCACATTTTTGGTGGTGCGAAGGAATTTTGCCCGGATTCTCCCAAACCTGCCCGAAAAATACTTCAAAAAAAGTGACCTCTAAAAAAAGCTCTTCATGTCATTCGGGCGACATTTGTCAAATTGGGCGCCATTATTTTCAAATCAAAGCATGTTGGCGCCATTTTTGCTCAGATTTTTAGGGAGCTTTACAAGGTTCTCAGAGATTTGGCCGGATTTTATGGGATTTTCCCCTATTTTCACCAAATCAAAACTTTTTAGGGTGCGGTTGCACCCCCTTCACCCCCGTCTCCTACACCACTGTTTTGTTTTTTTCATTTTCTTGGATGTAAATAAGAGCGGAGAGGTTAAGAACTCCTTATTTAAGGCAAATTGAGACGTACAGAACACTTACAAATAAAACGAATAGACTTTGTTAAAAATCTTTAATATCACAATTGAAAATACCGAAAATCACAGTAATCACTAAACATTATGTAAAAGAATTGCAGCATCCCAGCTTCATTGGTTTTGCGCGTAAAACGTAAAGCAGCGTCGAGCAAGTGGGGTCAACGCCCTACGACTTATGATCTGCTGCGTTAAGACTTAATTATCGCGGTCTCAAAAACATACCTTAATGTTTGGTTTTTGGTACAGAGTACAAGTCCACCCTTTCAAAAATGTCAACAGAAGCTGACCAATTTTATTTTAGTTTACTTAACTCTAATACTGGCAGATGGCCACAGGATTACCTGCTTTTCACAGTGCGCTTGTTGGATTTAGTTAATGCGCAAAACGTTTTGGAAAAAGTCAGCAAACATACGAGAAAATCATTTGTTTGTAGGAAAACTTAGGTGACAAATATTGGTGAAGAATGATATTTTCTTGTCCTGTTAATATGTTCTTGAAACTATAACCTATGCAGCACAGGATTGCACTGTTTGCACACCGCAGAAAGCAACCATGAGTACCATGCAAGTCCCCAAGTATAGATCAGTGGTGAAGAGCTTTCGTGAAATGTTCACAATGCAATTCGTTCGAAAAGTACTCCTCTTTAGGAAGATTTTTTCAAAGAATCGTGATCGTCTTCTTCAGAAGCATCTTTGGCACTACCGAAGCCTTTAGTGGCGGAAATCAACGTCCAAAGCGCAGGAAGACTCGGTGAAAGTGATTGACAATGACCTCCAAAAGTTCGATCTGTCCAATCGCTACATGAGCGGTTTTACGAATTGATAAACAAGTCTCTGTGAAATACGCGGCTTTCTTATAATTCCTTTTTTGTAATATTGTCGGATGGATCTGCTCAGCTTGTCGTAGTTCATCGCAGGTCTTTTCTTTCGTATTCCCCACAACTTGGCAACCTCAACTGAATCTTCGATTTTGAAGATACCTGTAAATCATGTCATTGGTTACTAGGGCTGGATCAATTAAAGTTACAATTTAGCTGAAGGTAACAAATTACACATTTTAGTGTAATTTAAATTACATTTGCAATTGAGAGTTTCTGTTTTTGTTTAAGTACAATTTGATAATTTTTTAACCTAATTACAATTATATTTTGCGTTCAGCAACTTCACAGAGCTCGCGAAAATGCATAAAAAGGAGCGAAACACTTGCTAGGTAACTTTCTGCATTTTTTGCCGAGTCAAAAGCTAAATGTCCCAAATTACTCAGCGCGTGTGATTGAATGGTGAATAAGTCAGAGTAGGGTTAACTAGAAGTTGTAATTAAAGTTAATGTAATTAATTACACATTTTCATGTAATTGTAAGTATAGTTTTAATTAGGGCTTTATTTGAAATTGCCATTGTAATGTATTTGAAACCGCTGAAAAAATTTCTAATTGTAATTAAACTGAATTCGTGCATAATTAACTAACCTGTTAGTTACGGGATATTCTAGCTTAAGCTCTAATTAGATCAATCAACTGTAAGGCAAACCTTCTCAAACGCACCTTAACGTATACAGTAACGATATAGCGAACTGCATCAGCAGAAATTAGGTATAATGCTGAGTGCGAATTACACAAAATTCCTTCTAGGCAATCTGAGACCAGCCATCGCAGGCTAAAGGTTGTTCTATCAAATTAAACCTATGAAAGGTGCTGCACCCCGCGAGCATTTTAAATTCGCATTGTGTGATAGTCAGGGGCGTAACGAGGGGGGCAGGGGGCACAATTCCCCGGGCGCCGAATCACTATGGGGGCGCCAAATGACTGCGGGTGGCGCCGAAAAGCCTCAACAATGTCACATATACATTTTTCAATACAGTAAATGTGCTTCCGAAAGATCTCAGGTTTGATCATGGGGCACCAAACCTGTTTCTTGCGCCGGGCGCCATCTTATCTCGTTACACCCCTGGTGATAGTGATCATTCTCCTTTGTGTTTCTCTGCCTCTACCCTGTCGGTTGACTTGGACTGTTTCTCAGTCACGTATCGGGAAGATGAAATGAAGAACAGATGTAAAAATTGAAGTGATAATTAGTTTATAATTGATGATGCTGTGGAAAGTGCAGGATATAGTGGCTGTTCAACTCTCCACAAATCGATTGGTTATCAACTGCTTTATTCTTTGTAAACAGATAGTTATCAGAAGCATGCAGCACAAGTAAAAAATGAGCGGTTAACATCTGGAATGATTGGAAATCGTTGTGTTATTAGGGACGAGTAACGTGATATCCAATCGGAGTGCCGAAGATTTAAGGGGTGTACTTATGAGCTTCCAGAGGTAACTCGGAATGCTGAAGTGAGGCGGTGCTTACCACTTTGCTGTAATATTAAAACCCCTTCAGCTCAAAGGCGAAAGTCACAAGGAACAACGCAATACTACTTCCAAAGAAAAAATATGAATTAACTGTTTGTAATGCAATTTATCGTCTCACTTTGGGGACGAATTTGAAAACCGTTTTCCAGACATAACAACGTCGAAGTTTTTAGTGGACTTCGCTCTTAGCCTTAATGGATTCCATGGTGTGTTGTATCAAAGTCCTGCCGCTGTAAATATCGATTGGCCGTCGCATGTCGAGCTTACATAATGTGAACGCTGCAGCTTATTCTAAAAAATGTTGGAACGTTTCGGCATGAAAAGCTTCCATCCGAGTAAGCGAATACGAGACTGAGCCTTGATGGCCGCCTTAATGTTTTTGGAAAAAAGAATTTTACGGAACCTGAGTCGTCCACTTATCACAGTGAGTCGAGTTTTAATGAAATCAACGGAATGACATATCAAAGTCGAAATGACTGCAAAATAGTGTAAACTTATTTGTTGATTATACTGTAATTACGTTAAAGGGAAAGTTAGACAAACTGTTATCATAATCAAGTTGGACGAAGTCAAAAAGCAGTGACTGAGGTAAGAGTAGGTTACGAATAAGGCAAACAGTTTTCGTAACTTCTGAGAAATCACTTCCTGCTCGTCCGAGTAATCGGGTCGGTCTTTGCCGTAATCGTTGCTCTGCTGCTCACGCAACAACTGCGCATCGTAGAAACTAGTACATTTTGTTCAGTCAGGGGCGGATCCACGGGGAGGGGGCAATCGTCCCGATCGTCCCCCCTAAAAACTACGAAAATAACTGTATTTGCCATGAGTTTTTACAATTCGGAAAACAGCATTTGCGAGATAAGGCCATTTTGTCGTCCATTGTATTGTCACGGCAGCGTTGTGAAATATACTTCATCCGTCTGACAGTAGCGAATCTGTTACGAGACTTAACTACCAAATATTGCTGAAATCCCCCTCCTAACCTTACTGGCTGGATCCGCCCCTGTGTTCATCACACTTTATCATCCCAGCAGCCGGGTGCTTCTAACCTTGTTCCCGATCCATCCAGCGGATATACTGTCCATATTTTACTGGTTGCAGCAAAAGTTCCTTCAAAAACTGCCACAGATGGATCCCGTTGATGTGGTTCGGAGTCATTGCGGAGATAGTTGTTTCTTTGCATGGACTTGAGCGTTGAATGCCGGATGGCTCACTGCTCTCCGAAAATTCTGCTGGAACGCGATAGGCTTATTCTAGAAAACCGCTTATTAACGTTTACAGCACTGGGCAGAATTTACAAAGATTAACAAAAGGTTTACTTTTTTGAGCTCAGAGTGGAATGTTGAAAAATTTGCTAACCGTCGGAAAAACATATAATTCTCAAAATTGTACTTGCAAAGCTTTTGTGCGTCGCAAGAAAAAGAAGTGTAAAGTTTGAAAAACAAGTGATCAATGATTCCTTTTCGTGCTGCTTTGATTGATCTTTCTCGTATCGCCGCTAGGAAATAGTAAATAAAAGTTCGTACTCTTAGTTGATTCGTCGTTGGTGGCGAGGTATGATGCTGGTTCATTGTCTTTTTCGGAGATATCAGTGCGAAGTAGTTTCAGATGGTTTTGTTCTTGCTCAGCTCCATCAAAGATTTCCTTCTCCACATCCGTGCCACTGATCTTCGACACTGAAAGTAAAGAAGTATTGTTACATGTATCGAACGTTGGTTCCAAAGCAAGCCATGGCAAAACATGCTTGAATAATGATGAGTGCAAGTGGAGAAAACGCAAAAAATTGAATCCTTTTTTAGTTGTTACTTTCAAGGGTTACTTAAAGTGTGGCCTGCTGCCAAATCTTAATGTAAAAGGTTGGGACTGCATTTGTACTGTAATTCCATGCATTATGTTATATTTCCTTGTATTTCTTAAACATTTATGATAAACTGCTTTGATTGCAAAATGTTATAAAACAAACATCCGCCTGAAACTTTTCTACTTACGTTAGGGGGTAATTGTCTATCTGTCTTCCTCCTGCCCAAGCTAATCTATGCAGACTCTTCTTCTCACGGTGAAAGATCTCTTGAAATTTCTTAAAGCTTGCAAAATTTATTATGTTGCTTCTAACGTACGCGCTATAGCTCATATTATCAATTTTTGCTTCTTGAAATTATGGAACGATCAACACTATGTCGGATTGCCAAAAAAACTTGGGCATCTCAATGAAATCTGCGGGAGTAATGTCCAGCGTATTAACACTGCAATTTATTGTTAAGAATAATAGCAAGAACCAGCACCAATATTATAAAATCAATGTCCCTCTGTTGAGTTGTCAGTGGACTTTTCGTTTTTGAAAATGTAATTAAACAAAGCAGCTTTGACGTAACTAAACGCTTGCAGCCGGTTCCGGTAATGGTGATTTTCTGCCTTGCGCAAAAGCCAGTTGTTTGTGTCTTACGAATGATCTACCCAGATCAGGATAGAGTAAATTTGTTATATGCAAAAAAAACAAACAAAGAAGACGAAAACAAAACCTTCGAAAAAGGCTGATTACTTTGAGTTCACTGTAGCGGTAAGCATCTGATTTACTGTAGCGGTATAAGACACTGATTTATGCAAGCCCTTAGCCCGTGTTTGCATGATGTTCTCTGTTTAACCGGATAATGCTCATAGTCGTCGCAAAATTTTGGTTTGAAAAAGGTGGTGCAAAAGATACAATAACAAGTTGAAGGGAACAGTGTATATCGCAAGAAATCTTTTCATAGGAATGAATCAGAACTATAGCATTTAGTGAGTATATACTGTATTAAATTTCGGCTTTTGAGCAAGCATCTTCAGCTCTTATCCACAAAAATTCTTAAGTACGTTTAAGGTATGTGTTAGGCATGTTCTTAAGTACGTTTCACTTTCTAAAGCACGCTTCAAAAAACACTCTTTCCATCTTCAACTCTTATTCGAAAAAATTCAAGAGAAGCTGTCACTAGTGTTGCATTAATTGTGTGGCAGTGAAAAGCAGCTCGATTAGTTAAGATAACGAACCTCAACCTAGAAAAGGATTATCTTGAAGTTATTCACAAAGACCGGGTCTCTAAAAGTTTCTTTTCATAATCTGAGACAAAATAACTTCTTCCGATTGCTAAATTGCACCTTGAATGCAGAAATGATGAGCAAGACAGGAAAAACAATTGCATGCAAAGCCTCAACCACTCTTCAAGTACTGTATGACCACAGTGCTAGCTTGCATCAACATACATTTTTTAAAAATCCAAGTTGTGAAATTACAGTATATTGGACATAAAGCTTACGGCGGAAATGAGAATGGCAAAATAGTTTAAAAACATTGCAAGACAAGTCAGAGTGCTTGGGTGTTTTATCACGAGCAGCCAGGCTAACGAACGGACATGATCTGGAAGTGGCCTCGAGCTCGAACACTCCACCAATGACATGCAGTGCGCTAAAACGCCCTAACATCCAAGTACTGACATAGATGGGGAAGTTTGGCTTGCACGTGACTCGCACAAATAAGCTGAACTTTATACTTTTCGTAGTTGTTTCAGTCTACGCTGTTGGAATACCAAGCGAGAATCTCACTAAAGCTCGGAACTGATGCTGTTAGTTGTTAATACAGAGTGCGTCGGTAACAAACAAGTCTATTCCCTCTGAACAGATTTAGAGATTGACATCAACGTTTAAGAAAAAAGTTTGGGAGAGCTTTGCGAGTGACTGAAAGCCCAAGTTTTTGTATCACCTGATCTCCACACGTCCAGCTTCGCGTGAAGAATATCTCCGCAACGTGGCGCCAAACATCTCATTTGGTTTTCGCTCAAAGAGCACAGCTCCTTTCCAGTCATGCAGAACTGAGCCGTATCCACGGCTGGTAAATGACACTGGTGTGAGGTCCACAATATCCACTTTCGCACTTGTCCTTCGTCCCATTCGTGAGGATCTGCAAAGGCAAACCAACAGCGTGACGCAAAAGCAGTAAGTCTGAAACTTGTAAATGAATGTTGCCTGTGTGTAATCGAAATACTGGAAGGTCTAGTGACGTAAACACATCAAGCAGGTTTGCAATGCTTTTGTCAAAACATCATAATTCAATGTAGCAAATTTATAATTTTCACTTGGGCTGAGCCAAGAAGAACTTGGCCTTGATGCGAAGTTTGAACACTTGCTTTTATGCTTGTTTATTGTGACGAAATTATCACAGGCTAAAGTGGACGCATTTTGAGCTGGGCGCTAAAATTTCGTCACGATAGAACAAAATTTGATCTGGTGAAGCCTGATTCGTCCTAGATTGAAATTAGCTTTGAGTCTTGTGTGGTTTGTTTCTGGGCAACCGTATTCAGTCCAAATAAAGCAATCAAACTTTCAGATCCCAGAAAAAACTTTCACTGTTCATGTACTCACAAGGATGTAAAAACGTGCTACCATCGTCAGTTTGCATTGCGCCTTGTTTGTTTTCGATTAAGAAACGAAGAAACTAGCCTTATACACACACTCCCTAAAATCACAGGCTAACCGTTTTTCTAAGGATCAGAGGGTGCACCTCGTCACGAATCAGTCTGAGAAAAAGATAAAACAAAATGAACAAATTTGGAAACTGCTTGACGCCTTAAGAGAAGAAATTTGAGCTTACAATCCATCATGTTTTGTACAGCGGCGTATCTATGGATGTAATCTCCCCCTCAGTTTCATAGTTGGCCCTCTCGCGTCTATCCAGCTTTGTCAGGCTTTGGCAGTTTGTATTCTGAACTCTGTATGTTCTGACACTAAACTAGTAAATGTATAGCTTCATGTTCGTACACTAAATTAACAGATGTACAGCTTCACCTCCTAGAATTCAAGATTGACGTTCGGTCTCACCAACCACCATAGGCCTAACGCGTTATAGGCCTAACCACCATAGGCCTAACGCGTTATAGGCCTAACCACCATAGGCCTAACGCGTTATAGGCCTAACCACCATAGGCCTAACGCGTTATTAGTTATTTATAATCATTTTTTTACTTTTAGGCACGTTCATACAGGCCACGAGTGATTTCAAATGGAAAAATTTCGCACTGTTTTCGATACGGGAGCAGATTGAGCAACCTTGACTAGCTTGCAGTTTTGCGAGCACTGGTAAATAGAGTTTGGTTTATTGCATTTTGTAGACAAGCCAAGGATCGGAAGTGGTGAAAATGTTTTCTAGTTCTACTTAGGCTTGGCCCTGGTAGCCTAAGAAGATAGTGCCACTAAACTGACAGACAAGGCCTAGTTGGGAGACTAGAAGTCCTACAAACTGCCTGTGACTCATAGTGTGCACAGAATATTAGGCATGCGCCTGACTGGAGAAGAGTTTTATGAAAAAAGCGAAGTTCTTCGGGAAGTAAGGAATGATGCAAACAGCGTCCGTTTTCCAAGTTTATCTAAATTTGTTTAATATTTTTTACACTGCGAAACAAAGCAAAAAAGCAGTGTTACCCTGCAACAGCGCATTTTTGTCAAGCTGGCCAAGCTTTTACGACGATGTGGTACCGCGAGCGATGCCTCAAGCAGTAGCGTAGCCAGCCCAAAAAAATATTGGGGTAAAAATTTTGGGTGACCAAAATGTTTTTTGATTTTAGGCGAAACAACACTATTTTGTTTGGCATACCGCCTCTCAAAGCACAAAATGACTATATGTTCTAAAAATTTGAGGGGGAGGATGGCCGCGTTGCCCCCCCTAGCTACGTCTTTGGCCCCAGGCACCGAAAAACACGCAGGGGTGTAGTGGGGTGGGAACGCGTGGAAACGCGTTCCCACACGTTTTTGCACTAGTAATATTACTTGAAGATTTAGATTTTTCATTTCAATTTCTAAGTGTAGCGCATGAAGTAGTGTATATGAATAAATGACAAGTTATCTCGTATAGCACTGTAGCATGGTTGTGTAATTACTGTTTGTGACATCAATAATGTGGTATTTGCGTACTCCGCGCTTCGTCTGATTGTTTGCAATTATCGTAACTCTGTTATCTTCGCTTCAGGGGAGTAATTAGTCTTAAGGTTTTCAGGCCGCTGCGGAGTAGGTTACAGGACAGAGTGGATTTGCGAGAACTAAATGTGGATTGCGCCTGAGTGGATTGCGAGAACTAAATGAGCTTTTTGAGTGTGAGGGCATCTGAGAAATATTTGATGTTAGAGTTCGGCTTTAACCTAAATCATGGTTGTAGTGGGATGGGAAAGCGTGGGAACGGCGTTCCCACATCTCTTTTTTTTAGCACTACACCCCTGAAAACACGTACCAGCATCTGCACATAAACGGTCTTACCGCCGTCCTTGACACGCCCATGAAGATTATTCCTTATATTTCAAGTCGTGAAGCAAAACAATTACATAAATATCTTATACAACACAAATTATGTTGCTTGCATTACCTTTCAGTCGTACGCAGTTAAGCAGAAAGCTTTATGGCGTACCAGTTAGTGTTGTAGAAGCTTGCTAGTTTTGCCGACATGCTACCATTGCAATCAATAACCAGCTCAACACTCTCGATTTTTCATCGTAATCGTAAAGTTGGTAGCCACCAGGAACATTGAGGGCCGGTCCGTAAACTATTGCCTGGCTTAAACCGGTCCGTAGTGTGAAAAAGTTTGCCAACCCCTGATCTGCGACGTGGCGATCAACTTTCGAGAAAAACAGGTGTGCTTATTCTTGCTGTTTTTATTTATTGGTCATCATAAACGCCTCAACGCCTCAACGCCTCACCTGCTCTCTTAAAAACGGTTACCTTCCTTTGTGCTGTAAGAAGCACTGCGCTAGTATGGTCAAGCTCAGAAGGACAGGTTTGGCTGTACTTTTGAAGAACTTGAATTATGGGCGTAACCAGGTTAGATGGCACCCGGGGCAAGAAGCAAGTTTGGCGCCCCCATTTTCGAACCCGAGGTCTTTCGGAAGCAAATGTACTGTATTGAAGAAATTACTTGTGTGACATTGTTAGGACTTTTCAGCGCCCTCAGCGCTCATTCTGCGCCCCCCACAATGATTTGGCGCCCGGCTCCGGGGGTATTGTGCCCCCGTGCCCTCCCTCGTTACGCCCCTGACTTGAATGCAAAGCCTATGGTGTAAAGACTTGGAATGTCATCAAAGTTGTCGTTTACGTTTTTTCGGTGTTGTTAATGCGTTCTATAAAAGGATAAAAGCGATTTGATTAAACTGAGACACGTGTGCTGTATATTGATTGAGGCAAGAAAATAATCTTTTATATGATTGATAATGTAAACAAGAAAAAGCTACATAAGTGGTTCCAATATGCGATTATTTCGAAATGCCTTTTAAACATAGCTATCCGAAATTAATGAAAGCGCAGAAGAAAAACACGAGCAAGTTGTTGGCCCCTTAGTAGGGCTGTGTATTAAACCCTCGGTTATTTTTGAATTTTTTCACTCGCTCATTTAAGTATTTGCTCCAATTTTGTCCCCCTGCTCAAATCGTTCCAGACACGAGGTGTGCTATGCACTAATAGACTTTCACCCTCAGGTTACACGCAGCCCGCCCGCGTTTACTGCATTAGAAAATGAGAAAAAAAATAAATCATGTAGACTAAAACACCAGACCACACTGTGGGACATCACAAGCATGAGAACATTGTTTACTGAAACGGCAGAAAGTGGAAAAGCTCAAAAAATGCAAGTCAGTAGAAAAAATTTTAGGTGTTTTTTACGCTTGTACTGGTCATAAACACACTAATCAGAATCGTGTGTTTCACAGCTGTTCTTTTCAAAATTTCGCTGCAGCCTTGTTTTGTAAGAATTATTTGTGTTTTGACGATTTTAGTGTGGAGAGTGCTTCTTAAATTGCTCTCAATATTGGCTCAATATCATCTAATTCTACAAGTTTCAAATAATTTTTTACAAGAGAACAAAAGCGAATAGGTTTTTTTGCAGGTCTGAAATGCAAGTATTCAAGCATTTTTTTTGACGTAATCGACGTGTGTGTTTTGGTGTACGATATGCATCACTGCTTTTCATGCGTTTTTCGTCGAAATGTATGTTAACCGTCTGCCAAACGCCAAGGCTGGGAATATGACAGCGAAGCAATAACATGGTTTTTAAGGTCCTTCCATTATATACGTATGTAAATCAGATTATTCCGGGCAGTAGTGAAAAGAGATAACCACTAACGTAGGGCCAGAATAGGGAAGAACGCTCTTTTTGAAAAAGACAGCCTTGCTGTAACGCCTAAAGTAGGGGTGGAGAACCTGCGGCCCGCGGGCCAAATACGGCCCGCGTGAACATTTGATAGGACCCGCATCAGAATTTTCGTTACCCTAGTTGGAGCACAACATCGCGTCAAAACGAAACTCCATGATAAGCAAGTACTTAGATAGTAAATCAAGAGAAGTCACTCTTCCTCATAGATAGATAAAGGTAGAATTTTAGGATAACAGGAATTGATTTTGCGGCCTGCCTGCGATTATGTACAATTCATGCTGCCCGTGATAGTAAATAGGTTCCCCACCCCTGGCCTAAAGAGTTAATAAGGTTTTCTGTTTAGAATGTCATAAACATAACTGAACAAACGTTAATATTTAGGTTATACATAAAATAGGAAAGCAAATTCTCTCAGACAGAAATGTGAGGACAGCGTTTCACTGAAGCCTTTTTTCGCGAATACAGTAAATACATCATTGTTGTTGTTGACCAAAGCCTATTTGCTAGAGAGAAACACCTTGAGTTTGTGCTAATGCACCTAGTTTCTGAAGCTACACTAAATTCTAAATCAGTTTTCACGTTTATGCCGCTTTTTCAACTTATCGAAACGGGTCATTTTCCCAGCAGTGATGTAAGAAAAAAACTGTTTTGTTCTCATTAAAATATTTTCTATTATGAAAACCGACACCTATTTACTTGAAAGGTAAACAGATGGTGTGAAATAAAGCAATGTCAAGCCATTTTTTCACTGTTTGTAGTCGTCTTGGTCAGGGGCGTAACGAGGGGGTGGCACAATTCCCTGGGCGCCGAATCACAACATGGGGGCCGATTCAATGCGGAGGGCGCCGATTGACTGGGGGCGCCGAAAAGTTCCAACATTGTCACAAGTCCTTTCTTCAATACAGTGCATTTCCCTCCGAAAGACTTCAGGTTCGAACATGGGGGCGCCAAACTTGCTTCTTGCCCCGGGCGCCATCTCACCTCGGTACGCCCCTGGTCTTGGTGACTGGTATGGCAACGAAGAACAAACTAATATTTGAAAAAAACTAAGACTGCCCTGGGAATTACAACAAAAGCAAAATATCCCTATTAAGTATACTGTTGCTAGATCATATCCTGGCTTGAAAAGTCTCGCAAGAACGATAAAAAGTGTTTTAAGGTACATTTAGGTGTTGAATTTTTCCTCGGGGGCAGGGGAGTGGTGAGGAGGGCACAATACGCTGAGAGCTGAATTTCAGGGCGACGCCAAAAAGTCCCAACAACGTCGCAAGTACTTTCTTCAGTGCGGTAAATTTACTCCCAAAAGGCCTTAGGTTCGAACAAGGGGGCGCCTAACTTGTTTCTTGTCCCGGGCGTCATCTAACCTCGGCGCGCCCCTGCTGGAGGGATATTCTTGGTTTGGGAACCTCGCAATTTGATCATAAATCATTTAAGCATTCATGTCATGAACGATCGTAGACGATAAACTTTGCCGTAAGAGAAAAAGGAGCAAAATTTGAGACAGGCTAAGATTCCGTGTTTTCGCTTCCAGCAACAAAATTTCTGGTGTTGCGTAACACGTTTTTATTACTGTGTAACATCCTGAATAAAAAACATTTCATACGAAATTCTAGCGCAAGCCAGACGCAGATTTGAGGAAAAATGCGTTTAAAGGCTTTACGCTATAGCACTAGTGATTACCTGCTGAATTTGTCAGCTTTTTCGTCAATCATTAGCATCACAAAAGTGCATCAAACTCTCTCATTGAACAAGCTAATAATCTTAAAATCAAGTAGACGTTACGCGTATTTTTCAAGAAAACAAATGTTTCATAATAAACGAAAAGAACATTTAAGCTTGGTGGAGACTTTCACCTTGTCGCTACTCCTACAAACGCTATTTTCGTAGATGCTTTTTTTCGTTCAAGCTATTGTTTAGAGCTGCACTACCTGCTGTATTCTGTTTCATACTAATTTCATCAGGTAGCTTGTTTTTTCCACCAATTAACAAGCTTTTACAAGACATTTACAACATTTTCAGCACTTCTTTTATCGCATAGGTTTAAAGTAACCGATAAACAAAATGGAAAACACGGGGTTCAAATATTTACGGACAGCGTTTACCTGAAAGAAACACCGAAACAGGCAAGGGCATACGCAAGGGGGGTTTAAGGTTAAAACCCCCCCTTGATATTTTACAAAACTTTATTACCTGCGCAAAGGAGATGAATTGTTTTTGCATACTTTTTGTTTGTTAATTTGTCGACTTAATGCAAATACCACGGAATGAATTTGCATGCAAATTTCAAGAAACATTGTAAATGGGCCAAAAAGTAATAATTAGGTTTGGGTAGGAAGCTGGACTATCGTCTGCATCCAGGAACCACCTCACCACTTTTTGCAGACCTTTCGCCCAATAGGCATTTTTAAGATTGTGTTCCGCGATAGTTCACTTTATCCAAAACAATTGTCTTTATTTGTCTGCTATGACTGATCAGCGCAAACTTCGCCAAAACGTTTGTTTGGAAAACATGAATATGACGTCAAATTATGACGTCGCAAAGAACGCACACCCAATACAAATGACACCGTACGCCACTGAATGAAATCCCCATGAAAATTTTCTGCGTACGCCACTGGAAGCAGGTAATGCATCAATAAAATTGGCAGTGGAAGAAATGAAAGCAAACATAGAAAAAGCTTTCAATGTTTCTTGAATATCTAAATCCAACTCTGAAGATGATTATCAGCAGCGCGATTAAATAGTGAGTTACAAAAAACATAGAAGAATGTTTTATCGAAGCATATGCATTAAGCTGCTATCATTAAAACAAGGTATCCAGTCTCAAATCGTTTACAAAGAATGATCACAGAAATCTAAACTTTTTTCCAGTGGCGTGCCAGCCAAACATTTGAAGGTGCAAATACTTTGACTTTAAGCCAGCAACGCTAATTTTTGGGACAAGGTCTCTCAAAGCACAAAACGACGAAATATGCTTGAAATTTGGGGAGGGTATGCCCCCCTTGGCCCCCTTGGCTACGTCTATGCTTTTTTCTATTTTCAGTATTGACTTTTACTTCTGTTTGCCAGATTCCAAATCGTGTGATAAAAGTGGAAACCCTTATAAACAACAACGAGTAATTATCTTCTACGAAAAGAGTCGACAAAAGCTGCAGGTCTGGTTCAACAGGCATGAGTCATAAAAAACTAAACAGATAAGATTCATAAGAAAAATGAATTCAGTTCACTATATAGAATACAATCAGCAATTTGCAAAAGTCTGATTACATTTTTGAGATAGTGAAAATTTGATCAAGGAAATGCGCGGCATCGCCTCGGAATGGATGGGAGCAGGCCCGTAACCAGCGGGGCGCATGCCAAGGCAAAGTCTCCCCTGCAAAATTTTTCGCCCGTCCCTGGCAAAATGTGTTGGACATTGTTTGAAACTATTGGACATAGTTAATTTGGGCTCCTCTCAGAACTCTTCGCCCCTCCTAGTGTCCCACGCTAGTTACTGGCTTGGATGGGAGCATTCAGCCTTTCTGTTTTCTAGTTCCTTGTAATGCCAGATATTTTGCCAATTATTTCATAAAAAAATTTTGTTAATCATTACGTGGTAAAAGAAGCTGTTGGTCTGAAAAAACGTCTGATAAAGTAAGTAACAGTTTTTCTTTGGGACCCCAAGAGTCCGCGTTTTTTCACTGCAAACATCTGATATATCAACGTCAACCATGTTTATTCTGCCACCTTTGATAAAAACAATTACCTAGCATATCATTTTCAACGATCTACCGGTTGTACCATTTAATACAGGGGTGCCTAATCTTTCACTGTCTGACCATGTACCCCTTCAGCATTTCGACAGATGAGCATGTACCCCTAAAATTTCTTTTGACACTAGGCTGAGTAAAATAACAAAAATCCACTGAACTTTTAATAGAACTTTAGGTTTTTATAACTATAAAGGTAGACGCCGTTTTTATGTCTCAAAGTTAAAATATTTAACAATAAGCATATAATGATTTTTGAAAATAATATTCACTGATCATGTATAAATATTTAGAAATAACTAACATATAAACATATATTCCCCTTCCATTGCTAGCCTTAAATGTACCTCTTCAGATAGGCAAATTGTACCCTAGTGGTACATGTAACTCAGGTTAGGAACCCCTGCATTAGCACAACTTTACTCCGAAGATGAACATGCTCAAATTTGAAGCCTTAAGCTCCACTGAGCTTGAAATTCGAAAGCCTCAGGACTTAAAGTGTCCGAAAAAACTGAAGTCCAACTGTTGTTGTCAGGCTGAAATTTTTCTAACCCATACCATCAACAAAATACATCGTTGTGTGAATCAAAGCAGGAAAAGTATCTGAAAGATAGATTTTCGCGAACTGCAAGTGACCCAGATAGCATAATACACTGCATTCTTTCAGTGTATGAACATAAAGTGCCATTACAGCAAGAAATGACCTATTTCCAAAGTTAGTAATCACCAAAAAAGATCACTTTATAAAGAGACCAGCATTATTTAGCCCTATAGGGCTTCATATATAAATCGGAGAAAGTCTGAAAATTGTAGAGATGTCCATCCAGCGTCGGGGTTTTCTCCTATCCTGCCTGGAACTGTGCTTTACTGGGATGGCAGAGTTTTTCCGAAATATCAATTTTTAAATTTGATGCTATTTTTGGGAGATTTTTTAGTAATCCTAAACGTGGTTTTGACAAACGCGTAGTAATTTAATCCATGATTTTTCTGGCAAAAAAATGAAAGATCAGTCACAGTTTAACGCAACTCACCTGGATTTAAATTCAACAACGAGCAAGCAAACTTTACTTCCTTGATGGCTTCTTTTTTGTATTCCCTTTCTAGCTGCTCCATGCAGGACCGATCTACGGCCGACAAGTCTATGTCTTCAAAGATTATGTTTTCGTTTTGGGAAGAACTAATTTCCGGGGCAGCAGCATGCTCTGCGTCGCTGATGAAAGGCGTTTCGCCCAAACAAAAAGTAGCCAAAGTCTGGGTCTGGTAAAAACTAGGCGCGTTTTCCCCCAAATCGCTTTCATTGTGGCTTTCAGGCTTCTTCGATTCAGGTGCGGGCCAGCCCGTGTTACTGAATAGCATTTTGTCGTGTAAGGATTGATCTCCTGAGGCAGTATGGCTGTAATCACTAACTAAGGTGGTCGGTTCAACGAAACCGAGATGAGGTTTCGATTCAAGTGGATGGTCTGGAATATGAAGCGAGGGATCGGGTTTGCAAGATCCCTGAGCTTCCTGTTTTTTTGTGACGTTTTTGTCTAAGCTGCCTGCAAATGGCACCGATATTAATTCAAACTTCTCTTCCTTGTTTTGATTCGTGAAGCAGGACTTGCATGTCTCTGCTTGATTCGAACAAGGCGCTTGGTTCGTAGGAGTCACTGATGGAAAGTCGTCATTTAGCATTTCACTAAACGTACCATAGCGGTTCTGAAAATTGTCCAGCATGTCGTCGCTGTATTTGTTGTATGTAACATCAACGCTCATCGACAGGCTTCTGGATAAAATCGATCCATTGCCCTGGCAAGCACTGCTTGGAAGAAATGAACTGCAACCATTTGCGTTACTTCTGCAAGGGCGATTGGCATCAACAACCAAGTTTCGTTTTCTATGATCTTCCTTACTTCTCTGTGGACAGCGGTCACAGCAGAAATGCCGATAGTGAAACCGTTCCGACGACGTCCGGCAGCTGCTTGAAACTTCAGATACGTAGTGATGAACGAACTTCGATTCGTGAGTGCAACTGGTGGCAAACCAAGGGCTATGGCTTGCGTTGCAAGTCTTTTCAGGTTGCTTTGTTACGTCCAAATGCTGACTTTGTGACGGCACATTGGTCTTTCGCCCGAGAGTGTCAGCAGTGTTTCTGCCCGGCACCAGTTCGCAATACTGGGGTTTGTGAAGCCATTCCTCGCTTAAAAACTCGCTAATCTCTGGCAAGCAACACGACAGTTGCTGGCTCGCACTGTTTCTATGTTCAAACAAGCCTGAAACCTTTTCCGAAAAGCTCCTGTCAGTGTTACTCCTCCCCACATGCTCTACTGAACAAAGTAAATCAGTTCTGCTAGTGTTTACGGCTGGCATGCTGATCCCGCAGTCAGTGTTAGCATGCATTCTCCCCTTAAAATGACAACATCTATCTGCAAAAATAAGATTGATTGTATCCACTGGAGAAGTACGATATTTTTTTCAAACTTTTCATCATTACGCCACACGTTTCGAGGGGTGTTGGTAGTTTGTTACACCAAGTTTAAACACAATTATGAGATAGTAGAGCAGAAAAAACGACTTATCAAGGTCAATTTTTCCCGATTCAGATCAAGTAACTTTCAGAGCTAAGCGCGTTCTTTCTTTATTCCTGAACATCGCACACTTTGACAGGGACATCCCACTTAAAAATATGTTTTTTTAGAAAATTACGGTTCCTTAAGCCTATATTGCTTGTAACTTCTGTTGAAATTAATCCGACCTACAAATTCTCACTATTAATTCTCATGAAATGTATGAAAACTATTCACTGACTGCCAAAATCAATTAATGCCTAAGCTACGAAACAAAGTAAAGTAACAATATATTTAGAAGTGTCAGCGACGAGCATTTCGGGACAAACACGTTGTGGTAGTCGGTTTTTTCAACAATTTTTTACATCTCCTACAACGCAAAATCCCAGTCAACAGTTTGATAAAACACAAATCCAGCAACCTTGATCCCGAGAGCTGTTTGTTCTACGGCATCACCGCTCAGCAGAGAAAAGCGCTTCGTACCCTGCCTGCTCGCTTGGGGTTAAAAGCTTATGAAAATGTTATAGTGATACATCGTACATGGTGGAACAACACAACTCAACTCAAGAGCACACTTGGCTATCGCTGAAAAAACAAAAGCCGATCAACGGTAACACTCGGTAAAATTTCCTCGTCGGTCCCTGCTATGCTACTGATATTCGGTTTTGGGCAAGGACACCTGCTCCAGGCGGTTTCTCACGTTCAATGATTCTACATTGGGTGAGTGTGGATCTTTTGATATTTTGTTGCTCAGCGCGGCAGCCAAAAAGTGGCAAGTGACGTCGCTTCGCATTGTTTAACAAAAGGAGCGAAATAAGCGCCGACAAGCTTAACAGCAGTCGTTGATTTAAGCACGCCGCGCTACAAAGCGAAGTTTGTACAGCTCTGCGATCTCGCGGCCAGAAGCGAATCAGCAAGCAATTTCGGCACCTCGGTCTTGTTGCGTCAGAGCGTTGGTTGTATCAAACAAAGCTACATTCTGAACTTAATCCTGTCGTCGATACATCAAGATTCCGGGGACGTTATGTTTATCAACTCCGACGTTTACTCGCGCCTTTTTTATGCAAAGCTGGCTCAAATCAGACTGACAGCCTTGGTGGAAGTGAAAAATTATTCGACGACTATTTTCGGCCCTTCGAAGGACGCCGGAAATCTTTTGTTTTACTATGGTTTTCCTGTGATGGTCCATGTGTTTTCCTTTTCCCAAATCCCAACGTTCTTGCTTACGCATCACTCAAAACGACACCCGATTTACGCAACCTTTTCCCTGGCGGACAGTTTTTGCGATGTTTGAATGGTGTTTCGCTACGGCCCTTTACGCTTCCTCTTTTTAAGCAAAGCACGTTTGCACAAACAAAAACGAACCTTTCAAAATACTAAAACTCAGCCAAGGATGGTTAAAGTGTTTCCTTGGCCCGTTCATAATTCGCCAAGGCAAACGATTTGACATTAAAGTTTTTTACTGCCCAGATATCGGATGTGATTCTCGAGGTAAACACGTCTAAAACCGCTACTGACTGTGAAAACGTTTAGCTGCATGGTTTACGAGTCGGAAACAAGTTTGAAGAGACCCTTGTAACAAGAGGGCATCCGCTGCTGGTGCAAGAACACTTCAACCATCATTTTTAAACAGTTCCAATCGATACAACTTGTTAAATCGATGCCGTATTTTGCAAACGTCATGGTGTTCGCCGCTGTTTGACAGCCGATTCGGAACGAAGTTTTAATAAAAGTGGGTTTATTTTAGATTCACGTCACAAACTCTTTCAAAACTACTCAAAACATTTTGAAACTAAAGCCGAAGAATATGCAGGACTTGCATTTCCCATTCACCTTGAATTATTGGAGTATTTGCACGGGCAACAAACATCACTTTCCCTCTTAGAAGTGTTTCTTGCAGCTTGGGAATGATGGGTTTCAAAGTTGCTGGTATGTGAATCTTTCTGCAGTCATGGCAGCGTGTTCAGTTTGGTTAAGAGATAAAACTGGATATTTTTTCCCTAAAACATCGCTGGTTTATACAAACAAAACATCCACAACATAGCACAGGTTATAAGCGCTTTTACGCAACGCTCTGCTACAAGAAGAAAACGTATGCCCGAAACTAAACAAACTTCTAGACACTGTAAGCAAAAAACCTACTGCAAACACAAAAATGTAGAAGTATTCTGAAAATACACGAAACCATATGCATAGGGGTCTTTAGTTAAAATGATTTTAACGTGTTCTCCAGGTGTGTAATGGGGCGGAACGCGTGGGAACGGCGTTGCCACACCTTTTTCATGTTTTGCTTTAAAATGAGTTCGAAGCTGTTTCAAAATGGCTAGTTTTTTTGGGTGCGTTCCCACACCTCTTATGTTAGCACAAGACCCCTAGTGTTCTCTGGAAATTAACCTGAACATTAAGAAACGTTTTTGGCATGTTATCAACCTTATCCTATGATTCATTTTTTGGGTCTCATAACCGTCACAGTAGTTTATTGTTATGGGGCGAGGGATAGCAAGGCCATCCATTCAAGCCCTACAAGGAACCAAATAAATAACGCAACACGTAAACAGAAGGTACGTAAACAAACGCAAACAACGTAAACAAAACGCAACACGTAAACAAAAGACACGCAATACGTAACAAAAACGATAACAGACAGCAATGTAATTTAGCATATTAAGCAGATCAAGGGAGAGTCATCGGTAAATATCTGAAAACAGGACATTGGGACAAATAGAGCACGTTCATATTGTTAGGTTTTACGTCAGTGAAGAATTAATTGCGTCAACTAGTAGAATCAAGAAATCGTTAACACTAAACCGAATTGAAGCACACAAGCAAAAATTAAAAGAAGTACAGCATTTCCCAGGTGATAAGGCATTGGAAAGAGATATATTGCAGGATAACTTGATCCAGTAAGTATTTTTTGTATATTGGACGAGAGTAAAAGCCTCGTGACTGGGTGTCTGACTCAACGTACAAAATATCCGGGCGTTGGGGGAATAGCAACAGGTAATATATGTGTACAAAGCTGGGTATTGGGTATTGAAGCATCCTATGGATTTAAAAGCGTAAGTGTTAGTCAGCATTAGGCTAACCTTCTCTTTCAGGCATTTGGTGCCTTGATGCAAACTATCCTATACACCAGAGCTACTCAATTAGTTCAAGCAAAGGTCCAATTACAAAAGTAAAAAATTGTTGAGGTCCGGTCACTGCCATGAAATCATGAAAATGCAGCATGTCTTCGATTTTTCTAACACAAAACAGGAAATGAGAATATAATAGGGTTATTCATATACATGCATATACAAAATCGAGTAAATGGATATAAGTATCGACAGAAGTTGTCAAGCTTGTTTGTTTATATGCTGGTGGGAGAAATGGCGTTTTCTACTTCTTGCTAGTTCCTTCAATTTTGCTTCCAAGTTGGTGATGGCAAGTCAAAGGCAGTGGTGAAGGTTTTCATTTGTCATACAGATGCAAAGCTTGTTCTTTATGAAGTTGATATTCGAAAACGCAGAGTCCCACAAGTAGGTAGACCAAAACACAATGAGAATTTGCACTGCTAATTTGCTAAGAGTGGGAAATTTTTTGGAGATCCTTCCTTTTGCCTCGAAGTTAATTCTCAGATGTGCAATTACAAAATATATTTTACAGCTACGTTTTCTTGAAATTGAATTAGCTCCAGTGTCCCCTCTAAAAAACTTTAAGCTGAGCAAACCTAGCTTATCTCAGTGAGCATGAATATTTTAGTTAGCAGAATTCTAAATGAATTACAAACTTTTTGAATTAATGGAATAAGTATAAAATATTATCAAAATACAAAAAATCATCTATATAATTCAAACAACTTCTTGTTTTTGTACTTTTCCAATGTTTTGGAATGTTGCAAATGCGCGAGAATGAGATTTCACTGTGCAAATGGTCTGGTGGTACTGCGCAGTTGCTCACATTTGAGGAAACATTGAATAGCTCCAGTTGAATTTTCCTTGTGTCCCAGAGTTGCAAGCCGGCCCGGATTTCTCGGGTCAGGCTGGGTTTTGGACCTGGTTCGGGCTTAAGTTTGTCATTGTTTCAGGCGATTTCCGGCCTGCATACATAATCTTTTCGCAACGACGTACATTTCGTTGCCAGTTACTGTTGAAGCAATCGAATTGAACACATCTTCAATAAAAAATGATTACTTGCGAATAGCCATGTTTACTTTGCTACGCCACCAGTATCCCTCATTTGCTCATGTCTGAGTCACTCGTTAAATTTGGCTTTCAGGGCCTAAATCGGGCTTCAAATATAATTGTCGGGATCAGGCCAGGTTTGTGCTTTCGGGCCAGGTTCAGGCTTCGAAATGAGGCCCGTTTACAACTCTGTTGTATCCACCCATTTCCATGTGTCTTTTTTCGGTTGATAATTCTACAATGTCTGTCACGAAAAAAGCGTTTACAAGAAACCACAGCAACTGTTTTCGAAGTGTAAGGTCGCCAAATTGTATGTAAAGTTGATAACCAATTTTTCAGTAAACTGAACATACATGGTATCTTTTTTGCCCTTTTTTAGCTTCAAAAATCTCGGGAATGATTAAGCTCAATTTGAATATCATATTTCAAAATTTCTAACGAATCAAATATAAAATAGTATGTTTTACTCCTCGTAGTTAAAATTCAAGTCGTTAAGGTGCGACATTACGTCAGCCAAAAATCCAACAGTTTCCAGCCACTTCATGAATCGCTAGAGCGCTCTATGTGCCAACTGTGATGAGCAAACATTTCACTAAAGCAACAACTTCGAATATCATTGTTGTTAAATGTTTGTTAGTAACAAACAATGAAATTCAATCAAGGCAAGGAAATGGCATAATCGCCATTTTCTTGCCTTAATCCTATTGTTTTTACCAGGATAGGCATTGCAATAACACGCGATTGTTAAACAATCACGAGGAAACAATTATTTTGAACCAAAATAACAAGGTCAACTCATGTGTGCTCTGCAAGACACCTAAAGAATAGCTTGATCGACAATTATACAGTTAACGACGAGTTAATGGCTCAAAACAAGGGTAAAATCGCTAGATTTTGGGATAAGCACTTTTGTGTATAGAATACAACTTAGAGAGGCTGACGAGGTCCGGACTTCACCATCCAAAGGTCCGGATTCGGACCGCGGTTCGCCATTTGAGTAGCCCTGCGTTTCACATTTGAACAATATGGGTCTTCAGTGTAAATCCTTATCTGTCTACTTCAAAGGTGTTGCGCTTTTTACAAGTCTTGATGTTTTACCTACCATGCAGCAAACCCGTATGTCCAAGATGAAAGACTTCTGAAGTCGCTGGTGCGTTTTTCAATGTTTGTTCTCTCCCAATATTGTTTTGTGTGTGTGCAATAGCGCCACCTTTGTGCTGCTCATTGCGTAAATGTTTTCCGCATTTCTTGTGCATTGTGTTAGATCACCAGTAAGGACCTTGACTTTGAGATAAACAGAGAATAAATTTGAAAATAATGTGTTTTTCACGGTAGAATGATCGTTCTAGGCCTCTAGGATAAACAAGTATGGTGGCCATTTTGCACCACGTAAGAATATTTCTACATTGTCGTAAAATCACTGTGAAAGATTGTTTTAATTGACAATTTCTTTGAAACTGAAAGAAGTCGTTTTCACAGAAATATATATTTTGCGAAAATATCTATGACAAGAAATTAACTTAATCGAATTTTTTTGCTTTATACTCGTAAACCATGTAAAAAATTCATATTTTGCATGTTCGTTTTTAACTGCAGTTTTTAGTCTAATGAACCATCGCTAACCATATTTCTTCTACAGCAGTGGTTCCCAAATTTTTTTAAGCGCGACCCAAATCTGAGTTTCATGAACGTCTCACGACCCAAGCCTGAAACATCGAAAAAATGTATCTTACGTGCTAAGGAAGTGAAAATGTTTCAAACTAATCTGCTACCACATAGCTAAACTTTCAAAATACCAACCCTGATACTCCACTAAACTATTCAGCCCAAAATACTTCCGTAATCAACTAATCTCAACTTAGCAGCTAGTTACGATTAGTAGCTGCGCTGCCATTAATACTCTCGGAAAACCACTTATGATGCAATAATCCAGTTTTAATAAGGAGCCATTTGAAATGCGTATGATCAGGGGCCCACGCAGGAATTTTTTAAGGCTGAAATTTTGAGAAAAATATTTTGCTCTCACTAAAGTACAGGCTACCTTATTTACTATAACATTTATGTCATATACGCTATTTCAATTTTAACACATCAACACTTTTCTTGACCAGGTCCAGCCGCGACGTCTGTTTTTCTTTGCCGTTTTCCCCCGTTACCGTGATTTTGTTAATCTGTTAAAGTACGATGCGATGTAGTGTGGCACTTCTCTGCAAAATTTTGACATTGTTTATGGAAGTTTGTACCATGCTCAGTATCCCGAGATATTGTTTTTGAAAGCACTCTTATGTTATATAGTAGCATTACTTCA
>Ga0210059_1002678_pt1 | contig 28064 bp, 18 predicted proteins | sample Ectturendosymbi2_FD_188042 | JGI IMG/M metagenome (GOLD analysis project Ga0210059, IMG submission 188042) | Ecteinascidia turbinata endosymbiont from Florida, USA - Sample 2 (SPAdes) (version 2) | ecosystem: Host-associated > Tunicates > Ascidians > Unclassified | place: Key West, Florida...
CAACATTCCAGTAGAATTTCCCTCTCAGCATCTTTTTCGCTGCAACATAGTCTGAGTCCATGCGACCACTTCCTATGTCATTTGACTCACTCGTTCGACAGCGTCGCAAGCACAGCTTTTTCCTTGGAAGATCTCAAAGTCAGCGAACGCACTTTTCAGGTTTCCCACAACTAGTGGATGGGTGCTACCTGAAACAACTCTGCGTTTTTTTTCCTGCACCGGGAAGACACGCTCCTTCCTCGTTAACTTCAGCCCGTCTCAACGTCATCACTACCGCTCTTTCAACGACATTTCCTGCACTTTCCCGTGTAACATACACGCCTTGCTTCAGTTTTCCTCTTTTTGCCACACTTTTCCTCTTCGGAATGACCGTTCCCGAGCCCAACGAATTTCGGTAGATTGACACTTTTCCTCATTTACGCAACTGCACACCGAAATTACCCCCACAACCCGCAACCTTCACCTCCCTTGCTTTTCATAGGGTAACTCACCCCTGGTTGTTTTTGCGCCGTCAATTGCTGCATACACGTTTCGCTTCACTTGTACTGTCTTTGTCGTTTTTTTGTGTCTGCTGTTTTGTGCTTGCTCGTATACCGTGTTTTTTTTGCGTGTCAGTTCCCGCGAAACTATCCACGCCAATTTTTCCGTGGGGGGCATTCTTATATAGTGGATTTAACTTTTCGCATTACGACTTGCCGTTCCCTACTCGCTATTGTATTCCGTACGTGAGATCTGGTTTGTATCAACTTGTCATTCGCGTCAAGGGATTTCGTGTGTCCGCGCATGACCTCGATACGCATTGCATTATTCGGTTTTGTCCATCTGCGTGAACACCACGCTTTCAGTGAGTCGAGTTGTGTATCGCTAGCGCACGGACCACGTTGGCTGTTTCTGCTGTCGCGCCATCGTAAAGCTTTTTCTGCTGCTGCTATTCAGAAGCCTTTTGTAAATAAAGATTTGTGCACCAGGAAATCTGTGAAACGAACTATCAAAGTGGTGAGAACCAAACGCCTTACTTCAGCTTGGCAACTTAAAATGTCAGGCAGTTTTAGTCGGGAGTTAGATCAGTACTCATACAACGACTAGAGTGCCTCGTTGGTAGCGTTTGGGGAAACCAGCATCTCTGCATGCAACGACAGCATTCCTCGCAAGCAACGTCTACGCTGGGCAACACCCCAAACCTCAACATTGGGTTCCTACACCAAAAGGAATCCCTCCCTATAATGGTGAATCCGGGTGTGGATGGCTATACCAAAAAACTAAATTACCACAAATTACTCCAAAAAACGTAATGAAACAAAAATTTACTGAAAACCACAAGCATACTAAAACCGAAATATCAGCTAAGTGGGGGCCCGTTGTTTCTTTGCCACGTTAGAAGCACCTGTAAAAACCCGCCATGTATTAAAAAACGACGGACATTAAATATCCGCAGGGTAGCCTTTATAAAACCTAATATCAACTGGTCCCGAGGTGAATTTAACAGGCGGTCCACTGTAAAATCTAACACAGATGTTCATGAGTTTGATAACAATAGTAGGCCTACCATGCACAGGGCACTGGTGAACTCTCGATATTGTACTCATAGGAACTCTCAAACAAAGAAATGAGTAAGAACTCTCGTACAGCAAAGAATAAGAATCAACTAGTGTTAATGAGAGAATTTCGATTAATGAGCGTAAAGGCATCATCAGTTTTGTGTAAAACAGTTGTTCGAAATGTAAGTTGTATCTTATAAATACGTCTGCATCAACATGTTATTATTTTCGTTTTTTAGAATCATTTTAACACTATTTGAGTAACAACTCTTGTTCTGTTAACAACACGTGAAAGATATCTAAAAAATTAAAAAGTTGGTATCTTCCACAACTCAGCTCACTCTCTAGAGGTGGTTCTGCCGAATAGATACTTAATTCGTAGTCATTTTTGTAATGACTCACTTGATGTTTTCTTTGACCGTTGCACATTCTGCATCCCCTTACTCCAATGCATTTTTAAAACGATGATCATGTAACCAGTTGCAACAGAAATGAAAGCAAGAAAGTTGATGACTGTCAGTGACAATGAAAACCTCCATCCTCGATTGCTATGAGTGACAAATAAGTTTGGAATGCAGACGCTGCTTGCGCTGTAGTATCTGAAAAAGAGATGACTTTCATTTCACAGCATAATGCAAGCAGTAAAAAGCCTTAATGTTTAATCTAATGAAGGAACATAATCTTCTCCACTTAAAACAGCTCCAGTTTTAGAAAGTTACCATAGGCCCGAATATACCATGTTAAAAATGTGCTAGGAATGTGCTCAGCAATACGCTTACAAAATCAAAAAATGACGCAGTTTTGCTTCATCTTTCAGTTGCAACATTTCGATGTCGAGATCCTAAGCAACGAATTTCTCCAATTTGGTATTTTGTGATAGGAAATAACGCGAAACAAGTTTAACGTATTTGTTTAAACGTCAAGCGTTTTACGCAGAAAACGAAAACACAAATCAAATATGTTGAAAGATATTTATGCTTAATATACAGTACATAATTTTGGAATATAAGATGGAGAAAAACTTACCAACGTAATCACATTTTTTGAAGGAATTTTTGTTTTTAATGTTCTCTATTAGCTTTGTAACTAGATATACTTTTCATTTCGCAAAAAAGAAGATACTTTTTTCAATTTCTCAATTAAGAGAAGATACACTAAATTTCACACATATTTTTTTAAACATACATTGATAAGTTTGAAACCTTCGTGCAAGAAGAGCATTGCAGTGGTTGTTTTGCAATCAGCTCAGGTATTATTTGACAAAGAGAGTAATGTTGTTTTCAAATAAATTTTAAAAAAGACATACTTTTTAAGCTCATTTCTTTAGTAACGACTTTTAAACGCTCTGTCGAGACGTCTTATCGAAATATGCATAGGTTTTGTATTTTTGAGTAACGGGGGGATAATTGCCAATATGGCGGTTTGAGATTTGTTTGAGGTTTCGACGGACGAGCAAGATTCGTGATTACGTCTCATGAGGGAATTTGCTGATAAAACAAGCCGAGTTGACGCGCATAACCTATGTTTAACCTCAATTGTTCAATGTTCATGCTTAACCCGTAAAAGGAAATCTGCCATTTTGACTAGAAGAACCTTGTGGGCATGAACAGTACAAAACAATCCTGAAAAATAACACATTTTCTTGTCTCAACATAATTTACTTCTTTTCCAATGTAAAACCAGAAGCTTCGAGCAAAATACAATTTTGATCTTCAGCTGACCTCCAACAAAAGCTACTGGGTGAATTTCTGTATTTTCCCTGCCTTTTTGGTGTCGTTATTATCACACCGCCCACATTTTGAGGGAACTATGCTTTTTTGAAAAAAAAACAATTTGAATACAACTAGTTTGTTTTTTGAGGTCAGGTGAGTTTACGAATAATAATTGCTGAGTTGTTGAAAAACGCGCCTGTGCTCCTAAAACGTTTGCAACAATTTCTAATCGCTTTGGCATATGATACCAATGCTTTCATTCTTTGCTGGTTACCTGGGAAAGGGTTTTATAAACATTGTGTTTTCCATCCTCCGGTGATTTAATGTAATGCCCTCTCTAAACAAATATAAGATGAAGATTTTTGGCCTTTTCACAGAAAAAATCAATGAATTAAGTTTAGCGTATCCTCATTTATTTTTATTTGCAGCTTGTGTGCTGTAAATTTAGAGTGAAATGAATTCAAGATGCAAAAAATCTCTAACTTCAAGATATTCTTATCGTAACGATCTCCAGATTTACCGGATGAATCAAGCAACGTTTTAAAGGAATTTGTATTTCATTTCTCCAAGAATATCGCTTGAATTTAAGACAGCCTCACCAGCACTTTATGGTATATATCTGATTTCATATGCACTTACCCGAAATAACGAACAATATTTAGACTCTCTGAACCATGAGCATAGGATGCAAAGAATTTCTCAAGATCAAGCCAAGAATTGACATTGGAAAGTTCCTGGTTAACTGTTAATGGAAGTTGCGACATGTTTCGTGAATAGACGAGCAAGCGCTTGGCGTAGATCTTAGCATCATTGAAATGCAAAATATCTCCGAAGAAGGGACTGTCTTTGACCCACGCCTTTTCAATAAACTCTCCTTGAGTTGAATACCCAAGAGGGATCAAAGCTAATGTGAATGATGTGGCCCATGCGAGCAATATAAGAAGCATCACCGTTTTTGTCGTCGGTTTGTTGCCAGACCCAACAGGCTGAAAAAAAATCATTTCATGAGCGAAATGTTCGTTAAGACTTTTGCGACAATGTGATATGTGCGTTGAGAAATCAAATGAAAAGACGCACCTGCAAAACCATATCAGACGTAGCATTTCCCCTAAACATATAATATCATGTAAAGTAAGTTCTGTGTACAGTGGTTATTGTTGCATGTTTTGCACAGTGCACGCACTTTCATGGTATGTTATCGAACTTCATCAAAATTCAAGACATAAAAATATAGTAATCACTGCTAATATTACCTGCGATAAATGCTTCAACTACTTTGAGGCACGAATGCACAAAATCCAACCGGTGGCGCAAGACGCAATAAGTAACAAAAACTATGGGCTCGCTCTTTGCTGTGCCTAAAACGTTACTTGGAACCCATTAGTTACAAAATGAAAATAACCCTTTTGAAACATTGCTCCAATAGGAAATTCCAGAATCGAAGATAAAGGTTTACTCTGTGTTATACCGAAACTTCTCTTTTGTCAATCCAGCAACCAGTAGATAAGCCCAAAAGTTTTGGGGAGCCAAAAAATTTGCGGGGCTAAGATGTTTGACTCTGGGCGAGCAACACTAGGCTATAATACGAGTTTGTAGATGGTTTGATTGACTTTCTAGCGTTTCTGGTTCCAAAACTATGGCTAAACTTCCCGGAAATTAATTAGGATAATCCCCACTAATCCCCTGGGAATACCTGGAATATTTGGAATTTTTTGGCAAAACGTTTGAACCAGAAACGCTAAAAGTCGATCAAAGGCTCTAAAGACTCGTATTATAGCCTAGAATTCAACAAAACTTTGAACCACGAAATCGGCTCATTGTATCGGCAGATGACGTCCCCCATCATGACGTCATTGACCAAAAACCCCAAACCCAAAACTTAAAACTTTTTTTCGTACTAATTTACAAGACTTCACAAGTCATTAGAGGGTTTGAATAGCTCTCTAGCTCCATCTGCTGCCGAGTTATGGCTGGACAACGTTACAGCCACTATTGTGGCTTTGCAGTCCTTAAAGGGTACTTTTATCAATTCTTTGCCTGAGCAAAAATGCCTAAGAGCAAAATACTGAGTACATAAAATCATTTGTAGTTTAGTTTAAAGTAACAATGCATTGACAAACACCTATGTTTAGGATAACCCAAACCACATAGTATACGACTGCATAAAATTTACAGTCATCCTTACTGCTTACAAAGAACACTGCGAAGAGACGGCTTCCTGTGAGAAGAACCATTGTCATTACAGACGTCTCGCTGGAAAGAATAACCAGTATTCCTAGAGCAGTACAAGTGGAACTTGTCATCCACTGCAAGGATTTAAGGCAATAAAAGCCACTGAAGACAGCTCCAGATATTCCAAGGATTATTAAATATATGCCCATTAACAAATCAGAAACTGCCAAGTTCAAAACGAGCATGTGGTTTGTACGCAAAGAAGCAGCTTCATTTCTTTTAAAGATGCTTCTGAGTTTTTTAGATTCCCCGGCAATGACAACCTGAAATTTCACAATAAATTCGTATGAATCTTCTCACGTAATCGAACAAGCTAGCATATTAAGTCTGTCATAGTGCAAAATCTGAAAAACAGGTAACTACGGTTCAGCGAACTGTAGTAAAATTTTAGCAAATATACATGTAATATATCATAAAACAGCATATATTTCTTTTTGAACCAAAAACATGTGTGTATTTAGAGAAAAGCGAAATAGTGCAACACACGTTTATTTACAATGGCAAGACACTTTGCGGTCTTCCTTCAAGCTTACAATTGAATTGTTTGCTTGGCTAACTTTTCAATTGCGAAGAGACATCTTTGTCTTTAGTGATAGACAGTTCAAAAATCTCTATCTATCACTGTTGCAGTTGGTCAGTCACGCATAAATATTTCTGATGTTCATCACTCGGGACATTTCACCAAAGTATAGCTTTTGATGGTAATAACAAGATCAGTTTGTGAATTTATGCCTAAAGGTGGGATTCAACCATTGCAATGGGCTGGGTAATATTCACTTTCAGCAAACAAATCGTAAGAAAATATAACAGAAAAATTGAGTACGTGTCCTACATAATGAAGATAAAATCCAATTCTGCTGTTCCTAAGCTAATGTAAACAATTGTTAAGGCGAGGTACTACAAAAAAACTACAAAATTGTCACTGAAATAGTGTTATTGGTGAAATCTGATTGTATGTTTGTAAAACCAATTTTACAAGAAAGTAGTTGAAATCAAAAACATTTATGAACATCAATCACAATTTTTCTTTTAGGTTGTAAACCTGAACGCAAGTTCTTGTAAATCAAATTATAACATTTGACTGTTTGATAGAAAATATTCACGTGATCAAACGCTGTCAATAAACTGGAGAGAGTATTTGCACAATGCAAAAAATACTTCGTGCGAACTGCGAAGTCTATACACACTGGAAAGAGGTTCATGGGATCCGATATTGTAAGGTTTGGTATTACAAAAATGCGGACCAAATTAAATCTTTACTTTGGATTTAGGTAACCTAGACTAGATGACAATTATAATTTTATCTTTAACGTCAAATCCGGGATTCATTAGTTAGCAGTAATAATGAGAGCAACTCAGTTTGGAAAAACAATATATTATGGTAAAAGTGTCCTGTTTGAATAAGATGTACGGACTGATGATGCGTAGTTTTGCGTGAAATCGATTTCCTATTAAAATTTGTGATTGATCCTGGCTTATTTCACCTGTGGAGTGAAGTTACTTGAATAAAAGTTTCTGTGATCACTTTATGAGAGGCTTCTATCATAAAAGTAGTGCAACTACCTCACCTCGGTCTTAAATCTCAATATACTTTTGTGGCAGTATAACTCGATTCTCAAAACATGTACCGGTAAGCAAACTGCAACCGATTTTAAGCAGTGGTTTCAAACCATTGATGGTAATATTGTGCCAGGGATTTTTAATCCTGCTAGCATGTTACATAATATTAGAGCAACCAGCAGCATGTCAAGACAAGAAAGTTAAGTTAGGATGCCACAAACGGAAATGTGTTGTTTGCTAGGTGTCAAATCAACAAGTGCGACAGGGAATTTTTGTCCAAGCTCAAACAGAAATGTACTAATGAACCCCAGATTTCCAACCCCAAGAAGTGACATGAAAGTAATATCGCCGTTCCGGCTTTGAGAGCAAACTGCTGTCGCACTTGTTGATTTGACAGCTGCGAGCTGCCTATGATACGGTTTGGCACCAACGCCTGCGGCTGAAACTACTTACAGTACAATACGGACAGGGTACGCGGTAAACAAAAGGTTGGGAACCCCTGACCTAGAGGTTTCATTCATGAAAAGTACGCAATCGTGCCTTTGGCGTAAAGGCGTCTTTCCAACCCGACGTTGACTCGCGGATTGCTATTCATGTGTAACCCACATCTAGAAGTAACGTCAGCCACACAGGTGGCAGTCAATGTGCCAGTAGCGACAAGATAACGCTGAGAAACCAGCAGTTCACCGCATCGAAACAAGACGAGGCTCGCGTGCGGGAATTGTGGAGCTCCTGTGTGCATCGACCACTTTAGAGTCTTCTGCCGAAACTGCTGAGAGGTAAGGGTTTACATGCCGTGTGTATTTCAACGTGTTGTAGAGCATTCTATGTGAATAAGAGCTGATGATGCCTACTTTGTAGGCGAAATATATACTCTGTAAGATCTTAAATGTCTGATTCTGTGCTGAGATGGGATTTCTTTCAATAGACAGTGTAGTAGAGCACATTTGAGCGTTGTTATTATGCAAAAGGTGTTTTTCTGCAAGCGCTGTAAATTTGTGAAACGTAAAGTCAGTAGCACTAGCACATTAGTTTGTCAAAACAAAGCCTATTGTGACCACTAAGACCGGCATTAAGTCAGAACAAACGTTGGCGTCGCTATATGCATGAAATTACTTTAACGCTTGTTCTGAGATCGACAGCGTGCCGCTGACTGCCAGGGATTGACATAAAAGAATATGTCCATTTTGGGCTAATAGACCTTGTGTGTGTAAAGATTACAAAAATGTCCTGAAAATACGAAATTTTCCTGTCTCAACATAACTTACTTCTTTTGGATATACTCCAGCCAGGTTCGAAGACATTGCGACGTGGATCTCCAACAGACCACCAAAATGGGCCACTGGCGGCATTTGGGAATTTTTCCTATATTTTTCGTGTCTTTTCTATCCGCATCCCCCGCGTTTTTGGAAAGGGAATGTGTTTGATTTAAAAAAAATAAAAATATTTCCAAATGCAACGACCTCTTTTTGCGGAGAAGATGAGCTTGAGAAAAATTGATGAGTTGTTGAAAAGCGCCTGTGCTCCTAAATGTTTCAGCCTCAGTGATGGTGGCCACAACTGTGCGCGATTTGGGCAACGGCACTAACGGTTTTAAAGTTCGTAAGGGACTTGAGCAGCAACACACAAGGCGTGGGTCGATGACAAAACATTTCAGTGGATGGAGCAACCATCGCGTTTGATCCAAACCCAACATATCGTGGAGTGAATCTTCCTTGGTAACTCACCTTCAAACCACATCTTACAATTGTGCGGCAAAAGGTTTTGTCAGGCTACGCGCTGTTAAACCGGCTGGGTGTCACGGGTTGGACCGCATCTGTGAGCACGTTCAGAAACCAACAACCTAGCTCTTGTTTACCCCACTGCTGAATACAGCTCCCCAGCATGGTCGAGCTCGAGAAGCAGGCATATGAAACCGGTTGTGGCTATAAAATGTGCCTTACGAACAATCACTGGATGCCTAAAACCAACGCCGACGCAATACTTGCCTGCTCTTGCAGGTATTGCAGCAACATGTGTCCGACGTAACGCTACCAATCGCTTACTCGCCTTGAGGTATGCTCTGACGGAGTACAACAAGACACTTTAGCAGACATAAAAACGGGACCTCATCTCAAATCGCAAAGGCCGTTTGTGCAATCGGCAACGGTCCTCATAGAATCTGAAAGGAGGCACGAATCCATCGCACAGTGGTCTTAACACCAGCGTTTCGAGGAATGGAAAAATTCACGGGTGCACCCTTAATCACTTCTACAATTCAATGTGGGAAATGCCCTGCGGATATTCAAGGATAATTTTATTTACTTGTTTCATTTGCTTAAGTTGGTTCATTTCATCGATTTAATTCTTTGGTTTTCATCATCGGGTGATGACGACGTCTGAGACCAGCACCAGACTGCGCAGCAAAAAGCTCAAGCTGCTGATGAACCAACGCTTCGTTAACCTTCATGAACTGTTCCAATCAGAGTGCAACAGGGTTGCCAGATAGAAAAAATCTGTAGCCAAACTCACTTCAAAAATAGCCAAACTAAGTAAAAAAATAGCCACACTTCTGGAAATGGTTGCATGTTTGCCAAAACATTAATTTTTTCACTGGAAATCAGTCGTTTACAGCACTTTTATCTTTCACCTTTATTTTACCAGAAAGCGTATAAGTTTTCAACATTTTGCAAACATGAAAAGAAGTGTTTAATGCCATTCTCCTACTTTCAAAACATCACACTTTCATTTTATGTCACGAATTTCAAACCGCCAGCAAGCTTAAAAATAGTAATCCTACATATGAACATGTAAGCAAATACGTGCAAATATACAGGGCGTACATTTCACCAAACCAAAAAATTTGGAGCCAAATGCTTTAAAAAAATCGCCCAAAATTCGCCAAATCGCGAAAGCAAAATACCTGTCGCCAAACGCTTTCAAAATTCGCCAGATTCTTGAATCTGGCAATAAATTCGCCAATATGACAACCCTGGTATGCAAGCGCCTGGACACCATCGAATGCGGTTGATTCGCCGCGTCGTTGAAGCTGAGAAAAGCTTGCAATTTTCTCACTACCGAATTGAGAAGTTGTAATGAACTGTTTCAAAAATTGAAACACATCTGCAAGCTGTGGAAGCTGATCACCAAAAAACAGCGTATTTTGGACGGACACCGATCAATAGAGTACAGTGTTCTTGTTCATAGTGCCCCAATTACTCAGAACTCTGAAACGTCAGAGTATCTGGAGAAAATCGTACGTGGCTTGTGAACAAGTTGCGTTTACCCCCTGAGAAACTGAAAGAAATAACAATTTACAAGATTCATCGTCTACCAAGTCAGAAGACGCTACGCAATCCAACGGAATTCCGTCTACGAAGGCAAGCCCTATAGTGGTAAAGCTTTAAAAATGAAAGAAAAGCTCTCCATTCTGAAATGTGCTGGTGTAGCTAAACAATATAATTTAAAATACTACTCGTCACCTTCCGCTTTCGATGCAAAAACAAAGATCTAACATAATAAGCCTAGCCGCCATGTTGTTTAAAGCAGCAGAATTCAGTGGCGCGTTGATGGTACCGACTACTGTCTTAATGCTGATGAGAACTAATGCTTGACAAATTTCTTTAGACTGTGTATCAATGTGTAAACTTTACCACCGTCTTTGATGAATTTTGATTTTTAATGCTTTTATTTGTTATGCTGGTTATGCGTAATTTAAAAATCTATCCTGTAAAATCTCGTAGTATTTGTGTCTAGGTGTCATAACAAACTTGATGAATTAGCTGTCGTAGCATCTGTTCACGATTTTGATATATTCTATGTCGCAGAAAGTTGGCTGAGCTCTGATGTCGATAAATTGTGCATTTCATTGTCTGGCTATTCAGAACCTTTCCGTCTTGACAAACTCTCATAGCGGCGACGTAATGGCCTACGAGAAAAAGTTTATTTATTTTGTACTCGTAGACGTGATCTATAACAACCTGGTGATGACATTATGTGGCTAGATTTTAAATTTGACTTCAACGACAAGCAAACCATTTCATCAACAAACTGAATTTTGTCGTTTATTTAGCATGTATAAAAGAGTGGGTGCTTTGATAAAAACAAACAAATCTGCTTAAACAGGCACAAGGACAGATTTTTAGATAGATCGGGATGTCCAAACAGAAGTATTTTGGTCAATTCGATGCAATTTAATGAAGTAACTTCAGAACGGGAAAATATATTTTCATCAACAAAAATCTTACAAACTTTTGAAATCAATGTTTGGCGTGATGTGCAAAGGGAAGCACATTCAAAAATATATGAAGTTCAGTCGTAACAGAAACACATTGACATATCTGATTATAGTGTCCATCTGTGTTCAGTTTTGTCCTAAACGGAGCATACAAAGAATGGCAGTCGCGTTTGTATTTCAACCGTGTATATGCCAAATATTAGTTTTTTTGGTAAGGAACAAGTGTAATACTTTGGAGCGGAACTGACGTGAACTTAATATACCTTTACCATTGATCATGGCTTCTTTTTGTAATGTTTGGCGTAGGTGTGTGTTTTGTTTGCCTTTGCATTGCCAATGATTAATTATTTCAGGCCTTGACCTGCCATCATTTGCTGTTTGTAAATGAATAAACAAACAGTCGGAAACCCCGATCTTGGGCTCAGTCGCTCAGTGTGGACTAAGTTGAATCATCTCAGAACGCAAGTTGGACGCACCAGGGAATCACTGTACCGATGGAAGTTGGCGTTTGATGCTTGGTGTCCTGTCTCTTCCTGACACCTTGTTCATCCCCACACTGGTGCACTCGCTATAGATACAACACAGGCTTCCTCCTTTCAACAGATACCCCACGCCGTCTCGACCAGAGCTTTATACCATCAAACCAGGTCATCCTTCTAACAATTTACCTTCTTATTTTGATTCCACAGCCGTTTTTTTTGCAGAGGAACACGTCCGGACGAGCCATACTGGATAGTTTATTTTACAAAGTTCGGTGTTCATGATCAGCGTGAGCACTGGTCCCACGTATTGAATCAGGCTAGTCATAAACATCAGCCATGCTCCCATTTCGAGACAGCCATGCCCCAAAAATACCAAGACAACGAAGCTACTCACATACACAAACTTTACTGCGTGCAAAGAAGTGCAAGACGAAGAGCCAAGACGACGAAACTATGGCCCAGTTCAGGAACAGACTGATTGCAGCGGCAGGACGTGACTGGCCCAACAACAGTTTGGTACGTTCGTACGTAGCATCATCCAGCAGGTTTTTTTGCGTGCTATGCCGTAAGAATTTCACCTGTCTTTTATTTCAATACAAAACACGGAACTGCCCTGAACGCCTCGTCTAGCCGATCAACGTTCGGGCGCTTTGGAATCAGTTAAAGATTTTATACAGTTAAAAAGCAATATTTTTCCAAATATGTTGATACCTCTTTTTTGGAGATGTCCAAAACTTAAGAGAAGTCGTTGCACCACATACATTTCGAAGAAATTTGATTTTCTGCCGTTACAAATATTTTCCTCTCAAGCAGTCTTGCAAAGTTGCTGTTGTTGCAACCTCTCCGGTGGTGTTGCGTTGATTGTGTGATTCACCACGAACGGGATGTGCGCGAAGAACAAAAATATATTTATGTGACCCGAACACGCAATAATAGAGTGATCCCGATGGAGTGATCTTGGTGAGTGACCTCTAATGATGCTTGTGAACCTGGTGAATAGTTGATTGTGCTTGCTAATGGTGACGACGAGAGTGATCTCGTCGGGTGATCTCTATTGCTGCTTGCTGCCGCGGTGCAAATCTTTGCGCACATGCCGCTCAGGATTTCCGATCGCAACGCTGTCACGTGTTGACTTGTGTTAGAGAAATACAAAATGAAACTTCGCAAGACTTAGCTGAGCCGTATGCATATAGCTTTGCGCGGCCAACAGATGACACCTTGCTCGAACCACAAGCACGTTTTCCCATTCCTGAACCAGAGACGACAATTGTGTCTATCTGCGGATCGCCATACTAAGGAACAACAATGGAAACAATCCGCAAGAAAATGCCAAAAAGGTTGAAAGGACTTACTCAAAGTCCAGCTTCTTGTCTGGTCAGAAGCTTGATGTCCGAACAACCATCGTTAAAACTTCCATGACCGCTTGAACACCAATGATCGTTTGCTTGCTATTGCAAATTGTATCAGAAATCCGAGCGTAAGAATAGATGGCAAAAGAAGATTATTCTCAATCTTATTGGAGTCTTTTGCGCTGCATAACGTTGGGCTGGATGGTGACAGTAACAATCACATTAAATCTGACGCTTGCTTTATTTACCGCACTTTGTTGAGAGCATTGCAACAATTGCCTTGCGACCAAAAAATTTGAGATTTCTAGCTTTAAACGCTTCAGTCGCGTAAATACGTTACCATGTTTCCCACGACAGCAGGTAGACCCATTATCCAAACAAGTGCTCTCAGGAACGGATTGCCGATCAGTTCATATCGCGAAGATAAAATGTTATCACTCCGCGCTCCTGTACTTGTTGGACATTCGTCGCTCCAATCAGAGCAGTCAGCTCGACCATCAAATACCTTAAGAAAACCAAAAATAGGTTTTGTGCCTAACGTTTTCATACCTCAACAAGATGCACGGATCCCAACGTTTTGGACATACGTTTTCTTTCCTTCAATCGAAACAGACATATGAATGGAAAAATGTTTGAATGGCAAAGTACCTCATGTTCAAAAATCTTTGCAAAAATGTTCATCAAAAGATAGTTTTCAGGCAAACCAGCATGTGACTGAGCACGTAAAACGTCATGTAAAATATCTGCCTACGCAAAGCACCTGAGTGGATACAATTTCTGAAGTTTTTTCGACAAACATCATGCTTTGAAAGCAAGATTGCGGTATTTTGTTTTCTGACACTGATGTGAACAGCATAGCCACCGAAACGTCGGTCCGTTCTACAGCGTTTCACGTTTTAATGTCGCCAGATGAGTTTAGACTGTGGCGGTATCTTTATCCTGGCCTCTGCGGGACAGCATAATTTGGTTCGAAAATGTTCTATTGAATGTTTTGGGCCGCCTAAGTTTCCGAGCGAACCTTTTGCCCAATAATCAGGGATGCAACGAGATTAGATGTCACCCGGGACAAGAAGCAAGTTTGGCTCCCTCATTTTCAAACATGAGTTTTTTCGGAAGCAAATGTACTGTATTGAAGAAAGTGCTTGTGACATTGCTGGGACTTTGCGACGCCCCCGCAGTGATTCGGCGCCCGGGAAATTGTGCCCCCCTTGCCCACCTTCGTTACACCTCCGATAGTCATTCAGCCAAACATAGCTCCCACCACTTTTATCTAAAATTAAAAAATGAAGACATCCATTTTAATGTTACTTATCGCATGGACTCTGTCAAGCTTGTTAAGAGTATGAAATCAAGAGAAAGCAATTTGAAATGGTACACCTTATTCTTTTTAACAAAAAGCGGCTTTCCGTTTTCACAATAGAATCTTTTGCTTGTTGAACAATTCATCTCATCTTCTCCGTGGTCGCAGTTAATATTGAAATCGCACAGGACTTCTTTTGATACAGACACCTGTTGTAAAAATTGTAAACAACAAATTTATTAAAACATGTCACTTAGCAAATTCATGCCGTGCACACTGCGCCTGAAACCAGGGAGTTATGTTGTTTATTACTTTCATTCAAAGGTGTAGGAGCAGGCAAACTTTTGCGGGTGCGAAGGAATTTTGCCCAATTCTCCCAACGTGCCCGAAAAAAATCAAATGAAAATGACCTCCAAAAAACAGCTCTTCATGTCAATTCGGGCGCCATTTTTTTCAAATCAAAGCATGTTGGGCGCCATTTTTGCTCAAATTTTAGAGATTTTGCCCGGGTTTTATGGGATTTTGGCCGGATTTTCACCAAATCAAAACTTTTTAACCTGTGGTTGCACCCCTGCACCCCCGCCTCCTACACCAGTGCCTTCGTTATAATTATAAGTATAGTACTCGAATAAATTACGCTATTTCAATTCTTCATATGAGCATAACTAATGTTTCCACCATCTCATTGATGGTCATATCATCGATTCTTTTCATACTTACCGATGCATGAACAGCTTGCAGTTATTTTTCTTTTGTATTTCAATAAAAATATCAGTGATATTTGTTTCTGCTTATGCTTCACTTGTAAGATAAAAAATTCTGATAAGATCAAGAAGTAGCGAAACATTTAAATTCAACTTTTATAAAGCACCCTAGCTTTCACAAAGCATCAAGATAGCACATGTGTTCCATCTCATCCAGAGTGCTATACCATAAATTTGCTTCAGTTCAGAAACCTCTTGGAATTCCAGTTGTCAAAACTATGCTTTAAGACAATTCCAGCGGTCAAAACCTACAGTTGTCAAAACTTCTTCTTTGTCAAAACCTATACTTAAGACAATGGCTTTGAGCGAGATTTTTTGACAACGTGTGGTTTGATACCAAATGTTTAAATGTTTTCACGGAGAGTGTATCTAATGTCTATGCAGTTGAAACTGTTGCGAAAAAGTGTAAAAACAGAACTTATGTACAAATCTTTTATAGAATTTAATTCTTTTGAAACCTGTTTTTTCGCTTTGAGTTTTGAAACAGAAACAGCTCCATGGAATTTAGAAATACCTTTTCGTTTTACGGAATACAGTCTTTGATGACTTTCAACCGACGTGAGACCAAAATGAAGTCAGTGATTCACTCAAGTGAAGGTTTTGGATTACTAACATGCAGCGTCTTGACGAGCTTATCTAGTTCAGGTCAAAAAAAGCAGAAACACTTCGAAGGGTAACCCTGCTCAGGAATCCTGGGTGATGCACTATCCAGGGGCCTGTTTTTTATTGATTTCATATGCGTAGAAAAATGTTAGAAACCGATAATTCCATGACTGTTCCTGCTTTTCAGAGACAAATGGGATGGTGCCAGGGTTATTTTACAAAAATGGCCCTGAAAGCCTATATATAAAAAATATGCAGGGCTGGTCTTGGCAAGTGCGGGGCCCGATTGGAAGCACTTTTGCGGGGCTCCACTCCAGTGGCGCGTGCAGAAATTTTAGTGGGGCACATCAACCATGAAGTCATAATGATAGAAATTGTTGAAGTGAAAGAGCGAGGCCGGAAGTCGGGGGCATGACCCCCACTTTCACCCATCCAGCGGAGACTACAACGGACAATACCGCAGTACCCAGTAAATCCGTGTTTCTACACTCAATAACTCCAGAGAGGAGGTGTAGTGCTACTGCACATCCGAAGCTAAATGTTTGCAGTAGTAGCAGCAGCAATAATAGTAAAGTCACTGCTGTGACTTGAACTTAAAAAAACGTGTTCTATTACTCTCGTTTTTGGGGAAAACTTCTGCTGTGATTGTAAGTGGTTCTCTTTGGGCTACATAGTCCCTAACATTACGACGCACGACACCTGGTCAGGTAGTAGGGTCGTTTGTTAATCCAATGGTTTCGACAGCTTTTGAATTTTCGACCTCGCAAGCCTCAGATTCACCAGCTTCCTTCTTTGTTAGACTCTACAAATTCGAAATGACTTATCTCACTTCTGCTACATAAACTTCCACTGATTATCTGGCATAACATTATCAGGCCGGCTGCCTACGTTGTCGCCATCTTCACTGTGGTGTGACTCTACTACATCTTTTTGCGCATTTTCTGAGGAAGTTCTGTTAAAATATTTGTCCAACTCACCTTTCTGTTTATCTGCTTTGACCTTTTTTGTCCTAGCTTTAGCCCTCTTTTCACTGCCACTAAAACGTTTCGGCCTGTGTCTCTTGATCTTTGACTCATGGAATTTATCTTGTTACAGAAAAAATATATTGTTAAATAAATATCCCAAATTCGACTGTTAAAACCAAAAAAATACCAGTAGCCTTTTACACCTGCCTATCACTACACACATTTGATTTGGATAATGTTCACAGTGAAACACGCGTAAGGACACCAGCTCAGAGCGCAAACCGCTTAATATAGCATGTTTTGAATATCCTGGCCGGTATGCAGGTGTTAAGGTGAGTGTGGAAAATACATTTTTATGGGAAAACATTTTTGTCTTTAATACATGTTTGAAACAAACTTTGACGTCACAAATCGGCATATTGGGCTGCACAAAAAATTTTTTGGGGAACTGCCCCCGAATATCTCCGGTAGCTACGAGCCTGTGAATATCCAGGTAAAGTTTTAAAAATTCTTTTTTCTTCTAACATGAAGTATATAAAGCAAATTGCAGATTTCCCAACAACTATAAACTTACTTTTAAGAAATTTTTCAAAACACAGACTGTAGCTTTGCTTCCAAAACTTCCACAAAAGTTATTCCACCTATGCACCTTTTCAGATTTTTAGCAACTTCTAATTTCTTAGGCTATATCTCAGAAACTGCAACGCCAATCTGTGTGAGAACAATGCCATCCAGTGTCGTAGCAACCCAACTCTGGGCCCTCACATATTTGTCTAATATTTGCCTTTCATAATAAAACACTTTGTTGCGCGGCAATGAGCATATGTTATGGTTGCGGCACTTTTGAAAACAATTATATACGCTTTTTTTCTGCTACCATCATTGTCATATGCAAATTTTATGTTTATTTAGCTTGGTTTGCTGCTTCGCGGAAGAAAAATATCCTGTCACTAACGATCAGCGTCACATAGTGTTAACTACTACAAACAAGCATGTAACCACATATGGTTTTCTTCGATAGAATTTCTTACTTTTTTTCCTTTCAAGGAGGAGCAGAAGAAACGGTTGGGACACGTGGTTTTGTTTTCATCCCAACCAAAATCGCAATCCACCCGACCATCACAAACATTTTTTCTTGGAATATTGACTCGTGTTCCGTTTTTACACGTGAAGCGATCGGGGCAATTCTTTTCATCGGCGTAGTCAGCTGGACATGTCAATATTCCATTGCAAAGTTCCGTGTTTTCGATGTAAGTTATCACTTTAATTGTCTGGTTTCCTCGTTTTACCTGGAATTAAAATTGTTACAGAGAGTTGAATCTCACCCTGGTTTATTGGTGTGACGATTATTTCGAATAAACTTTGAAATCGTTTTATATACTTGTTTTATGAAACAATCAAAAACGAATATTTTTCGATGACTTTCATTGGTTTACAGTTTAAACGGAAATAGTATAATGGCAGATGACATTATACAACTCTGCTTCCGATCGTTGTTTATGAACAACAAGGTTCGATGTTGATGATCGATGTTGGTGGTCGATGAGTGCCAAGGAAACACTTTAACGATCAACACTCATTGAAGAAACAAGTGCACAGAATTTCGACATTATACTGCTTAATCAAAACATGTCTTTATTTGCTTGGAATATGCAAGATCTCTATTTAGAAATAGTCTAAAGTGTATCATGAGTTTGTTCGAGTGGTTCAATATGTGAAAATCTTGATTACATCATATTAAACAATTGCTTTCATGAGATAAAACTACTTTCAACAAATTTTCTTTTTGTTATTCTGTTTCAATAAGAGACGTTGATGATGTTTTTTAGGGAAATCAGTTTTTACTTCAGTTTAATCAGATGGTGGCTTGATGCCGGCTTGCTTCTCCAATGAGGCCTTGTGTTGATTTTTTACAGCAGAAACCTTAAGTTTCAACGTAACTTTTTACTATATTTGTTCATGCAAACTGCAAAATCGTGCTTCCTGGCCTCTGCCCATTAACAATTTAAATACAAATTTTCGTTCCTCCAGCGATGGCCAAGCAATGCTCAAAGATGCTAAAACACAAACTGAAAAATAATGAACCATTATTAATGGGGCAGTTGCAAATAGAGCTGAAAATGGTCATTTCTTTCTTGGGTAACTTGCATTCAAATCTTTGCCCTGATCATATAAATTTCTGTGAATGGTACCCCAAAGCATGGAAACAAGACGAGTTCAAATTACGATTCTTCCAACCCACATTCAACGTATAAGCCTGTTCTTACAACCAAGGAAGATGCACAATGTACTTGATTTTGAGAAAGTTAAAAAACGGCATTTCCATTTATTTAAAAAACATTTGGAAACTAAAGTTATATTTACGCCCATCAGCCCAATCTCAACGGAAGACAATTATCGGTAATCAGCGTCATAGCTCCACCTGAAGGACATTTCAGTTTTTTTGTTCAACAATCGGAAAAGTTACAAAGAAGCGTACTGGTTTAAGTACGTTCGGTCAAGCAACAAGGTCACTAAAAAGAGATATTCGCTTTTGCAAAGAGAGCACATACGACTTTGTTCAGAGTGAAAACCTGATGCAAATTCTCAATGAGCGAAACAGCTTGAAACTCTACAAATTGGCATCTCATAAAAATCGAAAAACAACGAACTTTACACATCAACCCTCACGTAATCTCCGCAGCGATGCAAGGACACTGGAGTTCCAACGGCAGAGTACATTTTTCTCGTGCACTTGAACTTCCGTGGATGAGGGCATCTTGCGTCGCATTCGTCTGCAGGATAACCAGGAGGTACTGCCCAGGAGAATCTCCCAAATCCAGAAGATGATCCTGGCACTGGGCAGTCCGGTACACCATTACACACTATTCCGGTAGTTTTAACGCATTCGGTAGGGTTGCACCTGTTGTTGATAAGTCGACAAGAAACTAATCAGTTGAAAGGCAGCAAATATTTCGCTGCTGACCAAGCAACGGCAATTATGATTGCGGTTTAAGACATGGGTTCTTAGTGCAGCTTTCTGCCTACATTTGGTTTCAACAGTTGTTGCAGAAATTTATGGACAAACGTGATCGTCGATTTAAAGATCGGCGATTTACCAAGCAAATTATAGCTAAAGAGGTATGAAGAAACCATTGTTTTGATCATCATAAATGAAGTCGCAGAGGAAACAAAATCCTGCTTGAACGTTTTACCAGAAACTACACATAAAAGCACAGGATAACAAAATCAAAAATTTTTAATGAGCATCAATCATACTCTAACCTTGAATTTTGTATTAATTCGCCTATTTACAATCAAGACTCACAATGAAAGCAATCTACTGTATTTAATGCCGTTTGCATCGCATCGACGACATTGCAATGTGAATGGCGTCAAGTGCTTTTTATAGAAATAATGCGATCAATGAGATGCAGTTTTATTTCATAGAAATTTCGCTCGATGAGATACATTTTTATGGTCGCTATAACTCCAGCTCAGCTTCGAGCTCGGTAGTGGGAAGTTAATATGGCTGTCACAGATAATATCTGCATTTTGTGGCATGTGCTGCATGATTGGAGGAGTGACGCCGTCTCTGTAACGTAAATATTTACTCTTGTCCAGACGTGCTTTACAAACTTACCTTCATGAAAACAATACCTTGGCAAAAATGTCGCATAAAAGGTTTTTACAACTTTTTATGCTTAATAGACTAACACAGGGTTTTTCAACCGGAATTCCGCGGCACCTCAGGGTTTCGCGAGTGCCTGCCAGGGGTTCCGCCAAAATAGATCGAATTTGGCTTGGACGAAATTCGCAACCAGTTCTATGAGGTAGTAACATTGTAACAATATAGACACTTAGATCATTGTATAGGGTTCCATGAGTAACGCAAACATGTGCGGATGGTTCCGCTGCAGCAAAAAGATTGAAAAACGCTGGATTAACATAACTCTTTCGATGAAGATAAAATGATTTGTCGTCTGGTTCTTCTGTGTTGAAGTCACATCCTACTTCTTAGTTTTCTATAGCTAAACAAATGATCCTTCTGATGACACCAGCACTTAAAGCAGACACGTTTTCTAGAAATGTTTAGCGTTTCGCAGTACTTTCAGTTTATCCTCTGAATAAAACCTGCTTATTTAAGTTAGCTGTGCACAATATACTTGCTGATAGCATAAAATGTTCCACACAGAATTACACTGATGTCCAAAAAATCTGCTTGGTTTTACATCCAACGACTAATTTCAAATCATTTGAAATAAATGTTGTAATGAAACACAAAGTTGTTATCAACAATTATCACGAGTTCCACTTTCTCATTATGTCGCTAATATTTACCTTAAACCAAGGAGAAACTTTAGATACCTTTGCTAAATAATATATCTGCCACTTTCATATGCATACTACCAATAACCAAGGGTATCGGAAGGATTTTTTCCTGAGGGTCTAATAGTGGATTTTCCAGAGGTATACAAAAAGATTTAAGGGGGCGGTGGTGATATTTAATTTTTTCCCTGTTGAAACTAAGAAAACAAACATTTTTTTCTAAAAACGTAGGAATACTTCAAGTTTTGAAACGAAGGCGGCCACAGCCCCCTCTCCCTTTCCGATGACCATGCCAATAAATTAAGAGCGTCAGTGGTGCAATGTACACATGCATCGTGTTCCAGTTATGTTTAGCTATGGGATATTCGTATAGAGCACTAGTTGCATTTTCGTTTTTTGTTTACCAAACTTCTCACACTAAAGTAATTTTCAAACCTCTTGAAAACATAATTGAAGTTCGTTAATAATTTCCGGATGATACTAGTCTTTTTCTCACCTGCATTCCTGCGAAATTTCTTGAGAATTTGCTGATCCACAAGGTAATGTTCCGCGACAGTATCTATCCCTGAAACAAAAGGCATTGAAACAACTTGAAAAAAATAACAGTGCACTTAGCATTCATGTAGTTGTATCCGAAGTGTTCACTTTTGCTGTTTCCATAGCATCTTCTAGAACAAATTATAATGATTTTGCTTGCCAGCTCCGTAACCGGCTTGGGAACCCAGGGGAGGCGAAGAATTTTCTGAGAGGTGCCCCAATCTTTAAACTGTTTCCAATAGTTTTAAACTATGCCCAACATATTTTTCCAGGGGGTGTACGAAAAAATCTTAGGAGGTTTCTCCCCCTCTGCACCCCCGGGGTTACTGGCCTGTTGGTTGCAACATCTCCTGTTCCTCACAACAAGCATCTTCACAATCAGTTGGAATCGTGAGATGTCGATTCACTATCCAGCATGTATAAATCGCTTTGGCGCTACGTACGACTATCCTCGTGAGATTCAAACTAAGTCTGCAATCAATTCTGACATATCACACTATGGAAAACATAGAACGTGTTTGTACTACTCTTTGCAATGACACTTGCTTTATTGTATGCACCAGTTTTGGAGAGCGAATGTTGATGCATAAAAAAATAACAAGACTAACTTCTTCATCGGCGTGTCAAATTTTCTTGTGTTCTTTCAAAGCAATTACAAGTCAACTTACCCTTCATCGACATGTGATTCGCACTGAGCGATCCCATCACAAACAGCTGACCTATTCACGCATGAGTGCACATTTCCGCAAAAAATTTGACCGTGTTTACATGAAGCAGAAACATTTAAGGAACAGTTGTTGCCAGCCGCACACATCTTGCTGGAAAAATAAGCGCAGATCAATTAAAAAAAAGGAAATTGTTATATTTACCATTCATGAACTGATATTTATGAGCTAAATCTGTGATTCACAGGTTCCTTTATAAGATTTGATAAAGATGCCAGTGCAAAGTAAAACTACCGTAATTATTCGAGTATAGGTCGCATGCGTATATAAGTCGCACCTCCGTTTTTGACCTGATCAAATGGTACAAAATTTTTAAACAACATTTATTCATCAAAATCATATAAAAAAAACTTAAAAACCATCAAAGTCACTGCATTCACTGTCCTCAAATAGTTTAGCCCAGTCCACAGTAGCAGCGCACATGCGCATATCGTACCTCGTGTATAAGTCGCACCCGACTTTTTGCGTGAATTTTTAGTACAAAAAATGCGACTTATATTCGAATAAATACGGGGTACTTTTGAAAAGGGTCTTCGTTCAATGTTTGGTAAAGGTTGATGAGAGTTAAATTTGAAAACTAAGCTAACAGTCACCTGACAGATTCGCGAAACACAACCATGTCGCAAATTTTCGGTACATTCTTAGAACACAGGCATTCGTCTGACAAATCCGTGCAGTCCATTATTCCATCGCAAACCTTTGATTGAGGTACCATCATTGATTGGTCCATGCACATGAAACATTTTTTAGCATTATATGAAGACCCAGGTGACATCCTCAAGTCTCTGAGTAGTAGCACGAGTTAAATGCAATCGTTGATAAACAAAAAAAGATTTCAAACGCAACCTTATTATTTTGCTTTACCTTCCATCGCTGTGAGAAATGTTGAAGGAATAACAAATATCTGAGCCATCATCGCAGTCTTGAACATTGTCCCAAAGAAGCTGTTGCGGTAAACGGCATGTTTGGCCGTTCCTGATACACTTAAATCCGATTCCTGTTTTCCATTCATCGTCCTCTGCACAACCTCGACAAGCGTTTCCGTCGCAAACGGTAGTGCGATGAACACACGAACCATCCCGGCAAGTGTAGTAATCGGGACATCCAATATCGCAGAATGAAGTGTTGGCGCAATTTATCGTTCCGTTGCATAAGTAAGCTCGGTGCACTAGACATCTATTGTTTGTCTTCAGAAAAGAGCAACTGAAAGAAAATGAAAGTCTCGTGACTTCCTTCAAACATAATTGAGAAAGCTCTCGCGGGCCGCAAGAAAAGCTTTCGCAGGCCGCATGCGGCCCGCGGGCAGTATGTTGCGTAGGCCTGCTATAGTGCCTCAAGATCCAAAGAGGCCTCCAGAAAACTGTGGTACGCATAGAGTCAATTGCCGGCATATGATCAATTCTCTTATTCAAGAAATTTCGGTTTATTCACCTAATCAGATTTCGTGTTGATAACGCCAGGGTCTTCCACTAAGTGTTTAAGCCTACTAAGCCTATTGGTAAATCCGGCCCTGCCCCTGGTCCTTCGCAGCCTCACACTATACAATGCAGTTAAAAAACTGAGCTGCATGGAACTCATCGCAGTAATATACAACGGTGCTAAACATTATGGCAACCGTGGTCGCGCCATCCATGCGTATGTTCTTTCCTAGTGCCACAAATTTATGCTAGTGTTTCATCAAAGTAATTGCATTAGCGCAATGCTTTTCTATTACCTTCACATATCTATCTTTTTTCTTTCAAGTACTATATCTGTGTCTCCTTGTTGCTGCCATCTTTAATTGAGTCTTCTGCGTTGCTCGTGGGAGTAAAGATGTTATACGTTATACATTACAAAAACAACGTTTGAAAAATTTAGGAAAAGAATTCACCTAATTTCCATTGGATTACTTATAGTATTCACCGGCATTTCATCAGATCCATCACAGTCTTGTTTGCCATCGCAGAATTTTTCCACCGGGATTGCAGTGCCATCTCGACAAGTGAAAACCGCTGAAACATTGCAAAAAGTTATTCAAGTTCGGGACATAGTTTCTTTCTTGATATCTTGTTCGTACAAATGCATCATAGAACAACATTGCCTGAAGGATCAATTACTTCTTGGCCCTGGCATCTGTTTTTTTTTTTACTAACAGAACATGAAAGTGACCTGAGTGATTGTAATGTTGATCATCGTGATTTTTCAGGACAAATGAATTTCGACTGGTATCCACACACGGATTTTCAACATTGGAGTAGGTGAGCGGGGACCGCCCCACCTCTTTAGAAGGGAACGCCTTTGCTCATGTTTCAACACGTGACAACAAAACATGGCGGATTTTACTGCCATTTTTGTGCATTTCGCAAGATGTGCTCTCTATGTTGACAGTAGAATGATATATCCTCACTTTGATAGAGCTTCACGGACTTCTGTTTTGTTTCAGCTGAGTCATTGGTTCCCAGTCATAGACTGCTGATGCTGTTCAGCAAGTTGGTTTAGATTATTAAATGTTGTAAGAAACACTTTAAGATTTTAGTATAGCCAATGAAGATTACAAATCACCCATTATGTTTATAAATATATTGCTACAAACTTCCGTTGTTGCAAATTAATATACCATGCAAAGTTTCCAGTTATAAAACTCATATTTTTTGTTTTTCTAATATAAAACACTCATTGCTTTTATTCTTCTTGCTTTTTTCAAGAACTTGTGAAACAACACTTAACCATCTGATATAGAGTGCTCATCAAAATTTTGTAAAAAAATAACATACATTTTTATTGTTTTTTATGAGCTAGTGAGTTGTCACAAAATTGCGCTGCCCTTAAAGTCCCGCGTGTGCCACTTTTTTTGCAAAGCTTTGCAACGCCACAACTCGACAGCCGATTGAGGTACAGAGCTGTTCTAACCCTCTACGGATTCAGCAAATCTTCTGCTTCAGATTAAATATTTTTTTTCGTTTTGGGTTTGGAGTTTTCTGAGGGTGACGTAACAATGAGGGCATGTTTTCGCATTTTTTGCCAAGTTTACCTGGCCCTAGGCGCCAACCCATTCAGCTATTTTTGGCTCAGTTTTTTTGGAAACTACGCTGTAATCGGCGTCTTTAGAGCCTTTGATTGACTTTCTGGCATACCTGGAGCCAAAATTATGGCCAAAAAAACGAATTTTGACAAAATTCAAAAAGTTTCACAAAAGGTATAATTAGCCATCTACGGCCGAACTTTGGCCAGCCATAACTCGGCAGCTAATTGCGCTAGAGAATTTTCAAACCCTGCAAAGACCCTTGGACGTGGAGTGTTGTACATCAGAATGAAAAAACTTTTGAGATTTGGGTGTTAAGTTTTTGGTCAATGACGTCAGGATTGGGGTATGTTTTGCATTTTTTTAAATGACGTCATCGCCGATCCAATGAACAGATTCTGTGGCTGAACATTTTTTGGATTCTAGGCTAAAATACGAGTCTTTAGAGCCCTTGATCGACTTTCTAGCGTTTCTGCTTCAACAGTTATACCAAAAAATTTCCAAACATTTCAGGAATTCTTAAGGGGATTTAGGCGAGTTACCTAATTAATATTCCGTCATTTTTGCCATAACTTGTCAACCAGAAACGCAACAAAATCAATCAAACCCTCTGAAGACCCGTATTGTAGCCTAGGATACAATTAAATCCAATAAAACTTTGAGCCACTAAATCGACTCGATTGTTGAACTCCCACACGATGTTGACGTCATCCAAATGTAAACAAATGTCAAAACATCCTGCGGTTTTGAAAACATCAACAAAAAAAACGACATCCCACACTTAAAATTTTTTCATTCGAAACTACAAGACGGTCCCCATCTACAGAGGATTTTAACAGCTCTCTAGCTCAAGCTGATGACGAGTGATGGCTATATATAATAAAGGTGCTATACGCCCTGGGTCAGTGTTTGTGGGAGAACAATTTTTTACCACTTTTTAGTTTTTAATCAATAATTTTTACTCCAGATATGCCAGAAAGCCAATCAAGGGCTCTAAAGACGCGGATCACAGCCTAGTTTCCAAAAAAACTGAGCCAAAAAACTGGCTCATTGCCTTGGCGCCCAGTGTCAGGTACGTTGGCCAAAAAGTCGCGAAAGCATGCCCACATTATGACGTCACCCACAGAGAACCCCAAACCCAAAACGAAAATTTTTTTTATAGTCTCAACTAGAAGACTTGGTGAATCTGTAGATGCATCGAACAGCTATTCAACTCAATCGGCTGGAGAGTTACGTCGCTGCAAAGCTTTGCAAAAAAAGTGGTGCACGCGGGACAGTGGTTCTTAACCTTTCTACCCACTCGTAAATGAGAGCAACACCTCTTGTTAGTTTTTCGTCTTGAAACGATTTTTCTATGACTGCGAATGTACCGATGAAAAAATGAATCAAACCTTCTACAAAACACACATTGCCTATTGGTTGGCACTGAGTCACTCTACTTGCAGTTCAAGCCTACAATCTGAACTGCAAATTACCCACGCAAACACACCAACTGCACTATCTCACTTCAAGAACGTCATTTCCGATACCATTACGCAGGCCCGCAAGCAGATGGGGAAACCCCTCCTTAATTTAAAAAACATATTTGGTTGTTAGGTACAACATCAAGTTACAATGATTTTGCCCCTTCTCAGAAAAATATCAGCTGGTTGCGGCCCTGCCATTACGTCATGCAGAAAATACCAGTTCTATTGAAACTGGGCAACGTTACCTTTGCAGAGTTCTTCACTTTACTCACCAAAAATTTTTGTTGTTAAGCCCACCCAGTGCCTAGGCTCCAGCTTGTGGCACTTGTTCATTGAAAATATCCCACAGAACATTATAAAATAGCATAAGAGTGCCAAAAAATGTTCGGCGCCAATGCCGATAGGCGTCAGGTAATGTAATGATGTGCCGTTGGGGAGCTGATAAGGATCAGTCAATAGGGAAAAAGGATTAAGATAGCTATGGCTTGACTTGATTTCAAGCACGGACTTTTTTCATCAGGTTTCGAGTGGGGGGGGTTCAATTTTTAACTTCCAACTGCCAGACCAGTAATGTTTGCTAGCCTACGGTCAAATGTCATTTCTGATCTTTGTTCAAAGGACTTTTGACTGGGGTGGAGGTTATGGCCTTGGCTGGGTAGAAAAGTGCTGGGACTGGGGGTCATTTGCTGCCCAAGTAAGTATGTGAAAGGTCCCTGATTTCAAGATAAACACTGGGGTCAATTAGCACATTGGATCGTTTTTTTAAGGTGTTTTAGGGACCCGATTCGGGTCCTTAGAATTGAATATCGGGTCCCTAGAATCAGAGAAATCGGGTCCCTACAGGTTCATATTGGGTACCTAACATTTTCCTTAAAAAAACTGCATTGGATATAATACAGAACTGAGCAGTGGTGCAGCAAGGGTGGGATCCTGGGGGGCTGCGAGACCCAGGGGGCACTTTATGCGAGGTGGCATTTTGTTGATTAAAAATAAAGTTTTTGAAGTAGTTTGAAAGTTCTAATTTTTTATTATTATTTTTTAATAAACATTTAAAAGTTTAAAAAGTTCGAACTCTTTTAAGCTTTTGTGTTTAGAAGACCTAGAGTGGTAAGTTATTTTAAAAACTAGAAAATGTAGCTGTGGAGTGAGTAAATTGAATTAAATGTTTGAGCAAATTGATTTTATGGTCGGGAGAGAATCGGGGAATCGAACTATCATGATTCCCAGGGAGAATTTTGGCCGAAATTAAAGCAATGCCTTACCGACTGGACTAAAGAAGCACTTCCCCAGTCATTTCGGACTCGGG
>Ga0210059_1002679_pt1 | contig 28062 bp, 17 predicted proteins | sample Ectturendosymbi2_FD_188042 | JGI IMG/M metagenome (GOLD analysis project Ga0210059, IMG submission 188042) | Ecteinascidia turbinata endosymbiont from Florida, USA - Sample 2 (SPAdes) (version 2) | ecosystem: Host-associated > Tunicates > Ascidians > Unclassified | place: Key West, Florida...
CACATTATTCCCTTTCAGGTGCGCCACTGCGCAGTAACACCAAAAATCATTATCAATTTTGGCAGAACGCTTTCTGAGCATGTTGCACAGCTAAAATTCGGCAATGAACCTGGAAAAGTTTATACTGTATTTATTCGATTGTAAACCGCCGCTTACAAAAGGACAATCGAAGGCGACTTACATTTTTTTCTTGAGCTTATCGAAAGGTCTAGATCAGGGGCTCAAAAACTCGGGCCGCATGTGGCCTGCGAGGGCATTTTGTGCGGGCCACAATGCTTTTTGGGAATTTTCAGATAATTCGAGTTTACGTTATTTGGGTTATTTACCGGTATTTAAAAGTGCTCGGCTAGGGAGTGAACAAGTTCCTTTGAAACGAACGTTGAGACTGCTAGAAATGATTTGCCTTGAACTCATATGATATCTTGCTCAGGAAATAAGATGTAAAAGCTGTTTCTAGTAAAGTTCAGGTATCGCCATTGTTGCGTCAGCGTCATAATACGAACCTACTAGAAATTCTAACCGGAACGCCGTACCGGCAATAATTCTTTTACCGGAACGGCGTTCCGGGCCGTTCCGGCTTACTTTCACCTCTGCCTAAAATACATTTAACGCAACTGTCAACGGTAGAATTTCAATCAAGTTTAATATTGCTTCTCATGCTTGGACAATGGACTCCTGATGTGAAAAAAAGCATCAATCCCATTAGTCCAGGATGAGTAAAATGTTGCGAGTATGTTCTACATAAGCACAACAGCGACAGCCCATTGTCTAAATTTGCAGTACATACAGTACATAATCCAAACCTTTTTGCTTGTAATGTGTCTAGCTATAAATATTTTTCTCAGTTTTTCAGTAAACGCCACCACACACTTTACCAATAAAAAACTGTTTATCGATGTATTGCTTACCTGTTGCAATTTAAGCCAGCTAAATAGCAAACAAGCTAAGTAATAGTCGCGTTCTTTACAGACCACACACAGTTTGTCATTGCGTCATCTTAAGCGAATTTTATATGACAACGTAAATGCTTACTTTAACGGGAAGACTTGTGCTATTTCCTGATATACATTGAAAATCCAGAGCTGATAACACAGTTAGCGTTTGAAAGAAAACTAGGAATACGCCGGAATGTCCCAGTAATCGTACAGTGCCAAACACTGCAGCTTGTCAGTTTTGGAAGGATATTACAGTAGTTACGTTTAACCATTCCTTTAAATGTTCAGTTGCACGACATGAGTAAGGCGGCGCTTATCTCTGCAAACTCTGTCCAATAAATGACCATTTTCCTGCAGAAGCTACCTACGAATTTGCTAGAACATTGCGTCAGTTATGCGTTTTCCATACTGCATTCCTGTTTTCACTGCTGCATTTTCTTTCAATGCTGCCATCAGGCATTTAAAAAACTTGTAACAAACACTCCCAATTTTGCGCAGCCCAGCGGCAAATCAGAACCGTGAATGAGTAAAGGTGAGCATATTACGAGGGAAAAAATATTGGAACATAATCACAACGAAATAATAAAACCTTTTGATACTACTCGATAACAGAGACTGGGTAAAAGTCCGGCACGTAAATCCTGCAGTTCAGTGAAGTGTAAAGCATGGTTTAATTTTGATCTTGGCTTCCAAAATTGAAGGTCATGAAACGTTTGCAAGTGACCAACTGTTTCATAAACACTTGGCTTGTGTTCTTTTCTGTTGCACTGTGTTTCTGGCAGGGTTGCGGAGTCGGAGGTAAAATATCCGACTCCGACCTTTCCAAAATTTCCGACTCCGACTACTTACTATTAAGGGAAAGAAATTTGGCTGTCAAAATCAATGGAAATCGTGTTGCACAGCAAGAAATCCCTGTTTCAACAAAAGTTTCAAAGGAAATTATAACGTTTCAACATGAATTCCCAATTTTGGAGTGTGATGTAAAAGATGATCCAATTGGACATCCGGAGTCGGACAAAAAAAATCCGACTCAGACTCCACCCAAAAACCTCAAACTCCTTACGACTCCGGCTCCGCAACCCTGGTTTCTGGGTAGTTTATTTATTGAACGGGATGAAGCCGCAAACGGAAAAATACAAACGTAATGCAAAAACAAGGCAAACTAATTTGTGATCGAAGTGTGATGTGCAACCTAACGCGACTATTTTATATCCTCCGGAAGGATTGAAACTGTACTGTATGTCACAGGGTTTTCAATTACTTCACTAGTTTATGTTAATTTCCTTCTGTTTTCATTGGAAATCTTCGAATTACTCTAAAAAATAAAAAATCGGCATGCTACTTAAAAAAAGTTAATTAGTTGACGTTATGACCAGACAAGGTCTTGACCATCGCTGTTAAAAGATTCAGACACATTTCTTGCCTATCACAAAAGTACAACTGGCGCTAAACGTGGATCAAAAATTTGCGCTAGAATAATTTTTTCTACTAAACTTTTCTGAAATCCTTTCATTGCAGAGGTTTATTTGATCAATCGAATTTGCTTGGGTTCTTAATAACATTTTTTCACTAAGAAAAGCCAAACCAAACTTTATCATGCTGGTTGCTGCTCAGTTGGAAACATTACCTGTATCATCACCACCAGCCGTTTCAGCCTAAGAAATACCAGTACTATCAGATTTTAAAAGTTGAAACTACATCCTCGTGTGAATGCTGCACAGGAAGACAAGAGGAATACTACTGTTGTTCAGCTCCAATGAAGTCGTGTTGTTTAGGTCCATGGACTTTAAGTTGTGGGTAAGCTTTGGTTGTCCAAATAGTAAGGTTGTGAGGCGCGGATGGTGCAACTAGTTTTCAGTTCCTGAGTATGTCACAAGTAGAATAAGCATGCCTTTAATTTGTTACTTTGGCCCAAGTTTGGTAAAGTCGCTAGAAATAACAAAAGATTAAAAAAAATAAACACTCAAGTTTGCAAAAGCAATATAACAGTTAAGTCACTGCAACAGAGGACAGTTCACTGATAATTCCATATAAGTTGGAAGAAGTTCACATGTCAGTTCACACTTATCATCAGTCAGTGTCATTTCATCATTTGTCGAAATTCGAAATTTGATGTACACCAGCACGATGCCACCTGGAGCGCTCAAATTTTATGACGTTCGTCCTTGATTTTCTCACTATTTCGTGTTCGCTTTGACGAAGATAGCTGTACCCAACTATCGAAACGTTGGCCAGTTTTTTAACCTGTTTTTTTGTGTTTAACCGACTGGTGGTTGACTGAAGTCCTGGTGTCGCCGAAACAGAAAGATGTTTTTCCTTCCCTTATAAAGTTTTGCTGGAAAACAACACTTTTCTTGACACATTTGTTCAAAGCAGGATTTTCATTTAGAATACTATCGAAGTTTCATGCCTATCCTCTCTAATAAGGTACCGACGTCTGCATGACAAACCAACTGTGGACTTCACAAAAAAGGTTGAAAGACGACATCATAATGCGAGGCGGTTCCCTGCCCCGCTGCAGAACGACAGTTTGTGTCGTTCTGCATCAACAGTTTCATTTTCAATGGCATGGTGTAGGAACTTTAGTTTAGAGCAATGCCTCACTCAAACCATTTCTATTATTCCAAAACTTGCTTGACAGACACTAATAATATTTATCACTCGTTATCCATGTTTTGCGCTTTATAACTTGTCATGTTAATGTGCTTAACTTCCAAGCAAAATTCAAAAAATAGTGATAGCAACTTGAAACGTTACCCTATGAGGAAGCGCACGTGTATGCCTGACTCAATAGCCGGTAGTGATAATTCAGGACCTTCCAGAACTCAAAATAATTTATCTTATGTAGCACAGTTGCTTTGACCGATGCTTCGCGGTAGTACGCAACATAACCGCAAAGTGTATTCAGCATGTTCACGAACTGATAAAATATCAGTCGAGGTATTTGACGATAACGTGAAGTTTTCAAAAAATAGAAACATCCTAAGTGTCTCTTTCAGAGTGATGCAATAGAACGTTAGCAGGTGATTAAAAATAACATATCATTCACTGATTAAAAAACACACTGTTGCCAAGCAATAATAGCTTTTGTTGCTCTGTTGTAACTTCATCTCGACTACCAAAACTCTGCTGACCTTGAGCAACAATAGGAAACTACATGCCACAATCAAAGTGAAGGACTTGGTGCGTGGCATTGGTTTGTGACCATGATTCGGACAGTAAACACTTGAATAAGATCTACAGCTATGATCTTCAAAAGTAAAAGTTAAAGCAGTTGAAGATAAAATCGGAGTTTTAAAATACCAAAAGCGCCAAACTCAGCAAAGGCAATGAAAGAACATCGAATTGAAAACATAGCCAGTGTTTGAATGATACTAAACAAATTTATTTTATAAATAGGTTATTATCTCGGCTTTTTCAATACTTATAAAAAATTCGACAAGAAACGGACAGATCAAATAAAAGCGTAACAAAAATCTTACCCCATCACCGTATTGTTTGAACAGTTTGCTGGATTCTCGACGATGCGACTTTTCCAGGTAGATTTGCCTGAAGCCAAGCACCGTGTCAACGTGAGTTTTGTGTCGCACAGCCAGATCCAGCGCTCTGTCCCATTGGAATAAATCCATGTTGATCTTTATTGCACGGTAAATCATACCTGCAACAGTAATGTGTTGTTGCTTTTATATCTGCAACCGTTCAGAACAAACTTGGTCATCAATCGCGTGACATTATCCTAACTGACACGCACTAAGCCTGCAATCCAGATCAGACTCTTCCAACGCAGAAAAATCGGTCTACCGACTCCACGCAATAGGAATTGCTCAACTGCTCAACGCTTGCATAAAGCTTTTCACTACCTTTGAAATTTAAACGGAGACGTAAATTTGAAGAGTTCGATAAACGTTATTTTGACATGGTTTCAATGTTTTACTTCGATAAACTTTGCCGAACACACTGGTCAGCAAACGTAAAAAAAGAAACGTTGAAAACGAATGTTCACCGTAGTTAATACTTCTTGCACTCTAAAATTTAAGTATGCATAGTGGATTACCGATCATAAAGGTCATAACATTGAGTTGCAAAAAGCGTCTGCATGAAAACACCGCTGTTGTTATTTACCAGGGTCGCATGAGATTTTTCTCGTTGGTAAAAATTTGCGCACAATCAGCTGGCAGCGATAACCCTCGATGCGATTAGCAGGGTTGTCCATGGAACATATTTATCTGTCCCATCCCATAGCAATTTATGCCTGTCCCATCCCACGGGATTCCCATTACATTATTATAATATTAATATGGAATACAATTCAATTAAAATTATTAAATTTATGAAAGTTTAGGTTTAGTATCTATTAAACAGGACTACATGCACAAAGAGACATGCAAAACGACAAAATTTATTGACTTTAAAATTCAAAAGTATAGTCTAAGTATGACAATTCAGTAACATTCTGACACTCTCATTCTATTTCTGAGTCTCATGGGAAATGCAAATGTGTGCTGTCCCATCCCATGGGACGTTTCCCATGGGATTCCCATAGGAATGATATTCCCATGGACAAGTCTGGCGATTAGCCGCGCATAGACCGTATCTGGTACATATTAACAGAATTCGCACAGCGCTCACAAAGCTAAACAGTCTACTCGTCGCGGTGTACCAGGCTAAGTACATCATGCAGAATCTTTGGTTCAATACACAAAAAATAGCCGAAACAAGGCAAAGAGTTGAAGATCACAACAAGAATCGTTTTTCTAACTCATGCGTCTGAAGCGTTTGTATGGCTGCTTTTTACCTGATATTTTCATCAAGATTCTACAAAACAGGAAAACTCCCCGCTTTTTTGCAACGTTTTAGAAGGTACGGACCTCGTTGCAGTTGTGAGACGCATGCAGAGAAAACACTTGCAAAATGCCGCCACTGCGCATAAAAGGCTCTGACACTTTCCTTAGCTTGGAATAATACAGATCTCCGACGGTTATTACACCAGTAAAGGTGTTGAACAACGACCTTATCTTTTGCTTGACATAAGGCCTAAGCCCTAAGACCTGATGTTGAGAAACAACATAAAAATTGGCGCTCATTGCACTTGTTTATCCGTGAAATTATAAAATCATGGTTTTTAATCAAACCAAAATCGAGAGTATCTCTTGAAGCATGGCGCCTAATCAAAATCATTTTCACAGTGGCTTGACATGAGGTTTGGAAGACACATAATGCCCCATCAACTTTACGTTTGTTTTTGCAATCAGTAGCTTATGTAATTGATAACTAAATCGGCGTTCTGACGTAGTCATTGAGACTGAGGGGACTTTTGCTTATTTCCAACAAACGACAATAGGTGTGATTTCAAAACCAACAAAAAACTTGTTTTTGTACGTTATTAATTACCTATTTCACACAAACGTGTCGGCAATCTGTACCTGCATGAACAAGACTCGCTTCCGCTTCACTGGTGTTTCCGCAAAACAAAGCCATCTCTGCATGGCGGACGTCTTTGTTTGGGATGCTCTTTATCGAGTTAAGATGATCAACTTTATTTGCCTGGGAAAGTCAAATCATCGCGGTTCAGAGTTTAACATGCATTTTCAAAACTGGCTTTGTAGCTACACACATATTTCTGACATCAAGAGGCAATGCCCACCTCACCCAACGCAGAATAGGCAACTTCGGCAAGATTTAACTTTCTCTCTTTGATTGACATGGCAGCCAAACAACCCCACAGAGATTTTTCCTTCGCAAATCTGTAAACAACGACGGAACCATTTGATTACATTGAATCTCGTAAACTGCATATTTCAGGACAACCCAACTCCCCTAACAAATGTAAAATAACGACACGGCACGCCCTGGGTCATTGGGAAACCATTAGCATGTTTAACAGTTTTTGCACAAATTTCATTAGGTTTGTGTAGCATGACATCATAAATAAACCACCTATGTATGAAGCTTACGCTATTGCTTTTGCAGAACAATCCAGTTTCCACTCTCTGGATACTTGTGAAGACGAATGGTTTAACAAACTCAACGCACAAATTAATATTAACAGCATGATACTTCCTCGTGTGAAATAATTATTGTACTCTTTGCGAATGACTTTCCCATTTAGCTTTGCCGATTTGTTATAAATTTTCCCACCATTCATGTTGACACTTCCATTCACAGTGTTTACTTTAGCATATAATTTCAAAGACACTCCCTGAAGTGCATCTGCCAATCTCACGAAAGCAATCTTGCTCACGCGTTTACCAACGCTCTGTTTGACTCACAGTGGCGAGATACCGTCAATATGCATTTGTTGCGTTGCTCGATAATTGGGGTCAGACAGTTTTCCAGTTTTAATGAAAGCAATTGTTTAGGAACGACGTATTTTCCAGTGTTTTTAATTGTCGCAGCTTGTATTTTGATTTATTCATTTTAATTTTAATCTGGAGTTTGTTTGCTTTTTCTGCTCTTGCTATAGCCTTTCAACTTTTCACCCGTAAGCACTTCAGGAAAGAAGATGCGTAGTGTTCGTGAAATCGATTTCCCATAAAAAATTTCCAGTTAGATTCATTTGTGTCGCCTCTGTGGAGGCTAGTTAATTGCTTAGTTACGCAGTCAACAACATGTAGAAAATATATATATATTTTTTTTTGAAAAAGCGGTTAGAACATTCAATCGATCACGACATAAGTCCGAATGTTTAATCATTAAACGCGTTGTACAAGTAAAAATCTCGATGTGCCATCCACGCAGCCTTGCACTCTGCGGTATCGCCATATTCGTTTTGTTTGTCAAATGTTTTTAGATAGGCATAACGCAACATCGCTATGGCTTAGTGCAAACGAAAACCACGCGTTTTCAACCATGAACGAGCTCTATGACGCATCGGAAGAGTGGCTTATAGGAGCACAACCTCCAGTTTGAAACATTCGTTGATCATTTAAGACTAACTTGGCCGGCAATCTATTCTGTCCCAGCAACGAAGATCGGAGGGGCGAGCAGTCCCAATTGTGGACACGTGATACGGAAGCTGGGCAAAATAAATTTCCCGCGGAATGAGGAAATAAAACGACGACGATCTGGGTCGCAGCAACGAACTGTTGTGCGCTGCTGGCTTTTCAGCGAAAACATTTCGCAGCCACCTGACGCAGCAAACAAAAGCAGGCAGCTGCGCGAGGACTCGGGCGCTTGACGAACGACAAAAAGCGGTGAAGAATTATTGATAAACAATCTATTGCTTCCTGCGAAGTCGTCGTAAATACACTTTAAAACCATTTTACTGCAAACTTTATTTTTTAGCTCAAAATCCAGGTATATTGCTTCTTATCACGATCAAATGTGAAGTCACTATTTCACAACTACATTCTCCGCAAAACCTACGACGAAGAAGTCCAGCAATAAACTCTTTACTTGGACATTTACATATCCGCCATTATCGAAGTTTTCCTTCGTCAAACAAAGTCAACATCTGTTCTTTAGAAAATGTCGTGATTAGTCTCGCGGTGATAGATTTGTTTCTCGTGGGCTTAATGGCGCCTGGTTTCTTTTCACAATTTTAGAACACTGCTATTCATCAGTTCTTACATAGCTACTAAATAATTTGTGAGCTGTAGTATGATTCAGGGTTTTTTAAGATGTTTTAGGGACCCGATTCGGGTCCCTAGAATTGCAAATCGGGTCCCAAGAATCAGAGAAAATTATCAAGGGAAATATCTATCAAATTTAGTCGGAAATTTTGCAGGCCACTACAGGTCCATACCACGATTTTCCTTAAAAAGAAACTGATGATTGTCGAAATTGCTTGTTCCCGGCGTAAGACCGATGGTATAAAAGGAACACATCGTTGGCAGCCATCACGGTGGAGTCGATCTGAACTCAGTGGCACTAAAAAGTTGACTTGTATTAAGTTGAGCTGTGTGTCATTTCTGCTGGAGTAGGCAAATCACAATAGCCAACATTATGTGCATTCAGGAGCACTTAACAAAAAAAGATTTATAAACAATTTAAGTTAAAGTTGAACCTTATGCAACTTTCTCCCATGAAAGCCAGAAGCAGTTTTTTTTAAATGAAAATGTTAGGTACCTGGTATGGACACGTAGGGACCCGATTTCTCTGATTCTAGGACCCGAGTTTCTCTGATCTAGGAAACCGATTTTCAATTCTAGGGACCCGAATCGGGCCCCTAAACCCCCCTAAAAAAACCTGCAGAAATATCACTCTCCTCCTTAAAATAACTAATCATGAAACAGACAGGACCCTGAACAAAATAAAATTATTGCACACTTAATTATTGGTACATTTGTGCGTAGCAAAGAACACTTCACTTACCGACATAACCGCAGAGCCTCGTTCCATTTATCGTCGGAAGCCAATTGATGAAGAGTGGAAGGATAAGGTGAAACAGAAAGAGACACGAGTGAGCCGTCCGTCTGACGGATAGATACTGTTTCATCTCGAAAACCACATAACGTTGGATTTTTCCCCATTTCGCTGAAAATATTAACAAGTTTAGGTGTACAGTAAGTACCGAGAACCTTAAGCCTTGAAACAGAGAAAAATGGACCAGTTACGAATCAAGTAAAAGTGCAGTCACATTTGAACAAATCGCGAAATAATAAGTTTAAGCAGTATTATATCCATGTGCTGAGTAAAATACTGCGTGCATTTACCGGAACGGTTACTTTCATACCTGCGTTGATAGCACGTTTGTGGCCTACAAAATATGCACAGTTGCACACAGCCTAGTATCTCATTCGTAAGCAACATAGTATTCGCCGATTTCTACGCAGAACAAGTTTATTTTCTGGTATACAACACTCACAACACCACATTTAACAACCTCTAAGTTCCGAACGAAACACCACAATCAGCATCGTCTGATGACTACCTGCATCACAACAGAATGAAGCCAGCTCTAGCAGCACAAATAAAATTATCTTCTAAAAATGTTGATTAAATATTTAAATCAAAATTGCGATCAAATGATGTGTTGCCCCTACGTTTGGAATTACTGCTGCAACGAACTGATTAAAAGAAATAAGGACTTGAAAAACTGTTTCCACGCATAGCAACCAGCAGGTATTTCTATTGACACTACGTTTCCAGAAAGCACAATCATTAATCAATGCAAACGCTTGTCTAAGCTGCAAATCACCTGAACTCTTTTTCATGAAGCGTATGAGGCAGGATATCTTTATCGACAAACGCTGCATTTGGACAAAGCCACACAAGCATAGCTGAGTCTTTCAATCCGCATAGCATGTTGACACTTGAATTCCATATAACCGATTGCACCATAGCAGCTATTGAAAAAAAGGTTATGAAACATTCTATACGTTTATTTTACGCTGCTTCATTTACATCTTTCCGCTTTTCTTCAAACCATACATACTTTCTTTAGCAAATCAGAACAACGCAAGCAGGCGACAGGCAAGCGAATCAGCTGTGGCCACCCAAGTTCAGCAATCTGTCGATAAACGATCGCGTTTATTGCATTATGAAGTCTTCATCAAAGTTTTCTGCTCTTTTGTTACCTCAACAGACGATTCAAACGTTTAAATGCCTTCATATCATATACATTCATTTCATATCAGTTTATTTTCTCAACTTTAGGGAAATAAAATTATGTACAATGGTATCAAAACAGAAGCGAAAAAAGCATATAAAGTAAACCCATTAACATTTCTAAAATCTGTAACTCCAATTTAAAAGCTATTCTTCCAGTGCATTTCATCGCTAAACGAAACCGGTTTTCTGCAATATTGCATTTCATAAAAACTGCAGCTCTTAACGGTTTAATGAAAAAGCGTTTTGCTCATTCAACTGTAAAGATATTTACAAGCATAGGCTAACTACAAATTGTTTATGATTTTCAACAATCGTTGTTTTAAGTAGCAACCTGTGCGCATCGAAACGATAATTACCGAGTTTTGAAACTTTTTGCAAAGTCCCGTTTGGCACCATTGCCAAGTACAAGTCCTGATTTCTATCAATCATGGCAAGGCATCTCTCGGACGTGGAACCCTGCTGGTTCATGCTGATCTGTACTAGTTCCGCCTGCGTGAAGGACAAACAGAAGAGTACACTTCAAAAAAATATTTTATGGTACTATACAAGTCTCGCAACAATTAGGCAGCGTTGCATACAACTGACGAAGTTAACGAGACAATCAAAAATAACCAAACTGCATTTTAGTGCAGCTTGATCGCGTCGCTGCAGATTTGCAAAATAAAAAAAACGAATTAGCGGTAAAAATATTATTAAAAAGAGGCAAAAATTGTTTTTCTGAAACAACCGATCAACAATAACCTTGCCAGTGAAGTTGTTGACATTACTTACGGAGTTTATGAAGAATAAGGGGATTCGGAATAAGTAATCGGAAGCTGTTAAATACATAACTGGGAAGTTACTATGTAACGATTAATTTTAACACTTACGGAACACCACATGTGAAAGTAAAACAATAGACAAAAATTGCAGCGTCCACGCTGCGGCACCACGATTGGGATCACGATTAGTGCCGAACCAGCCGACATGCCAATAAAAAACTGCTGTTTTAACAGGTCTATTGATATTATGCGCACTGAACCACCAAACATCCACGTTCCAAAAATCGTTGTAAACTTATATCCACCAGTAACGCTCCCTAATTTTTTACAACTTAAACAAGTCACATGCTTTGCAAGAAAGCTGCGCAAAGAGCGTTTAAATAACTTTCAGTAGCTGAAGAGTAGCAATTGACCACGGCTATGTCTTTGCACATGTGATTCTGCTGAAAACGATACCGGAAGGAATTTGTTCTCAACATGAACAACTGCATCTGAAGCTCTGTGGTCAGCTAAAATTTTTTAGGTATCCAGTTAAATTTGATTCACGACAAACCTTGTGAGAGATCGGCGATCCGTTCATAAGTTGTTTTCCGGTCTGGGTATCAAACAAGAAGACCGATTTTTCGTTTTTGCTGTCGCGCACCGCCAATATGTCTGGACCAAGAGAAAGAGTCTTGGAATTGAGCAAAGCAACTTGTATTGTTCCTGGAAGCTTGGGACTGGACAGCTGCCTGCCCTGTAAAAAATCAAACAGGAAACGCTCGCTAAAATACCGACCGAGCTGAGACACCAACAACAATTTTTCTTTTTTTTCGTTAAATTTGGTGACGGCAATTGGCGGCAGGCCGAAGCCTGAACTGTGCTTCTTGCCGGGGCGCTCTTGCCCAAGTAGCTATACGGCAATTTACTCAGTGGCTGTGGATCGAACACCCAACCTTTCAATTGACAGGCGGACACTTTACCACTGAGCTATGGCCGCCTAAACAATATTTCGCTAGCAAGTATCTCAGACATCAAACACCATAATGGACAAAAGATAAAATTCACGGTTTGCTTACAATAACGCTTTGCAGGGTTGCCAGGTTGACCTTTTTAGGCCAAACGCCTGACCTTTTCACAATTTGGTTGGCCTAGAAAATTTCCTTTGGCCTTCGTCCGGCTTTGTTTCGAGTTGGTTGGCCTTAAAAAATTCATTTGGCCTTTTGGCTTTTTCACACTGCAAAAGTTTTCTCTGCAGAAAAATATTTACTATTCCACTTTTCGGCACCACTTTTGCAAAAGTTTTTTGAGAAACGCTATATTTGAACGACACCCAGATTCTGATGTTAATAAGGTTTGAAGGATACGAGATTCGAAACAATTTTTTGCGTAAACGCTGGAAATGCGTGCGCTGAGTACTGTGTTTTTACTAAGTAAAGGCTCGAGTCTGACAGACAGCTCCGCGACAGGAATGCCACAATGACGTCGAGGAAGCGGAATAGCTCTTATTATTCTGGTCGTTAGTACAGGAGTGCATAGAAGACTTTCATAGGAGTGAGGAAAACTGCCGGTGGATCAGACTTAGCATGCTGCAAACTGTGGCATCATTGTACCCAAAGTGTGCAATCTCACAAGCCATGAAAAGGCAGAGAAGCATAAGAGCTGCAGTACAAGGCCAGGCAAGACTTAATCTCAATCCGAAGAATATTTCTGGTGATATTCTTGTGATTTTTCCATGACAATAGCACTACCACAAAAAAGTTTTGGCAATGTTTGTGGCCTTTAAATAATCAGTTTGGTCTTTTTCTGGGCCTTTTTTAGGACTGTTTGGCTTTTTATTGAAATTTTCGTCTGGCAAACCGGTGTGTGCGCTCCCCAAGATCAAGTCGTTGACGTCACTGCAGCTTCGTAGCGCTACTATTTTCTAAAATGTTATGTCTTTGAGCTGATGACGTATATATTTTTTAACCAAATGGGGTGTGCAGTGATATCACCAGTTTTCTTACATCGCCAGAGTTTGACTACTTTTCTGCACTTTTTTACGTCGAGGTGCAGTGGCTCTGTTGATATATTTGTTGTGGGGGACACTGATGTTCAAAATTAGCGGTGTATAAAATGCTGTAACAATTCATTGTGTTAACTGTTGAATGTGTTCAAATAACCGCATTCAATCTCTGTTTGCATCGCAAGTGCTGAGAACTTGAGTGAAGTTCCGGTATCGTCACAGCGCCAAGGAACTGGCCAAGTTGGAACTTTTTTATGTAATAAATCATATGTAAACGAAGAAACATTTTCCGTAAACTGTTTTTACGTTCAACTTTTTGATTTTGCAGCAACTACCAGAGCACAAGACCGGAGTTTCTGAATGACTAGTCAGATAAACCAACTCAGATAAAAAATTGTTGCTTTCCATTTCATGACGCAGACCGTGAGCATCCTTCCCTGCACCGGACACAGAATAGTGATTGTTTAAAATTTCAACTTGTATAACTACTGCTCTCGTGGGTTTCATGTTTTCTTGAAAGCAAGAATGGGTCGCACTGAAACTCGCAGAGTTCGAGCTGAAATTCTGGTAGCTCTGTCTCAACACTAACATCCATAAGACTGTTGTACAAATGGATATTAAGTTTTAATCTATCAAAATCATTAAATCTATTCTCAAACTCACAAGATAAAGTCTCAATTTCTTTCACAAAACGAGACCATTCCACTTCAAAATTATCTGTCACAAGTGCATGCAAAGAATCAAAGTGTTAAAAAGTAAGTAGCAATTAATTAGCAATCAACCAATCCTGTGTTATTGCCAGTCATCGCTTTCGCATTTCCACTTCAAAATTATCTGTCACAAGTGCATGCAAAGAATCAAAGTCGCTGTAAAGTAATTAGCAAACTTTGACGTAACTCGGACTATCTTTTAGGATCAGTTATATTTAGGACTAGTTTCAAACAGCTAGGCATAATTCTTGTTGAAAAAGGATGCACTGCAAGCAACCGGACCTCTCTACACATACGCGTAGCCACCAGCCACGCAAGAATAGGATCACGCACTGAAGGTGAGAAAGGCAGCAAACGATCAGTAACTGACCTCATAACTATAGATGTACACTCCAGCACGATCCGCAAGAACGAAATGTCTGAAAGAAAAATCGCGAGATCAATATATATTGAATACTGTGCACGTTCTTATGTTTGAAAAATAAACGCAAATGACTGAAAGAAAGCATCGATAAACGTGACATTCCTATCCAGTGGAAGCGTTAACAGGTTACATCTGCTCAAAGCGCGCTTGTCTTTCGCGCGATTTACAGGAGTAACCAGACTTCTACGAAATCGAATCAGGCAATCATTGCAGAGGCAAACAACTGACATCAGCAAACTGCGTGTTTAGCAATCGCCGGCTTCCACCGCAATTGCTCATTTCAGTGTTGCTATCTCTACGCTTTGCCAAGTGTAGTTGATTTGACTGATGATGGGTTCCTTTTCTGAATCGCTAAGAAACACACAATCTTATCTTATTTAACGGCAATTCATACGTTCCTTCCTACGAGCCGCGTCATTTCATTCTTACTTTTCCGACTGCTGAACAAACGAGACCGTTCCTTCTCTCAATTCAAATATTGCAGCGGTGTTGAAGTTGTTTGTGCTGCCAAAAAAGAACCGTAGTAGGTAGAAAGCCATGACAACATTTATTGTAATAACAGTTTAAAGTTTACGAAAAATTCAATTTAATTTAACGCTTCAAAAATTTCACTGCACCAAAAGAACGCATTAACTGGAGTAAGGTGACAGATGCCGTAACTAAGTACTTTTGATGAACACAAGACTTTGGGAATTAACTGCGGTTCCATTCAACAAAAGTGGTCGAAACGTATCGTTTCTATCTTGTCTTTCAGCGGTCTTTCAGCAGCAGTCACTATGACTTCTGTTTGTACTGTCTTTCAGCAGCAGTCACTAAGACTTCTGTTTGTACTTGCGATAACTGTAGCTTAATTTTTAGTGCCTTGAAGTGGTAATACAAATAATTTTCATTTGACTAACTTGTTCAAGAAGCCAAACAATATTTGCCTGAATGTTGTTAGCACTTGTTTGGCATCTCTTTGACCAAGCGTCGTGACTTTTACATTGTGCAGTTGAACGAGGGTGGAAGATCTGATACGTCGAAGATGGCAATACTCGCAAATCCCAACCTGACAGGCTGTGTTGATGAATGGATCTCATTGGGAGGAAGCTTGTGCATGGTCAGGCTAAAGTTGATAGACCGCTCCCTATGCTTCATACAGGTATGCGACCCAACTCAACTGCGCAGTAACCTGAGTAGGAGGAAACCAGTGATGCCTTGCGAATGGTGAAAGCTAAGAATCCACCATCATTTGTGGAGACGTCAATGAACACGACGCTGGTGTGCAAAAAGGTGTGATCGGTCAATATGGCGAAGAAAACTTAAATGGCAACGGAATATTCTTGCTGCAACAAAGCATTTTGCATCATGAACACCTTTTCCAACACATATTTGCTCAAGTACGCCTGGTACAAACACTCGTTGGTTCAACGGTCAGTGATTGATTTTCGGATAGTTCCAGCTCTTGTTCAAATCAGTGTTGGACGCTCCTGTCAAAAGGGATACTGAATTGTTGACCGATCACCATCTAGTTGGCTGCATATTAAATATGTAAAAACTAACGGGGTCTACACGAACGTATACGACTAAGACGTTTTTCCAAATGAAGTGGGGGAGGCCCTGGTGGATAAGAATGTAAGAAACACAGCGTTTCGATCTTGTTCCTGGAGCTCCCAGAGAGAACAGCCAACATATAACAGAAGTGGCTGTTCAAAATTGTGCAAATTTTTGCTCAAAACAGTTGCCCATTTCATCAACAGCTCGGTTGTGCGGACAGAAACCACTTGGCATGATGACATGTGGCAAAAAAGTAACCGCTTGATAGAACCGGGAGGTGAAAACTGCTATCCGAACAAAGAAATTAGCCTACAAGGTTTGGTTTCAGAATAAAGCCCCCCCCCCCTTGCTGGATTCACGATATACTGTGGCGCGAAAGTGCGCAATTCAAGTGGCAAAACTCCGGCAAGGCTGTGTATTGTCACAACTCCTGTGAACTGGATAGGCAGCCACAGTCGTGCAAACGAGGATGTGACTATTATAAATTCCAGGATCAATCACTTTTGCTTTGTGGATGACTTTGTGTTGAATTCATCCTATAAACAAAGCCTGCATCAAACACTTGATCAGTTTTCTGCTACGTACGATCAACCGGGAATGAAAATTAGCAGTAAAAAGACCGAGGTATTCTGTCGCTCCAGAAATCCAACTCCAAGTCCACGTAAGCTGCAGGTAAATGGCGAAATACTACAGCAATTCGAGACATTCAAGTACCAAATGGTAGTCACTAGTGACGAAAGGCAGAACAAAGAGCATTGACATGAAGATCAGTAGAGCAAAGGTAGCAGTGCCTGAGTTTCATCTTTCCGTGCTCACATATCGGGAGCTTTAAAGCACTGTAAAGGTTTCAATTGTCAAATCTGTTTTTGTTCCGATCCTTGCATATGGTCATGAATCTTACGTAATGATCGAAAGAGTGTATCTCAGGTGCAAGTGAGAAAGATTTACGAAACGTTCACGGCGTAACGTGCGCAGCCGAGAAAACTGTAAAGCCCTAAGTGCCACTTCTCCGCATAAAGGTATCTCAGTTGCGATGGCTTGATCACGTGACCAGATTGCACTAAAAATGTTGAACGAAGCGAGTCCTGTAAGCTGCTACCATTGGGAAAAAACTCAGAGGCCGGCCAAGGACCAGGTGGCGTGATTACATCTCGGATCTCGTTTGGGTTCGCTCCGGTGTGAAGCGTGCAAAACTATCCTGAGCTTGACCGTGAGGTGCTTCGAGACCACTTGAGGCTGCTGCCCCCACACCACCCCGAGAGAAAATGCGGGTTTGAAATTAATGAATAAAACTATTCTTGTCAAAACGTCGGAGAGCTTCTGTTAAAGAAAATAATTTTTTTAATTCGACTTTGGAAACTTACGAGAATTTCTCACAAAATGTGACAATTTTTCTTGACATGGAAACATTCACAATTTCGTCGCTCTATCTCAAGCACAGCACACTACCAAGTGTCAATAGGTGAACGCACCACGATCTAACTGTGGAAGTTTAGCACCACTCAGTTGGAATCACACAATTCCAATCAATGACAAATTTCCTTGGAAGTGATGTAGAAAATGCTACAAAAGCGTTTGAATTTCAGGCCTCAACAAGTAAACCCTGAGTTCGCCTGATCCTTAAATAAAATTTAGGACAAGGGCTAACGTTTTATTCAAGCGTGGTTTGCATAACAACGCTCTAGTCACATATAATCTATATCAGTGGTTCTTAACCTTTTGGTATGACGGACCCTTTTTACTGCCCCAAAAATAATTGTGGCACTCCATCGCTTTGGGTTGATTAAAAACATGATTTGGCCAATATTGAGTCAGAAAGACAGCAACGTTAACCGTATCAGGGGATTGCAGAACACAACACCTAACATTAAATATTTATCTGTCTTATGCACACAAAAAAACTTCATTTAAGTAGTTTACAACCGAAACATCAATCAGTTCAAAGCAATTTCGCTTATTGCTAGTGTGCTATCTCATGGTGCAGTTCAAGTCTGACAATTCGTGGTTGCATTTTCCAGTTTATTTACACACTTTGGTGCGATGTGCGCTAGAGTAGAAAATCCAGCTTTACAAAGTTATGCGGAAGAAAATGGAACTAAGTATGTACTGTGCTGCTGCATTGGAAGTTTAAGTAAAAGCTGCAACAAGTTATAAGGAAAGTACTTCTTAAAGCAACTGCAATTAATACCACTTTTAATTTGATTGATAAACTATATTAATCTGCGCAAAAAAACTGGTCCTAAGATTGAAACAAAGTACTTAAACAGATTGAAAGCAGCTTGTTTTGGCAGCTGTTACTAGATTAGATCCACGAACAGCTTGGAATCGCACTTTTGGAACTATGATAAATCCCCGTTACGAATTTATGATGTAGCAACAAGAAGAGTGCTCATTGTTGTCTCAGTTCCTGCCAAACCACTGTGGCAGACGCAATGTCTGGCCAGTGAAAGGTGAATGATGATATAGAACACAGCACAACAAAGTAACACGAAACTTCAAATTTACAGGTTTGCGCAGACCTTTGTGAACCACTGACCTATGCACGGTTTCTGCAAGCAAGCATTTGGCATTCCTACGCAATGCTTCTAAACCAGCTATGTCCAACCCAAATTGCTTACTACGCCAAAATATATGTCACTGTCTTACCCAGGGCCGCACATTGAATGACATATCAATGAGGGCCCCACGCTCAACGGCTTACTTGATCTTAGCAAATTAAATTTGGCTTAAGCTAATGTACTGAAAGTGTTCGAATCCTAACTGCAGTAGTAACAAACGTGATACAGTGGCACTGAAAGCCACCTGCATCAAAAATTTCAAATTCAATATTTTCAAAATAAGGACAGGTTATCAGTATGTTCTGCAGCAAAAACCTAAACTGGGCCGCACAAAACCTTCGACTGGGCCGCATGCGGCCCGCGGTTTGGACATAGCTGTTCTAAACGAACCATTACGAGTGCCAAAATTCAGCGTATCCGAAAAGGAGCAATAAGAAGGAATTTAAAACACAAGCTACATTGACCAAGTTTGGGGTTTACTGCCACGACTACTTCCTCCCCTGAAGACCCAAAAACCATCCAATTTGAATTTTTTGGTCACATTTCGCGTCCTGTTTTCCTGTTGCACAATTTACCTAATATGGTTTCTACCAGGGTTGCGGAGTCGAAGTCGCAAGGAGTCGGAGGTTTTTGAATGGAGTTGGAGTCAGATTTTTTTATCCGACTCTTGAATCATTTTTTACATCGCACTCCTAAGTTTGGAGTTCTAACTCGTGCCTGTTGAAATGGCACAACTAATTTTAAAAACTTTTGTTGAAACATGTGCACATTGCTAATAGATACAAAACTATCTACCTTCAGGCTGAAGTACCCAGCATCATAGGAAGAACGCTTTCTCTTGTGTGACAGTGCGCGTTATTTAGTGCTTACACAGTTACCCGTACGTAATCACAGCCGCTTTATGCATTGCTCAATCGACATTGCCCAGATGGTTCTGCGTGATAATGAATAATCGTTAAAGAGCACGCATACCCAAGTGAACATGCGCCAGGTAGTTGTATTTAAGGTCATTAATGAGATAGATTGGAATAAGAAAACGGTAGTCCACTTGTGTAATGAGTTCCTTTCAGCGTGTTTGCTGTGAGACGAGAATTTGTTCTTGTGTCAATATTGTACTGTTTGGTGGACAAATAGACCACGAACTTTGCTGCAAGTAAATTGTATTGTTTTCTGATAGCTGTTGTGTGTTTCCTGTTTGCGCAGATGGTTTACTGAGTAGTTATTCGAGCGTGGTTCATTCTGTATGATTTTTCTGCGTAATCGGAAAACCACCAAAGATATTGTCAATTAGCACGTATGCGAATGAATTTGTTGCTTTTGTCAGTAATGCATTGCGAGTAGTAAGCAGCAGATACTATTAATATCACAAGCCGAAATAAATCTAGGAATTTTTAACTTTTTATGTTCAGAAACTTGAATGATCAAATATAGAATATTTGCATGGCTAGCTCAGTGGTTCTTTATCTGGGCACGATCGAACCCCTAGGGTTCGACATAGGTCATCTGAAACATGCAACCCATTTTTACTTTCTGTTATATTGGGCAAAAATGGGGTTCGACAAAAGCTGGGAAAACTTCGTAAGGGTTCGGTGTGTTTGTAAAGTTTAAGAACCACTGAGCTACACAGCTACTCGCTATATACCACTTACAAAGGTTTCTTGAACGTAGTTTATATGATAATGTTGTTGTGGTTTAATTCATTCACCATATAGTAGGTAGTCATAGTAAACAGAACGAACTATTATGATCAGTAAATATTCTTTAAATAAATCGATTAATTCAAATCCTTAACCCATGTATCTAGCGACATTTGCCACAATAATAAAATGCTTATTTCTAAAATAATTTAGCTCGCTTCTTTTCCATGGTTGACAGCCCATTCATTCACGTTACGCTACACGAGTCGGAGTTGGAAATTTGGAAAGGTCGTAGCCGGAAAATTTTGGAAGCTAGGAGTCGGAGTTGGACATTTGATCTCCGACTCCGCAGCCCTGGTCATTACCCAAATTTTTAACTTCCATCTGCAATAAAGTTCTACTTACCTGTAAACATGACACTGGGATGATGTTACAATTACTAAATGGTGAAAGTCTATTGAAAACTTGATAACACGATCTTTCATCTCAAGGGTCTCCTTGGCATCATTTATGATGTTTTTAACCTTTAAAAAATACAGAATTTTGCAGAATGTTATAATAACACTTTCAGTTTTCATGTTTTGGTAATCCTTTCTATGTTAGTAACAAGATGCACACATACCTCAATGGTTTTCCTGCTGACCAAGGTCACCTCAAACTCACGCCATTCAAGAAGTCTCTCAACACAGTGTGCAAAAACAACATTTCCATCAGCACAAGCAGCAGCGAGTTGAGTGCCGTCAGTGCTCCACGCAATACTTAGAAAACTTCCGCATGACGTTTTCTCAAGCCCATGACACCACTGAAAAATAATCGCTCATATTTATTGAGATAAGGGGTCCTCATATACGCAAGACAATTGATAAACACTGCTTCTGATTTCCTGTCGGATCAAAAGCAAGTAAAATATGTCTCTTTGCTTGGTTGAAACTATTCCACCTAGAAGAGCTAAAAAAAACCTTTGACGTTGTGGAATTACAATTTAAAAAAAGACTAATAGCATACCATATTTATTTGATTGTTAGCTGCCCTTGAATGTAGGCCACCTGAGCCTCTGAGGTACTTTCGCGTACGAGCACGTTTTGCGTTTAATTGGTCATTCCAGTAATGATACTTACAACACTACAACTGCCTTTTGTTCATCATAATCCCTCCTGTGATGGATTGTGCACATGATGCTGAAGGAAGAGAATGCGAAGAGAGATTGATCTCTAGATTCTAGACCTTTCGATAAGGCAAAGAAAAAAATTTAAGTCGCCCTTGATTGCAAGCTGCCGTCAGTTTTAAGTTGCATTAAATGAAAAATCAAACATTATAAGCTGCGGCTTACAATCGAATAAATGTGGTATGCATTACAGCACAATATGAATAAGTATTTGTGGTTTGCTTAGGTAACATGTTAAAAACTTTTCTAATATGGTGGAATTACTCTGACAATGAATTGTAACAGTAAAAATATGGAAAACTTAACTCACTGCAATTTTTTCAATTACCATCAGATATTCAGAATGGCAAGATGGAAGTATGGAAGTTTATTACAATCTTTGAACCATCATGAAACAACTTGATCTTAAATAATGTACGCAATGGTGAAAAATAATGTCATTAGCACTCACCAACACACTAGGACACTAGTTGTATTTGTGGATGATCTGAAAGTGAGAGATATGATTTTGTGCCATTGCTAATGATGTCCACAGATTTATAGAAGATGGGTGACACACATTTGATGAAATCATACAGGAGATTTGAACAACAACTGCTTGCATTGTAATGACAAGTTTAATGAAATTTTGGTTGATAAGAGTTATTTTCAAAACATCCATCATGACACTATTTCAATGAATGGTATCTTCACAGGAATTTTTAATACCATTTACAAAATCTCTGTGTTTAACTTTGTTCCAGCTGATACAACTTTGTCAAAATTTTCAGGTTTCTATGATTGTCGAACAAAACTGTGGCCAGCATTGCTAAAATGTGTAGTGGCCCTGTGGTAAACACATTAAGAAACTTAAAAGGAAATAGCAAATGTAGCACTGTTCAGAAACATGGTTGAAGTTATATTTGGCACATAATAATCACTGTAACACCAGATGTTGACAGCCTACATCACATAAAGAATGGTTAACTATTAGGTCTCCACAAGCAAACAGCTCATCTGATGATGTGAATCGTGCTCCACAAATATAACACAAATTTCACAAAATCCCAGATATGTGTGAGATAACGATGCTTGATAACAAAACACATCTTTAAAGTCCTTTTCTCTGTTAATCAAAAATTCATTGATTGCATTCCCAGGCAATCTCCATCATCATGAATTTGGCACTTTTTGCTTTGTGCTGCATGCATTAGAAATGCCTTATTCACACAAATTGAGAATTTTTCACAAGCAAAAACTTGCTTTACAAGATTTGAAAATACATTATGTAATTCAAAATTTAATTAGGCTAAAAAGTTATTTTCAGCAGTTTAACAAGAAACCACTGACCTAATCATAAAATCACCACCACTCAAATGCCAGTCCATGTCGACAAGTAGCAAAATGAAGAACACAGTAAACAGTCCTGCCCTGATAATAATTCGTACTTACCTGTTAAAATTCAGGGCTTTTAAAGAAAAACTGCCTGAACTTAAACTTTAACCTACGCTATTTTGAAAGGAGTGACATAAAACCAAAGTTTTGAGAGCTCATTGCAGCCTTTTTGAGTAGTTTAATGCATCACCTATGTTACTGGCACAGTTACAAACAAAATACTTCTAACCAAGGCTCAAATCTCATACAATTTCATGTTCGTTAGTCAAGAATGTGGACATCTGAAACTTTGGCAGTAATCAACAGAAGCCAGATCACAAGAGTTTCTAAGCTCAAAATTTAAACCTAAAATACATAACCCTACCAAAGACAACTTCAGTGACAAGTCAATGCAACGTTAACTTCCCCAGGTTAGCTAGGTATTCTCTCGGTCTCTTGCACTCTATTCAGAATACCTATTTGACTGTTTTTGTGATGAGGCAATGCACACGAAGTTTTTATTAATACTGCCATATTCTCTAGAGACCAGGTTATTCTAGGTTGTGAAACAAATCAAGTACTATCTACAATATGGAGAAGCCTTACTATCAATACACAAAGCATGCCTTTCAAGATAAATGTTGTTTGTTGCGTTTCTGATTTTACAATAATTCTGTGTTCAATATATCTCATGACATCATTTGCAAACAGTATTTTAAGTGGGCCATCTCTTGCCAACATAACACATTAAGTAAGCTCTCAGGCTTTCAAAAACACAACATGGCTATGGTACTTTCAATACGCCGCGTCTAGTGAATTAGAAATTTGTTTGCATCTTTTTGTAGTCAAATCAAAATACACACCCCAGAGCTGTCACAAAGGCGAATAGAGTTGAATGCTCCGACTGCAAAAAGATCTCCATTGGGTGACCAAGACAGAGAAGTTATCGGGTAATCATAAACAGAACTTGCAAACAACATTCTACCATAATTGTCCCAAATCTGCAATTTAAAACATGCAAATGTTAACATGAAAAATGTGTGAACTACAAATTGTGAATAAACAATTCTGGCAAATGCAATGAAGAACGTCAATAAGTGTATGAAGAGCCTCTAAAAATGTTTATTTATTAAAGAGTCTTCACGCTTCACTACACAATCTGCAGTATCTTTGTGAACTGTTTATTCAAGGAAGCATATTTCATGTCACATCAACAACCAACATCTATACCCACTGCAATATCAAAGCTAAAATCTGGTAAAATCATCAGATAATAATAAAATATTTTTTTCTGAAGAATGCAGTTTCATGATCAGGAATGGCAGGTCGACAAGATGCTCACCAAGGCATAGCAGTAACACAATTGCAATCAATACTAAGCCAGTGCTGACCACATTATCACAAATATATATTTAACAAGCCGTGTACAAGTATATCGTACTTTGAAATCATGCATTGAGCACTAATTTTGTGCCAATATTTTAACTCCATAACTCGCTAGTCAATTGTGCTAGAGAGCTGTTCAAACCCTCAAAAGGTACAGCAAGTCTTGGAGTCTGCAATGAAAAAAAATATTTGGGTTTTGGGTTTTTTTGTGAGTGACATCATAAATAAGCGAGGTTTTTGGCCATTTTGACTCATGTTAACTGGCCTAGGGCCCAACCACCTGACGGAAGTATTTCCCTGAAGTTTCCATTGGAAACTAGTTTAGAATTTGAGTCTTTTGAGCCTTTGATCAATTTTCTAGCATTTCTGGTTCAAAAGTTATAAAATAAACAAATTAATTATCTACTTATGGAATTATTTACTTATTTTGTTGTTTGTAGGTCATAATTTTTGAACCAGAAACCTCAGAAAGTTATCCAAAGTATCAAAATACTCGGATTTTAGCCTAGTTTCCATTAAAAACTTCAGCGAAATACTACCATCTAGCGCAGTGGTTCCTAACCGGGGTGCCGCGGCACCCTGCGATGCCATTTACAATACCCAGGGGTGCCGCGAGCTAATGCGTTTTTTAATATACTATTAAAAATACATTTTCAAACTGTCAACAAACCTTGAAGCAGAATTGTATGAGTTCGCCACTGGGTGCCGCAAAATATAATTATCTTCTGCAGGGTGCCGCAAGCCTAGACAGATTGGGAACCACTGATCTAATGGTTTGGGCCCAGGGCCAGATGAAGTGGGGAAAAACGGCTTAAAACGACTCCACTTATGATGTCACTCACAAAAAATCTGATTATAGCAGACTCGAAGACTTGTCAAGTCTTTTGAGGGTTTGAAGAGCTCTCTAGCACATTCGGCAGAGGAGCTATGGACTTGCAAAGACATGTGCAAACAAATTGATTTGGGGAACCGCATGATATAGACCGGCATCGAAAGTGTTAATGCATTTGCAGTTCCAGAATTATTATGTTCACAAGTTGTAAACATAAGTTCATATACGCATGGGTGCAATTTTGTTGTAAAATGTGGGGGGGGAACATTTTGGTGTAAAACCAATATAGTCATCGGGTCGATGCAGAAGTGACGTTTTGTACAGTATACAGATTCCCAATCTTATTTCTAGAAGTGTTTTGAGAGCAATACTAATCACGCTTTGTTTTGTCCTTGCAGATGATTTACATATTAATATACTTAAATTTATTGCTGGACACGGTACTGTAGTTCAGCCTGTTTCCATTAATATTGTATTAGGATGCAAATAAGCACAGCAATATAGCGGAAAACATCATTTGGATTTTATCAGAGCTGTTAGCTGGAGTGCACAAAATGCTGAATCGCGTTGGTCGCACACGCATGTCACTGTTTACAGTAGAACACTTCAGTTTTCATGCATTTTATAAGGTGTGCTACAGCGCGATTTGATATCTTGTACAAGTCGCTTAATGTTACAAAGACGGTAAACATTTTTCTTGCACATTTACGTTTTTTGAAAAAGTTACAAATCTTTTTAATGCTGTTGGGCATCAGGCATACAGCCCCACCCCTACCAAAATCTCCATTGATATCCTCTTACCAGCAGCAAACACATTTGGCCTAAAATTACTTCACAAAATGATTTCAATCTATTTTTACTGTTGGCGGGTGGAGCATGTATCTTGTCAATCTCCCCTTGTTCGCCCTTGCCAACATACCCATACAGAGTTGCAAAAGGGCTTCATTTTGAAGCCTGAACCCGGCCCGAGCCCGAAATCACAAGCCCAAACCCAGCTCAAGCCCAACATTTCTTTTTGAAGCCCGATTTAGGCTCAAAGGCCAAATTTACCAGGGGAGTTTAGATATGTGCAACTGCGGAGTAACAAAAAACGTGTGCAGGTGTAGTTGCAGGAACATGGTTTATCATGCCGAAAATAGCAACCACTTTGACCATAACATTGCCATGATCTGGCACAAACGTAACGTGTTAGTCAACGATAATACTGCGGAGTGTGGAATATAATGTTTCTCAAGAAAAAAGAAACCAGCATTAAACTATCTACGATGGCGCTATAGGCATAAAAGAATCTATCTAGGATAGCTCTATAGATATGAAAAGAAGGCTCGTAGGCTTCTTAAAACAAGCCAAGAATCGCATGAGTGATTGATCTTTTCGACGCAACGCCATCGCGTGCTAATTTTCTCACCGCTGTCACCTTCTCAAAAACAGTGTGAGACTAATCCCAGCAGAAAATAAAAGAGCGCAGCTGTGTTTGCGAACAGAATTAGCTGAAGAAAAATCAGTCACTTCACTCACAGAAGTTACCACGGTGAACACAACAAATCTACGTCACGAAAGAAAAAAGTCATTGCTCTTAATGTTATAAAAAAGTTTTGTATGCAGGCCCAAAATATTTAGATAAACTTAAGCCTGAGCCTGGCGCGACCTGAAAAGCCTGGCCAGACTTATGACTCTGCATCATGTCAAAAGCTTCATTCTAAGAGTTCTACTTGCATAACGACGCAAAAATATATTTGAGATTAAATCCAAATGCACAACGGTGAATTGGCAAAAAAGTACCAAGTTTCATTTTCAACACAAAAAGAATGTCCGACAAAATTAGGTGTGATGTATCTGTAAAGCAAATGTTTCGCAATTGGATGAAAACATTGCTGCATTGTGGCTTTGGTTAAACTCAAGTAAATCAGATGACTTACGAACCAATGCATTCAGCACAAGCACAAAGTGTAAGAGTCACAGAAAAATACCTTTTGGATTTGTTGGTCACCATAGTCGGGACATTGCAAGAAGTTAGGATAAATGTATATTTTATTCTTATTTCCGAGTCAAGTACCTAGTTTTGAGCAATAGGTCAATATACAATTAGGTAAATACTGTAGGCTATTTCTACAACGTTTTGATTTAAATCCTGTTCACTAATGGCTGAAAACAATCTTTTGCTAAGCTCCTTGTCCCAAAACTAAGTCTCCACAATAGTGCTGCTTTTTGTCTTCGGAAAAAGCTTCGCAGAGATTTACCTGAAAATCTAACTTTCTAACATTATATACACTAGTATTATTAAATTATATGCTGTCTGTTTCTGAATACATGACAACTAACATTACAGTAAAGCCAGTTACATTTCTGCACTGAACAAATCATGGCTGTACTGTGGTCTCTCATATGTGTAGCTTTAATACTCTCACTGTTACAAGAAAATAACCTTTCTAACAGTATACCACACAGGGTAAAATCTTAGACAGAAGCAGTTAAACATCTTTCATGGTCTCCAGAAACTTGAAAAATGCTAAATATTATTTTATCGAAGCTAAAATTTATAAACTAATATCACACCAAACTCTGTTTCAACATGAACTTGGCTATATGTGGCCTACCATATAGCACGAAAAGCTCTTCACTCGAAAAGTGACAAACATCACTTTTATTTTTGAAACCTCTCCAAATACAAAATCTGAAGAGAAAAAGTGGAGGGACATGGCATATTATGTCCCCCCCGTCTGAAAAAGTGGGGAGGACACGTCCCCCGTGTCCCCCACGAAATTGCGCCCATGCATATACGGCATGCTAGCAAAAGCAGGCTTTGTGCATTCTTGTGAAAACATAACCTGTAACAGTGAAGGGATTGCATGAAAAGTGCACTGCAGTTTCCATGTTTGAAGTGTTTTCTAAAAGAATATTACTGCCCTAGATGCAAATAAGATTGTATGAAACGTTTGAAGTACACATATGCAGTGTCATGTCCCCTTGTCTATCAAAAACTTTTAAATTGAGGCCTGTTGCAGAAACACTTAATGAACTCCAATTTGTCTTTTAGTTAATCACAACTGATTTGTACATTGCCTGTTGATAAAATGTTGGTTGCATTTCCTTGCCAGTGTAAAAGTAACATGTTTTATAAAACACAAACAGTTTAGTACACGAAAAGCGGAAGTGCTAAATAGCCTTATAATAAATACTACGGCCAAAGCAAACGATACAACTGACATCTTGCAAACGTTTCGATAAC
>Ga0210059_1002680_pt1 | contig 28061 bp, 17 predicted proteins | sample Ectturendosymbi2_FD_188042 | JGI IMG/M metagenome (GOLD analysis project Ga0210059, IMG submission 188042) | Ecteinascidia turbinata endosymbiont from Florida, USA - Sample 2 (SPAdes) (version 2) | ecosystem: Host-associated > Tunicates > Ascidians > Unclassified | place: Key West, Florida...
GGCGGGCCGGCGGGCTGCACAAAAGGGCGGTCTGGTTGGCTGCGGAAAAGGACGGGCCAGCCTGCAGAAAAGGGCAGCCCTCCCGTCTGCCCTTTTCTGCAGCCCAGCTTAATGTGCAGCCCGCCAGCCCGCCTTAATGTGCAGCCCACTTTCCCGTCCTGTAGTGCAGCCTGCCGTCAGCCCCTGGAAAATCCATGTTTTTCATTTGGAAACACGGCTCCCCAGCCCGCTGGCCTTCCGTTTAGTGCTATCCCTAATGCGCAGCCCACCGGCCCGCCCTGATGTGCAAGTGCAGCAGTGTCGTGCGTATATTGAAATTGGTATATTGAAAATTGGAATATATTGAAAAAATGTTTTTTTTTCAATGGTATATTGAAAAAAAACAATTATTGAAATTGAGTAATCCGATCCGAAAAAATTCAGTAGTATCCAAATCCGATCCTGATCCAAAAATTTTTCTCAAAACATAATCCAATCAAGATCCGAAAACCTGAAACCATCATAATACCAGATTCCAGTCACAGTGACACTTTTTTGCCATATTTGTTGAATTTAAAAATAGTATATAGGCACTAGGCATGCCCACAACCAGGGACTATAGTAAGATCATGGTTTCGGATCTGCATCGGATTATGTTTTGAGCAAAATTTTCAGATCAGGATCTGAACCATTGACCCTTGCTAGCAGCGCTGCTTATAGGTATGTTTTAGGTTATATTTTGATGACACAGACCTTTACTTCCCAAAGCATGAGACAGACCTTTACTCTCCAAAACACAACAAAACCAATCAAGCCCATGTAACCCTCTGAATTTTGTGCTAAATTGAATCCACCACATAAAAACTAAAATATTAGATCAAAAGTTCCCCACTAGCACTAAACTCTGAATAAAAGCAAATTCTCTCACAATTGGCAACTTGTATCAACCTTCCTTTCTCTTTATGAGAAATGTGCAAGCTTTGCTAAATCCAACATAATGCAAATATTCATAATCATTAATCTATCACGGAAACCTTAAAATAAAAAAACAGCAAGAAGTGAAACAAACCATTAGAAAAAAGCAGCCCAACAGTGACTACAACAAGTCAAAAAAACATTGCAAAGAGAAACAAATAAAACATATATTCTTAGCCAAGGAACGTAAGAGAGACTGCATGACAAAAAAACATATGTTGCAATTGTCAAATACTGTGGTGTATTTTTCAGTGTTTGGTTGAAGAAAACAGCAAAGCAAAGAACTAACCTACTAGTACTAACACTGTTGCTACTAAATGGTTTATTCATGCATTTTTGTGACTCAAATTTGAAATAAGACAAATACAGCAAAAGGAAAAAGAATAACATCACAGAGCAGAAATTAATTGCATGCTGATGAAAATATAAAAACACAAAAATTTCAGGTTTAGCTAATTGATGTGGTATTTGAATCACAAAGTTTTGGCGACAGATCGTATGGGTCAACTGCACAACAACACCTATTGCAGACACAAATCAATTTTGAATTGAAGACATGCAACATTTAATGAAAGAAATAATGAAAGCACCAAAATGCATGTAAACAAAGTCAGATAAGGCTAATAATCACAACAACATAAGCATGCCTATATCTCAGAAGGGGTGGAATGAGCAACTGGTGAGGTAACAGACATGCAACTGAGAGGTAAAATATATAAAAGCCAAAAATGTACTCAAAACTATAGTCCGGATAAACTGACAAGCATATGAAGTGAAAATCAAAAGAACTTTTGGCAAGATAACAGGCCATTTAGGTATTGATTTTGAAAATGAACAAAGCAAGATAAATTTCTATCTTCAGATATAGCAGACCAAATCTTGGGACCAATGTCCTTTGAAGAAAGTTGACCAAGATGTATTTTCATTCTGGGTAAATGATATTTTTGCAAGAGAAAGCCCTGTTTGACACAATTGTGGACTGATGCAAGTACCAAAAAAATAGTTATCAAAGTTTTTAGGTGGTTAACTATAAAATGTGTATATACAAGAATTTGGCAACTGACATTTTAAAGAATTTGTAATTTTTTAAACTTTGTGCTTAGAATAAAGCATAGTTGTTTTAATTTTGTCATATTTGAGGGTTCTTGCAGCTTTCTTCTGCAAATCTAATTAGAGCAAATTATTGGTTCTTGGGTTCTTCTCCAGGTAGGTTCTGAATAGGAATGTAAAAGAGCAAAGAGATTTGAGCACTAGCAATGAAATATAGGCATAGTGTTTTAATTTGCACAGCATCCAACATGAGTTGTGCTTTCAAATTTTCACTTTGAGGCTTACAAATAAACATAACTTTGCCACTTTTAGTTTTAACAATCGCTTGTATAATTGAAGAATCCATTACACTAATTAGTGTTGGCCAACGCAGTTTCAACCAACAACTGACTGAATACACATAGACAAATTAGACAGCTTTTGGAATGCTGGTGTCTTGCTTGGCGCGAAAAGCACAATCAACTTTACTTACGTGCCGGACAAGGTAATACGCATAGGCGATTGAGGTTGGTGCGACTCAGCGACTCACGTCACCTCACGACCGCGATGTGAACTGTGAAGTCAACCATGCGTAACAAATTACGGAACAACATAAATCACATCATCCAGCATCAGATCTCTCAAGTTATCAAAAATTTTTCGCAGGAAAAAACAAAACGTGAAAAAATTTGAAAGTGTTCCAAATTTTTTGGGTAATCCGGATCCTGTTTGAGTAAAAATGATATCCAATCCGGCTTTGGATCCAAAAATATCTCTTAATCCTGCCCGATCGGACTCCAAAAATCCGGATCCGGAACAACTCTGATGTGCAGCCCAGAGGTTGCCGTAGTTACTTTTTCAGACTGCGGCGGAACTCCGCTCCTGTTCCAAAATTTTTGAATCCGGATCCGGGTCCGGCTCTCCTTCAAAATTAAGAATCCGACTCCTGTTGAGAATCCGGCTACAATCATTGATCCAACCATAATTTACCCATGACCTAAGAAATACCCGCACAGACTCCTGCTACTGCCGAAAGGGAAAAGTGACTCCGGATCCGGGTCCGTTTTTTCACAAATTTTTGACTCGGGGCCCGGATACGGGTCCAAAAGACAAACGCAAAGTCCTGCCGGAGTCGACTCCAGTAACTGGATCCGGTCCCACCTCTGGTTCAGCCCGCCAGCCCGCTGAAAATTCATGTTTTTCATTTGGCAACACGGCCCTCCAGCTCGCCGGCCCTCCGTTTAGTGTTATCCTGCTGTGCATTTTCCTGATATGATGCATTTGATAATTGTTAGCAGTAATTTTTGCTGAACTTGGATTTTTGCCTAGTTTGTCAAATTTAAGACATTCACGATTAGCTTACTGTCCCAGTTTGTCCATTGAACTGATATTTCCTTTAGGCCTTTCATTTTCAAACATATCTTTAATAAAAGGCAGTGGCTAATATATTACGCGTGTAGATCTTGAAATTTTAAAACTTATTCGTACTCCACTCTGACGTAACAGTTACGCACGACGAGAGTGCAGTAGGCTTGGTGGAAACGAACTAAACGTGAAAGATAAACCCTAAACCTAACCCTGACCTTAACCCTAACTGTACCCCTAGCCTAATCCTAACCTATGCTAGTCCTACACTAAGCTTACCCTAAGCCAGTGCTTCCCAACCAGTGGGTCGCAAAGCCATTTCAGGTGGGTCGTGAAGCATTTCTAAATGTTACAGTTTTCTATTAGATCGGGAAATTATTGCATTATCATTACGTGACAAATATGCAACAATGTAACAAATATGTAACAATTAGATGTGTTGTGTCGCATTAACTATTTCAGTACGTACGCCCGTAGACGTTGGAAAGTGTACGTAGGCTACTATAACTATAGGGAGATTAGTAGTTTGTTGATTTCAGGTAAACAGTAGCAAAGATGCAGGTCTTACGTAACTGTTAATCTTAGTCATATATCTGATTGTGGGTCGCACAATAAAACTTGCATTAAAAGTGGGTCGCGAACGTTTGGTCATATCTCATTGTGGGTCGCACAATAAAACTTGCATTAAAAGTGGGTCGCGAACTGAAAAAGGTTGGGAAGCACTGCCCTAAGCTAAGCTAACCTAACGCTATCCTATCTCTAACCTAACACTAATCCCTAAACGTAACACCTAAGCCTAAAAAAAGTAAAGAAATAAAAATGAAAGTCAGCAAGGTGAGATTCAAACCGATGATAACCATTGGCATAGTAGCCGTAACGCATAACCGTTACAGTATGCGATTAACACGGTTTGAATGACAAATTGACCCTTTTATTTGAATTGCATCAGGACAGGCGTATCCGCAGTCACTTCCTTAAAAAATAAAACTTTTTCCAATAAACCAATTACCAAGAGTTTCAAACTAAGAGATACTTCAACAAGTAAAATTTAAATGGAAACATGCCAGTTCACAAAATCTAATCTAACAACTGTAAGCCTCGAATGTTCTTAACTATTGTGCATATGTGTAAGATAACTAAAAAGTTTAAAATTAACAAGTAACTGCAGTGCATGATGCAAGTGCTTATAGTGCACTGCAGCAGTGTGTTGTGCTGATGTGGATGTTAAACTTTGCACCACAAGCAGATACAGGCCCTAATCGAGGTTTCCCAACATTTTTCTGACCATGTAGGTTACCCTTTCAACATTTCGACAGATGAGCATATATCCCTAATATTTGTTATGACGAAAAGACTGAGTAAAATAATAAAAATCCACTGAATTTTTAATGAAAGTTTTAGATTTTTAGAACTATAAACATAGACTCTGTTTTTATGTCTCAAAGTTAATTTGTTGCAGCTGCCCAATAAATGTACTGTACCCCTTCAGATAGGTAGATTTACCCTAAGGGGTATATGTATCCCAGGTTGGGAACCACTGCTCTGATCAAATATGAGTAGTGTACATACCCACAAATCTGAACATTTTGAAACCATACAGGAGAAACTAACCACTTAAAAAGCAGTTGTTGCTGGACTGTGGCCCTTGTAGCTATTGATTGTGGCTCGCAGTCAAAAATAGAAGCAATAGTCGGTTGACAAAATGTTGCGTTCTGTCCCCTCATTCCAAGTTATATATTTTATTCCAAGGATAGTTACTCAATGAGGTCACAGTCTCATTTCACTAGCAGGATTTTATTCAACCTCAATCGACTCTGTTCATTCTGAGATTGCGGGATTTTTTTCTAATTTCTTCCTTGATGACATTTGGAAGTCATGTTTAAAAAAATGGTAATATTGCCACATTACTTGAATACTGGTATGTTTTAACATAAATATTTCATATGATCAATAAAGGAAGTGGCTACAGAACCACCCATGAATCTTCTTATTTCAAAACTTATTCCACCATACTGCCTCACATAACATGGTTTAAATAAAAGCGGTCAGTTTATCATTTAAACGGCGTCAACCTGGTAGCATAACAGACATCTCAAGTCTGCCATGCTAATGATTGTGGGTTTGCCTCTCATTTTGGCACCTTGCGTTTTCGTAATAGTGACTGCTTGCATGTTTCAATTTGTGGGACCAGTTTTTCTTTACTTTTTCAAAAGCAGTGGCTACAGAACCGCCCATGGATCTTTAACTTTAAAACCTTATTTGACCACTTGTAACATGACAGTAATGCACGAGGACAATGCAGTAGGCTTAGTAGAAACATAGTAAATGCAAAAGGTAAACCTAAGCTTAACCCTAACCTAATGCTAAGCTAAACTAACCCTAACATTAACCTAACGCAACCCCCTATACCCAACCCCTAAAGCAAAAGTTTAGAAAGTTTTGAGGCTTGGCGTTAAGGTTATGGTTAGGTTTTAGGCTTACCTTTTGCATTTACTATGTTTCCACCAAGCCTACTGCATTCTCTTATGCGTTACTGTCACGTTACAGGAGGTAGTCGAATAAGGTTTCAAATTTAAAGATCCATGGGTGGTTCTGTAGTCACTTCCATTAATAAACAAACACTTCTTGTAGAAGATTGATGCACATTAATTAACCTCAATTTTCATTTTTTTCAACATAATCTTGCAACTCTTGGGAGGCACAAATGGGTTTTGGTCTGCCTTAAAAGATTTTTCTTGGAGGCCCTGCTGATAATTACCATTCTGTAGCAATATCTGTAGGAAATAAGAGTGTAGTTCTATTGATTCACGGAATTTGTGACGTGTCAAAAAAGGCAAAAGGTTACTGGATATGCAATGAGAAACTCTGTGAGGCCTGTTCTCTTAAGCTTGCAGAAAAGTTTGAACTGGCACCACTCTTGGGATCATTCTAACATATCTGCATGTATTGTTTTCATTTTCTTAATCTATTAAAAAATAGTAATTTCAATTTATAATCAATTCAAAGTATGAAAGTAGTGTAATTTAATGTTCTGAGCACAGAGTAATTGTGATGTAGTTGACAAATTTAAAGGCAAAATTGTAATTGAACTGAATTGATATAATTGATCCAACTGTGCAGACATGGGGTAATCGTTATTGATTTCAGTTTTTTGAGTAATCATAGTCGATTGAATTGACCAAAAATGAAATGTAATCGTAATCGACGATTACTTTTGTGATTAAACTTGGAAATCTTCACCCTACATCACTGTGCGATGAACTGCGGTTGTGGTGGCTGGGTTTCCTCCTTTATCATCGTTTGTTATGGTTATGTTTCAGGGGAGGCTATTTACCCGTCTATGTGGCTTAAATCCAGACAATCCAAGGGAAGGCACAGCGTTTTTTATGGGGCGCCATTCATAAAAATATTATATCTGACAGATTTAGCACAAAAACAAAGAAACGAAGTATGCATAGCACAGTAGCCTAGCTTTTGCCAGGATCACTAAAAGAGAAGACCAAATTTTTCTTTAAACAGGATGCATTGCACCTTATGTTTACAACTTGAGTTGCTTTAAATCTCGCACCTTAACTTCGCATTTCAGTGCAGGAATGCTGGTTATGTTAAGTAACAAGTAGGTATTGCAGCTTATTACATATACAGACGTATGCAGCCTTTGTTTCTTTGATTCAAGAAGCAGCAGAGCTTACTGTGATAATGCTACTAAAGTGATGTGTGTTGCGAACATTATTTTCGGGTAAGAACGCCTAACTGAGCAGTTCCTTTCGAAACGCTTTTTCTATGACAGCGTTATTCTCTTTACAAAACGGTGCTCATCTCTAGCAATCACTTTGCTTTCAACACGCTCTTTCTGTGAGAGCATTCTCTTTGTGCACCTGAAGGCGCTGAGAGGCGGTGAGCTGTGCCTGGTGAGAACAATTGGAATGGTCAGACTTTACGAGATCCTCTTTGAAACTTTAAGCAAAAAAGGGCACTAACACTGAGACCACCACCACAAGTTTACTGTAGCCCATCGTCTGCACAAACCAATGTTATTATCAAACCAGTATAATTTAAACCTGAAACCACCTAGCTTTATATGACGCCAGGGAATTCATGCCTTGCAGTAGCCTAGCTGTTGTCTGGATTACTGAAACAGAACACCAAGTTTTTCTTCAGACAGGATACCATGTCTTCTTCCGACACGCTTTGAACAGCACTATATATGCATGCAGATTTAGCTATATATGTGCAAAGAAAGCTAAATCCGTGCAGAGATAGCTATCTATGTGCAGATATAGCTAAATGTGTGCAGAGATAGCTAAATGTGTGAAGAGATAGCTAAATGTACGCAGAGATAGCTCAATGTACGCAGAGATAGCTCAATGTGCGCAGAGATAGCTCAATGTGCGCAGAGATAGCTAAATGCGCACAGAGATAGCTATCTCTGTGCAGAGATAGCTAAACGCGTGCAGAGATAGCTATCTCTAGAGATAGCTAAATGAACGCAGAGATAGCTACATGTGCGCAGATATAGCTCAATGTGCGCAGAGATAGCTATCTCTGCGCAGAGATAGCTAAATGCGCGCAGAGATAGCTAAATGCATGCAGAGATAGTTATCTCAGTGCAGAGATAGCTAAATATGCCCAGAGATAGCAGTTTTTGTGCTAAATCTGTCAGATATAATATTTTTACGAACGGCGGCCCATAGTTTCTAGCTAATTCTCGCTTTGTTCCAGCTAGCCTTCCTCTTGGCTGCCAGAAGTAGTTAGTCTAGTGCAGTGGTTCCCAATTTTTTTTGTCAGCAGAACACTGCAAGGTTATTTTAAGTGGACAAGGAACCCCCACCAGAACTGCCAAGAAAACATAAACGCTTTTTTAACCAAATTAGCATTATTAAGGTTTTGCACTGGAAATAAAATTATGCTTGATAAAAGTAACCATCAAGCATAAACAATTTAACAACCAGCACGTCTTAGTGCATGGGTTCCCAAACATATTACCAGGGTATGTTTAAGGTTAACAATCAAAGGAAAAAAGCATGTTTATGTATTATTTATTTTGAATTATTTATACATATATCAGTGAATATTCATTTCAAAAACCATTATTATTATGCTTATTGGTAAACATATTTTTGTTGTTTTCCTCAGAGTTTTTGTCATAAGAAATTTTTGTGGTACATGCTCATCTATCGAAATGCTGAAGGTGTGCATGGCCAGAGAAAGTTTGGGAACCCCTGTAGTCAAGGCCGGAATAACCATTGGGCAAACCAGGCAGATGCCCGGGAACTCGCGCTTGAATATCAAAACAATCAACTGGTATTTATGCAATCATAGTGAGCTCTCACTATTTCCTGATCCAATTTTTTGCATTTGTATGCAATTTTGGTATATCCTGCAAACAATTTAACACATCTTATGTTGTGTGAGACATTTCATTAATGCTCATGGCCGTAAACATGGCCACCATCAGCAGTGTGGTGAAACAAATATTTCGCAGAAATACATATTTACCCATATTGGTGATGGTCACAGTGTTTACTGAAAGATTATGGAAATTTTGTTTGCTGTTTTTTCTCAAATATACTATGTTAATAACCATTATTTTCTTTGCTTTGGTGCTACTGCAATGTGGATGTATTTATTTGTTAATATCACATTCTCTGGGTTACAACAAAAGGTGTTACTCAAACGTCAGCCTGCTGCCTATTTCCATTAAATAAGTAATTTTGTAAATATTTTTTCTCATCAGTGACAATACTTTGCAAACAAAATTGTTTTGCCCAGTTTTGTATTTCATAACTGGTAGACTTTCATAGCACCACTTTAAGCTGTATATTGTCAAATATAATTGATGTGTGTACTTTTTCAGCCTCTGTAGCTGGCAGATGCCATATTGTTGCACCTCCCAAATGTTTGTTTACATCAGAAAAATCTAAGCACATTTGTAGACAAGAATTTGAAATTGTTTTTTTGTTTATCTAATGTACTTTTTGTATATGATGCAGCTGAAAATCAAACTTAGGATTATCTTTATTCATGTCATTCCTTTTATTCTTCTTGTGATATTCCAAATGATCAAATAATATCCTGTGTACTTATGGCAAATATTTTTATCTTTTTTCACATTTTTGCTGATCATTTTCAACATGAAACTTACTGTGCCATCATAAATCATTCATAACATGCAATATTGCCTCTACCTTTGCCCCGAGGTCAGCCTTGCAAAATTTTGCATCCACTGTTGTCTACTAATGACTGTTGAGGTTTGACCACAAATTTCTTCACATTTGTTCCCAATTTCTTTCCAACACCCAGGTCAGCAGGCTAGCTACTGCAGTTTACGTTTATATTTGACCACTAAAAATATGAAATTAGAAAAGTTAACGTACTATGTAAAGCAGTGGTTCTCAACCTTTTAATTGAAAGGAGCCAAATCCAGGTCTACCATTTTGTTGGAGAGTCACACTAAAAAAATTTGTAACACAAGTCAATTGACAAGTTTGTTTTATTGCAGAACAGAGTGTGTTACACAAAATATTAGAGTTGTTATTGAAACACTGCCAAGATCTGCACAAAGGGTTCTTGAGCGCCGCATGCGGCTCTCGGAGTTGCGGCTGAGAACCACTGAGCTAAAGAGTAGCCACCATGGCATATGTACAACACCAAATCTGTCAAAAGATTAAGGATTGTAATTTTATTGTGCAGACACTATGTTTAACATAATTAAACTTGTAACATGTCCTGACCAGAGATAGGTAAGTCTTTTTTTTTTTATCAGGTTTCACAATTTCTGACGAAGGTGTGTAGTGTATAAATACTAGATTTTATGGCTAATTCCAAAATAAAGCGCCTAATATCTGATGTGTTGTCTGGAAGAGAACATGCCAATCAACTTGTTGGGATATTGAAGTACATCTCGCCAGATGCAAAACAGTCGCATGCGATTGAAGCAATCAGAGGAGCCATTCAGGTGTTTACGAGGCATTGCAATGATGGCGACCTGTTGTTTGTGACCTCCACCGCAAGCCTGCCAACTGATGATGTGTACCGATCGTGGCTGGGCGAGCGCTTGAATGACTGTTTCAAAAACATTTTAAAATGCCTTTGTGAAGATCAAGGAGGTTTCTATTTGCAGTCATGCATGGACCTTTTGCGCTTGAAAAGCCAACAACAAAGCAGGTCAAGCAAGGAAACTGTATTTCCTGAAGATGATTTGTCTGACCTCTGCAAAGTAGTTCTTAGCGATATTGAGCTAGTTTTTTCCTTCAATGATTCTTTTCTGACGTTCGACGATGTACGCCATTATGTTTTGAAAGTCATGCCAAATGTAGTAAATGATCTTTTGAATAAAAATCCCTTGTGCGTAGAACAAGTTTTCATGTTTCTGCAATGCATCGTGTCACACATGCCGCAAGATGGCGCCGAAATGACATCTTGTTTCGTCGTCGTCGACAATGAGAGTGATTGCAAGTTCGGCGTTTCTCTTCTACAGCACAGGAAAAAGTTTTCCGCCGCGTGGCTGGAATTCCTCAAACGTTCATTACCTGCATCAGTTCATAAAAGCGTCCTGGTAATGCTGCACACTGGGCTAATACCGAATTTTGCAAAACCGAGGCTTCTAGCGGATTTCCTGATGCAGTCGTATAGCCGAGGAGGCGGCCTTGCTTTGCTGGGCCTTCACGGCCTGTTCGTGCTTATTCATCAGTACAACCTGGAATATCCCGACTTCTACAAGAACGTCTACGCCATGCTTCACCCTAGAGTGTTCAGCGCCAGGTACAAAGCCCGTTTCTTCCATCTCCTCGATCTTTTCCTCTCCTCCACCCACATCCCGGCTTACCTCGTCGCGGCGTTCGCCAAGAAGCTGGCGCGCCTTTGTTTGGTCGCTCCTGCGGATGTGTCCTGCGTAATGGTCGCGCTTATTCTCAACTTGCTCAGGAGACATCCGAACATCAGGCATCTCATTCACTGCGAAGCCCAGAAGGCCGATTCTCAACTCCAGCAAGACCCGTTTGTTGAAGACGAGGCCGACCCTGTGCGATGCCGGGCGATGGAAAGCTCGCTTTGGGAACTGTCTGCGCTGAAATCGCACTTCAGCGCTGATGTTGTCAAATGCGCTTCGGTGAAACGCCTGGGAAGGCTGGAAAGCGACATCGGCAAATTACTCGATCGCGATTACGACGACCTGTTCAACGAAAGCTGTTTGTTCAAGTTCGACGAGTCCGCCATGAACCACGCTGTGCCCGAATCACTGTTCGGTTGTTTTGAAGATAGCGTGCTGGACTTGTGGGATGTTGGTGTTTAGAGCAATAAATGGACTTTTCTGGCAAGAACGTATTTGGTCGTGTAACAAGAAAGTCACAAAATCTTTATATCCAAGACAGGCGTGCAGTTTGTTTGAAATACCGTGTTTTGTCAGTTTGACTTCGTGAAATCGCTTATTACGTTGGAAACCTACGTTCGACCCTGATGTGCACACATCCCGTATCCACTGGGGTCATTCGGTGGTAGTGACCCCCAAATTTTATTGTGGTCAGAAAATTAAACGTATAATGAAAACAAAAATATTTCCCTCCCTGAAAATGTATTTCACCCCCCAAACCTAAAAACCTGGCTAGGGGCCTTTGTGTACATCAGAGGTCGTTAGAAGGTAAGCACTCAAGCTGTTTATATTGTTACGTGTACAATGACGCCATTGTTACGTCCAGGAAGGTACGCGCAGTAGTAGCAGTGGCCTAACCGGTCCAAAATTTTGGTGATGGCCAAAATGTTTGATTTAAGGGTAGCGACAGTATTTTTTCAGGATACCGTCTCTCAAAGCACAATATGACTAGATATGCTAAAAATTTTGGGGGACGCGGCCGCTTGGGCCCCCCTGGCTACGCCGATGAGTGGCAGACGCAGAAATTTTCGGCCGATGATGTTTTGTGATGTTCATAATTTCTCACTCTGTGCTCACTCTTGGCTGAACACTTGTACACATATTAGCAGTGGTGTAGTGCTGCCGGAGCTCCGTTCCGCCACCTCTACCAGTGAATGATTGGTCGTTACCTACAAATTTAAGCGAAAATGCCCAGCAGAGCTCCGGCACCTACAAAATTGCCACTACATCGCTGCATAATAGTTCACTTAATGTGCAACTCACATATAAGCAGAACCGTCGCCGAAAAATATTCTACGGGGGGGCTTTACGTTTGTGCAGGGGAGCTTGACATTATAAAAATTGAAAAAACACTGATACATGGTGTTTCAATTTGGGGGCTTGAGATGTGTTTTGCGGGGCTTAGTCTACCAAAGCCCCGACTACATATGAATACAAGCCATAAATACGCTGTATCTTATGCTTAGAACCGAACACTGCAAAACCCTCCCTGAACTCCCAAACTAGAAGTTCAAGACGTGTTGTTGACTATTTCTGCTGCGTCCTTACGAACCATCAAATAATGAAGCAGGTAGACTCACGTTGGAACGGTTTTCTGCGCGCAAGTAGAAAACGTTTAATTGCAGCAAAGCGAATGATCAATAATATCAACTTGACCGCAGCAGTTGCAGCCAAAAACAAATAACTCCACTGAGATAAACCTTAGCATCAGCGACCTACACATGGACAAACTTGCCCAGACACTCAGTCGGAACGTGCCAGAATGTTAAGAATCCAGACATCTAAGCACGGAAGGTAGAACACCAGCACCATTAATAACAACTAGGGGCGTAACGAGGGAAAAAGGCCCGAAGCCAGGTTTTAAGGTTTGGGGAGGCAAAATACATTTTGACGGGGGAAAGATTTTTGTTTTCATTATATGTTTAAGCACAAAATTTGGGTGCATTGTCCACGAATCCCCACCGTGGCTACGGGCTTGGAAGGGGTGAAGGGGGCACAATGCCCCTTACACCGAATCACTGGGAGCGCCGAAAAGTCCCATCAATGTCGCAAGTAGCCTACATTCTACAATACAGTGCATTTACTCCCAAATGACCTTATGTTTGTTCGCAAATGGGGACCCACGGTGCCATATAACCTCGGTACGCCCCTGATGACGACACAAGAATACCTGCGACCTCCCGCACACAAAATCCGCCGACATCTTTTTAATGTCGTCTGATATGCGCGCAAGTCATAACGTAAAGTAACATTGTAAAGTTGGGAAAGAAATAGGCCTATTAATCTCGGAATTGTATAAAAACACAGAACAAAGGCAAGAGATATAATAGAATGACAAAGGAAGCGTTGGTCTTGCACTGGGGGCTTAGCAAGTACAATTAGGCCAGATCCAAAAATAAATAACGCTAGCAAGGCCGTAACCGGCCTAAAGGCGGTGGTTTTCGAGACTCCAGAGCATAATTTCAGGTGATTAAACGTTTCTACCAAAACGTCGGAAGGTATGCCTTCTTCCATGTCAGTGCAGACTGTTTTGGTACCGATTCAGTGGCTGACCGATGATGGAGTCAAGTGTAATCGCTCGAATATAATTTAACTGCACTTTGACAAAGTAGGGGAAGGTGGGGCACAGTAGACCTAGGGGCACAGTCGTCTTTTTTGATTTGTTCAAAAAGTTGAAAACCTTGAACTTTAAAACTTCCATGGTGATTTAGTCTCATACCAGCCGTGGTACTAAAGTGTATTTCTCCTTTATAAGCAGCCGTTTTTTCGAGTCACAGGGCAAGTTGTATTTTTGCTACCCAAAAGTAATTTACGAAATCTCATTTAGATTTGGGTTTTGCCCACGTTAATCAACGTCATCTATTTGAGTTTTTGTGACGTTGTAGTCAAGGCAGTGCAGCATTTTTGACAATGCGAGATTTTAAACTCTTTTTTAGCTGAGTTGGTACTTCTTCATTTTATTTTTTAGATATGCATGGGGCACATCTGCCAAAAAAATAGGGCACTCTCAACACATTGCCACCAGGTCAATCTAAATAAGGTAGGCCTAAAGCTTGAGGGGTTATATTGGAATGCAGTACAGAATAATTCTAACCTATGAGCATGTTTAGGTGCATTATGTGCTCAGAGGCACAATGTATTTGGATGGTAAAGCTTGAATTTCAGCATACTGCATTGGTTTCATTTATTGTTTGGTAATCATACAAATTTGTTTTGCCATGCAGTGATAGTGTGTAATTAGAATGTGAAAACAGTGGAAAGGCAGTCAGCACGTGCCTGTTTTACATGGGATATCACGTGAACATTATGCAACAATGCATGCAACCCAACTTTTTTTTGCCGGTCAGGTGTACCCCATGCTCATGTCGAGTGCGCCCCATGCTTATGCATCCTTTTTACATTGGCTGTAAAAATTTTTCTGAAGGGCGTTGTTTTCATATTTTGGCATGATATTGTGTACATAGAGTTGCTTTATTGTGTAACAAATTTTGACTTTAATTAAAGTAGCAGTGGTTGAAAATGCAAAAGTGTCGACTGTATCCCACCTTCCCCTAATTGTTAATTTTCAAGTCCTATAGGTCTAATTGTAATTAAGTACACTGTAGTTTAATCCATAGATGCCCGATTTTAATCTTTCCTTTACCTATACAAGATTGCTGATTGTCACAAGTTGTCAAATCTGTTCATAAGAACAGGCTCCAAGTAAACCAAGTTTGACAAAGTAATTATTGCTTACCAGGATGAATGTAATTATAATTGAAATTTTCCAGTGCGATATAATTGTAATTATAATTGAAAAAATTAATTGACTCCATCACTGGTGCCGAACACGATTTGCGATTAGTGCTTCCCTTGCTGAAAATACATCACGTTTTAGTCCTGAACTCTGCAGGCCCGTGACCAACGTAGGACACCAAGGGGGAAAGAGTTCTGATAGAGGCCCAAATTTCTCAAATGTGTCCGACACATTTTTCCACGGGGGTGGCGAAAATTTTGAAGGGGGGCTTCGACCCCCGGTTACGGGCCTGGTTTTACTGATGATGTTTTTCCGTCAATGAAAAGTTGGTGACGCGCTCTACTCCGGTCGCGGCAACTTACAGCTGACAGTCGAGTGTGGTCAAGCTCGATGCTGAACTTCGAGGCAAGAACTTCATGCAGTTTTCTAATTATCTCTGTCCGAATGTGCAGGGAACCTATGAGCGATCGGCGTATCGCAATTCGACCGCAAGCATTGCTGCTAATCCTTCACAAATGCGTCGGTGGTCACGTGCACTGCTGGACATGGCGAAGCCTGGTTTTGGAAAGCGGAACTCGGTTGTCTGCGACACAGTTTTTTATGAAGTCTGATGGCTGCGATGTTCCCATCTCGGCTGTGTGAATTGCATTCCACAAGCGATTCGAGGCCAACTCACCATCCTGACAAATCAAAACACGTCGCCAAGCGCTTTGTTTCATTCGTCTCACCCCTACAACTGCCTGGTAGTTATTTAAATGATCCCATTAGTCTCGCTGAAGTTGTTTGGAAGAAAGTGCAGGTGATAGGATTGGAGAGAACACCCTGGAAATCTTGCCTTTATGACAAACAGCGATTTTCTTACATTTTCAGCGCAACCTCCCAGCGTCGGTTTAAAAAAAAGAAAAAACTTTTGGCAAACTGAATATCAGAGTAAAACGAGATGCTTGTTATCAGTATAACTTCCACAGTCTCATGTTTTCAAGACAAGTGAAAACCTGCGCCGATCCAACTTGGTCGTTATACACCACAATACAGCGAAAACTTTGGCAAAATTTGTTCGTTCCGGATAACTGCGTTCTTCTACCGGTTGGACTGCAGTTACGATCCCCGATTTTCGCCTCTCCCCTATAGCAAAATAACCGTTCACAAATTGCCTGAAAACGTTGCACGTATGTTTATTTAACGGAGGATCGAAAAGACAAGAGTGGTCAGCCGCATTCCTTCAAAATTATTTTCACTAAAGAGCGAAGAGGTTTCTTTTTGCGTCATTTGCTATTCGTACGAACTGTATTTTGAACATATGGAATAAAAGCATCTTCGAAGTCAGCGTGCAGTTTCCAGTTGCAGCATAAAATTTGCGAATAAAAAAAGACAACACACAGAAAACATTTTATATCCATTGGACAACTGCTCTTGTTTCTGACGAACAGGTACATTTTTGAGCTCTTCATTTTATCAATCTCACCGTCTGTGCAGAGTAAGACTCGTGATGATACGAAGGGAATCTGAACGCATAAAACACGAACAGAAATAACCCGTCGTCAAAGTTTAAGTTTGAAAACGAAAAATGTCGCAAGTCTCGTCAGCGACGAACGAGTGCGTAGCGATTAAACAAACACAACGGTAAAAACAATAAAACTTCATCGCACTGCGGCGCTTTGTTCTCGCCGCCGCCTGCACACTGCTTGTTGTGTGAACTGCACGAGGCAATTGGCCGGTACGTACGATGGACTGAAGCCGAACACTTTCAAACAAAAAGCGACCGTGTCCGGTCGCAACTCTTCAGTGTGATGCACTGGTTCGAATTACTTCGCGTGTTTTGCGCGACGATTGATGCGCAGGGGCTTTCCCATTACACGTATCAACTTTCGGTGAACGCGCGGTCAGTCATCCTTTTGCCTTTTAACAGCAGTTCTTTGCGTTCTAAGTTGAAATAACAGGCAGCATCAGCTGTGACAGTTGCCAGACGACGAAAACGCGACTCGACGAAAATCTATGCATTATTCAGCAGCATTTTAGTGTAGGAAGCAAGCGTATAACGCGCCTCATGTGCGAAGATCGCCGGGATACGAAATACGTTTGGCAAAAGCTAAAGCAGAACGCAGCGGTGGCCTCTAACACGATTACAGTGTAAGCAAGCACGCGATGTGGCCATGTTCGCCGATCGCTCATGCGCGCCTCAAATTGTTATCGACATGTAAATAGCAGCTTCAAGAAAGCATCCCCTGATCATTCCAGTACTTGCGAAACATGAAGATCTCATGCACATTCGGATTTTTCGAAGCGAATCTATTTTGAGGTAAACGAAAATCGCCGCTTCACTTGAGCAAAAGTCATGCCAAACATCTCACGCCCGCACTCAGCACGCCTTGCACTTTAACAGTCATCCCCGCACTGGAGCACTCCAACAGACACATCAGATCCCCATCAAACGAGAAACGTTTTCAAAAAAAACCAAAAAAAACAGGCGTTTAATTGCACTCGACTCGAGCAAGTAGTAAGGTAAAATTTGCGGCCTGCACGTAGATACCGCATCGTATGATACGCAAACTCTCCCCAAAAGATATTCCACGCCCCGGCATCACGTAACGAGCAATACGGACTCGCGACCAGGACCACAGCAGGTCACAAACTTCGTCGCCAGTGCAACCTTCTTGAATTCTTTCAGAAAACGTAGAAGACTTTAAGGTTTCGTCTCGAATGCGGAATTCTTTCGGGCGGGGGGTATTCTCTCTTATAGGTCTGGACCTGTTGTGCTAGAGTTTTCACTCAAACAGTCCTTCATGTTCCATCTACTCCGCAGATTCGTAGCTTGGCGAAAATGCGCTACGTGTAAGAACGGCTGCGGCCTTTGATGCATCGGCAACGCCCCGAGTGTGCCGTAACATATCAGTTCAGTTTAGTTCATACTTGTTTTCGTTCATACTGAATCGCTTTTGTGTTCCTTTCGGAGTGTCACGAGTGGTCTGCGGCGCCCATCTCCGCTTGCTTGCGCCGTGGCTACTTTCGCAGTGAATGCTGTGCTGGTGGCGAGTCAATGGCAGCACCACGCGTAAACTGTTTCCTTGCACCCATCCATCAACGCCGAGCTCGAGGCTGGACAGGCCGTAAATATCGTTTTGCAAGTCTTCGGTGCGGCCCGACCGGGAATCGAACCCGCACTGCCAGATTTGGTGGCGCGTGCTCAACCCGCTGGATCACAGTTGGCGGATCCGCCCGTTCACGACACCCCGGCGGTCCTGCGCACGCGATCATAAAACCTTGCAACAAAAGCAGGATCGAATGTTTCCAGTCGCTCGATCATGAAGTTTCGTTCTCGAATGTTCCACTCGTCAAACCACTGACCGAACAACCGAAGCTGGCACTGGAAAATGTTCGGGAGTCTGTCTTCTACGTTCATTCCTTGCATCGCGTTTAAGAGAAGATCAACCTGCGAATTTAAAACGCGCGCCGCTTGAAACGTCACATTGCATGACAAACCACATTGACAACCTACCGTAGGTCAAGTCGAACGGCTATTTTAACATAATGGTATCTTCCTACTAAAAAGGTCAAATTCAAAAATTTAAGTGATAACGACCATCCCCAACCATGAAAACACTAAGCAAAGAAATATAAACTACAGACAATGGAGACAGTACATGACTTGAATGACATAAGACTCTTGACTGTGGTAGACAGTGGCATAATTGCTGCTGGTAAGAAGGGCGCATCGACCCTCCTGGCAAGCTAAACGTAAAAGCACGGCCCCCACTTCGCTTTTATTTCGGTTTTAAGTAGGTTGTTGTTTTTTTTTGCGTTTTCCAGACTATTTTCTGGTGATTCAGGGTTTTACTACAAACATCCACATTCGGATTCACCTTCATTTATTCATTTATCAGATTTTTATGAGTGTCGGCCAATGTGATGTTTCAGCTAAATTTTCCCATCCTGGCTCAAACCACAAGTTCAGTGGTTCCCAACTTGGGAGGAATTTTATGAGTTCACGGTGGGAGTTCCCACTTTATAGTTAACTATTCATTATAAGTGTTGTACTTCTTTTTTTTGTTGATGTTCGCTCCTTCAGTTAGTTGTATCACTTTATATAAGTAAGTTATTTAGTGGACTATCACATGTATTTCTTGACAAACTTTAGGGAATTCATTTCACAACAAATAGATTTTGTCCCACTTTCAATAACCAAGTTATTATCGTCAATAAAGACCATTGTTCCAATTGTAGTTAATACTAATCTACGAACCCGAACTGGGGGGGGATGAAAAGTTCCAAAATGAGTAGAGGAATGCATTAGAAAAGGTTGGGAACTACTGCTCTAGTTAGTACAGGTGGTTACACCCATGGGTGGCGGAACCTTTTTCAAAGTGGGGGGGGGCACAAATGCACTTCAAAAACTGTAGAAAATTTGAGGTTTAAACTAGCATATGTGACGTCACAAGCATTGAAATGTGACGTCACTGCATATGCACCATATGAAGGTCTAAATCAGTGTTTCTCAAAGTGGACGGAACAGCCCCCTTGGGGGCGATTTTGAGGGGTAAGGGGGCGAAAAGCAAAGGTGGTGATAGGGGGGCAAAAACGATCAACCACTACCAGTGATTGATCGTTGAATTAACTTCAGTTAACGATCATTTAGTTAACTTCGGCTTTGACCTTAATGATCTCAAAGCAATGAAACCGCTTGCTTATTCATAAGCGAGGTGGTCTACGACTGTACCTCACTAAAATGTCACCAAATATTTCAAAGTTTTGTGGAGATTGCCAAGTACTTCTATCACACCAAACTGGGGACCATGGTATGTATCGATTTCTGAATAAAATTATTTAAAAATACTACCTTTCGTTTGCTTTTTCAGGTTCGGGGGTGACAACGATGTGTCGGGAGTGAAAAGGGGGCGACGGAACAAAAAAGTTTGAGAAACACTGGTCTAAATTACACTATTTTACACAAAATTACGCCACTATGAAAACGTATCGGTGAACCACCAGAAATTCAAATAGGCTGTTACAGGGGCGACCAAGGTCAACAGCATTACTCGGGCTCACCGTATGATTTTTTCTGACTGAATAAAACCGTTAGGCATTTGTGTCACTGAAATTTCCATTTGCTTTCATTCTGGTTGGCATATCATTGCTCTGTGACGTTAGTTACGTAACAGTAAATGAGAAGTTCTCATGATAACTTCTCCATTGTTGAGTAACGTACGTCACAGACCAATTGACAACGCCAGTAAGTCCTCTGCTTACTAGGCTCATTCGTATTAGCCCGAGTTGCTGGATATTTTATCGTGTGCTGGAGTCACCACTGGGCTGTTAAAAACACCAAGAACAGCTTTAAAAACAGGAAAACACGACACAACATTGATACCTTTTTTAAACATATTCAAAATAACAACTTTGCCACATCCTGAACACAGAAGTAACATCACGGAATACTCTTTCTACAACTGCCTTAGTTACCGGAATACTAAGACAAGACAAAGCATATGTAGCAACTAGCAAGTTGTCTGTAAGGTTGCCGATTGTGCTGCCAAGGCAGAAATAAAATATAGCTATTTAGTATTGCCAATGCAATAACAAAAACACAATTGAAATTGATCTGTCAAACATTTCATTTTGCGTATGAGATTCAGCAAAATTTCTCTATTTAGAATGGTTTTGAAACGCTTGAAATTACAACAATTTTAATGGTGTGACACAAACTTTTCCTACACACAAGCATGGGTGTCGGAAAGGTAGCAGGAATTTGAAAATTTCAGCAAAATGGCTGTTGTCTTAATTTCGAGTGGTAAAAAACAAATTTCACCACTTTTTCCCCCCTTAGAAAAACTTTTGAAAAAATCCACTGGTGCCCCTCCTGGAAAACATTCTTTTGACACCCATGCATTGCAAAATTACACCATTTTCAGAATAAATTGTGTTGTATTTTACCATCTGGCAACACTGTTCAGCAACACCAATGTGGTAAGCAAGCCATAGCATGGTGACAGACTATGCCCAGTGTATTCTGCCAAACAATTATGAAATCCTGCCAAATTACAAATAATGTATTAGGAAGAATATTGACAAAATATTGCCAAATCTGTGCATTGTCTTTTTTCATTAAACAATTTAATATAACAATGGGCCCAATACTAATTGTGTTACTTAAACTTGTTTACACCAAATTCGAAATATAAAAGTAATAAAAGTGAGGGGGGCTTAGGCCTATGCGGCCCCCCAGGTTCTGCCACCTATGGTTATACCACTGGTTATTAAGGACAGTTTTGCAGAAAACCTAACCTTGTTTTACATAATTATACACTTTGATGCCAACAATTGACCAAACTCTGAGTACAGAATTAGAAATTGTATAATTTGAAAATTTCACAAACACTCAACTTTTTGCATTGTCCTATACTTGTGGATGTGATCCGAAAGGAGTGAATGTGATGCAAAATAAGATCACACCAAACCATGCCTAACAATGCTACTGCAATTAAGCATTAAGTAAAATACACCTGAACCTTCTCAGGAAGAGCTTTTTCAACAAGATCATTCAGAAAAAGTTCTTTTTGCTGATCGTTCCAGCTTTTAAACCAGTGAATGGTGCAGTTGATTTCCCGTAAAGTTGAGTACCCCACTTCACTGTCCATCATGCTTCATCATTGTAATCAATATTCATTGTTTAGTTTCAGAAAATCACATTCCTCATGTATGCAAGCAATTGCAATTCTAGTTGTTTACAACAAATACATTCAATGTTTCATTGCCTTATTAAAGAACAGCAACAAACATTGTTCTGAAAATGAAACAGAAGCATTAGTGAAGAAATTAGCAGTACTACTTTCAGTAAGGCTAAGCGCATCTAGCCAGTACCACTTCAAAACATTGCACATGTCTAAGAGTAGCATCAGGAAAGCAACAGGACCATTTGTGCTGTATAGTTAAAATTATCTCTCAAGTATAATTTACTACTTTTCCATCCATTTTGAGTATTTCAGCTTTGCATCATTGTGATTTTACATCAAGGAGTGTTGAAACGTGACACGATAGTTGTGAACTCATTTCAACAGTTTGTTAGAAAGCCAAAAGATTTGACAGTGCATACAAAAATGTACCAAAAGCTATATATTAAATCAAAATTAAAATTACAAAGCATGTTTTTTTTAACTTCAAATCACTGTTTTCTCATAACTTGAGAAACTTGTAACATGAAAGTGCTTTTAACTGTAGTTTTATCAAAAACTTAAAAAAACAGTGTAAAGTTGACCAATGAGCATCCAACAATGGATACATACATGAGTATTTGCTCAGTTACTGTAAATATTGCTCTGGTATATATATATATTGAAATACACAATACGTTCCACATTGATTTCAATGAAAAAACTCAAACATTCAAACATACAGCATTGCAAATAGCATTTTGAGCACAACAAATGAAGTCCAACAGTATTTTGATTCATTCCAGTGTAAGGTATTTGTACTCTGCATCTGAAACTGGTAACATAATCTATTTACTTTGCTCTTTAACAGTGTTTTCATGAACTTCTACTAAAAGCTTTTGTTGAATGACTGACACACATCTACGTGATGATCCACACAGCTAAATAAACAATGACACCAGCATACTATTCCACAAGCCCTATTGTGATTATTTTTCAACATACAAGTGGGAGCAGTTGGACACAACCTCATTCTACAGTCGTGATTAAATTCAGCTGAAAAGCAAAGTCAATTCACATGGTTCTTTGTTTGTATACACAGCAGATGAGCACATGGTGGTCAGAACTTTGATTTTGACAAAATATTCTATGAGAGCAGGATTGTCCGCCACAAACGTGACACGGAGATTTAAATTTGGTGCAGTCATGCAGGATGTGGCATGCAATCTGCCCCTTGCCACACTCAAACAACCAATACATAGAACTGCTATTTTTAATTCAAGTGCTAGTTTCCAGTGAGCCCAGCTTGACCACGTCACTTCCCTCTATTGAACTGGAGCCTGGCATTAGCCTTCTGACAGGCACCTTTCCACAACCTTATCTTTCCAGGTACCTTTCCACAGTCTTGCTGCGGATCTTTCAGAGCAATATGTATAGGCAGCAGAGCCTTTAGGTCAGCTATGTCCAACCAAAATGCCATAGTGGGCCAAAAAATATGTCCCCATCTTTATGAGGGTTGCATGTTGAATGACTTATTTTTATTTTAGCCAACTAAAATTTAGTTTAAAGCTACTGCGAGCATTTGAATACTAATTACAATGGTAATGACTGTGATACTTTAAATCACTCCAGCACTATGATGCCATTGACAAATTTAGTGCTAACGGAACAAAAAGCGTGCAGTTAGAAATCAGTTTAGTGGAGAGGAACACATGAGTAGAAATCAAAAAACTATTAATAAGCTTTCCACCAGGATGTCATTGGACACATGGAAATCTACCAGTGTGTAGTACATGATAAACCAGCACTAAGAACAATACATCAAAAACGTCAAATTTGAGATTATAAAAATAAAGTCATGCTGTAATTTTATTGTGAAGTTCACATCATTACTTCTAGTTGTTGGAAAAAGATGTTGGCATGTTTCAAGGAAGGGAAAGTTGCTGCTGATCATTGCAGAAAGTTTCACAATGTTGCAGGCAAGCAGGGCAGGAAATGTTTTGCTTTACTTGAACTTGTTTCATGCTTTTTGGCAATGTAATTACAACATTGTTTAGAGCAGGGTTGCACAACCTGCAGCTGCATGCTGCCTTCAATAAAAATCTATGCGGCTGTGCACACTGCACTTGTCATTTAAACATTAGTTATGGCCACCATGCATTAATCAAAACCCTTTGTCTATTGTATATATTAAAATCAAAAGGCAGCCAAACATACATATATGGAAGCAGGGCTAGGCTCAATGTGTGGAAGAACAGAAGCAATGAAAAAAAATTTGAAAAGTTTAGACTCACTAGCAACCATAATTCACGAAAATAAACATCATACGGCTGGCAACGAAAACTTTTTCAAAAAGTTGTGCACTCCTGGTTTAGGGAACCAGGAAAAGTATAGGAGAATTGTGAAAATCACCCAATGTCCTATGCATTTCTTTCCATCACACACCTGATGCCGAAAGTGTTGAGGTAATGCCCCTTTCGGCATCAGGTGTGTGATGGATTTTATCACAAAAGTAAAAGTGAAACAATTCTTGGCAAAACTGTTGCATAAGGAGCAAGTAACCGGCAAAAACATTTACAATAACATGCCACAAGTTTTAGCTAACAATAACATGTAATATACTTTGAAATAGTTCTTCAACAAACACGAAATAAATATATACTAAAAACTACATAAGCTTCAACCAGATGAAATATTGCACCATGCAACGTAAGGATTTTCAGTGCCATTCGCATGTTTTGCATTGGGATGTTGACCCATGTAGGACTAATTCTGCATTTCACCAAGCTACAAATTGCAGGAAGTGCGTTCTTCAACTCCTCTAACTAAACACTCCTGTCACAGCACATCACCTACGTATTTTCCTTACAAGGGTTTAAAGTTAATTGTGTAATTTGAATTAACCCAGTCCTACATCCAGTGCCATCATCACAATAAAGCCAACCATTGTCAATGCAGATGCGATTTTCCCATTTCCACACACTTGGGCTTCTGGAATGATGTCATCAACTACAACATATACCATAGCTCCAGCAGCAAACGCAAGAGCATAAGGTAGTACAGGTTCTGCCAGGCTCACTGCAAGAGCCCCAATTATTCCAGAGATAGGTTCCACCATTCCACTCAACTGGCCATACCAGAAACTAGTCCATACTCCAACACCAGCTCCTCTCAGTGGAAGACTCACTGCAAGCCCTTCCGGAAAGTTCTGTAACCCAATGCCTATAGCAAGATTGCGTGCATTTTCAAAGGTGGCTAGATGAGATTTTCCTACAGCGCCAAATCCAACACCAACTGCAAGACCCTCAGGAATGTTGTGGACAGTAATAGCAATTATCAATAATAAAATCCTTTTCCATGATAGTAACTTTTGACTTTTTTTCACCTCAAAAATCATGTCCGGCTTCTCTGATGGAAATCCATTGCTCATGTTTTCCTTTTGATGACGTCTTTTTAAGGTACTTCCAGTCTCCACTTCAACATCATTTGAAGTTGTTTCAACTTCGGTCTCCAACTTTGGATTGTCAGTTAAGGCTGCGACCACATTGCTTGGTGTATTGCAATGCTGGAGGAAAAAGTCGGCGAAGTACACAAATGCTGCCCCCAGTGCAACACCAAGTGCCACAGGAAGGTACGCATGTTTGCCATAAACCTCACTTAAAGTAGCATGTTCAATTGCTGGGGCTAGGAGTGACCAGTATGACGCAGCAAGCATCACGCCAGATGCAAATCCAAGGCTTCCATCCAAGATTTTTCTTTGTCCTGATTTAAACACAAAAACCAAAGCAGCCCCAGCAGCTGTGACTGCCCATGTAAAAAGTGTTCCTAAAGCTGCTTGCTGAACTGGACTATATCCACGGATCATGTTGCAAAAGGGCAAAGCACATGTAATCTAAAAATAGTGTAATATATTTCAACTGAGTAAACAACCTTAAAACTGAAAAATAAATTATATATACACAAAAATAGTCTTAAAAATCACACTCCAAACAAAATTACAAACTACACAATATATCACTCACGGCATAATAAATATACCAGTATTACATGAAGCTTACGCTGTAATTTCTGTAGAACAACTTGATTTTCATTCTCTGAATTGTTCTGTATTCAAATGATATCACAAACTTTACACAAAACTTAACATTAGAAGCATGATTCTGCCCCGTTTTAAATGATTCTCTCATTTTTTGCATGGCTGCTTTCTCGTGGTCTGGCATATTCACCACTCAGTGAACTAGCTTGTCATCAACTCTCACAACGTTCAGCACTAAAAATGTCTCATGTTACTCTATAGTTACTGCATTCAGCTTTTGAGAAAACTCCTTAGAGTTTAACTGTAAGCTTCCCATAAACCATCATTTTATGCATTGTATCAGAGCTCTGTTGAGTTATTATGACAGCGTTGTAGAATGTTGCATTGCTCGACTTTTGGCGTCAGGTTCGTTCAGCAATTATTTGGGATAGGGTGCAATCCACTATAATTGAACAATTGAATGTAACCCATACTCTCATATTTTCACCGTTTTCAAGTATGTTATTCTCTGCAAAATTCTACACAAAATTTTTAAAAAATGAATTTGGTCCACCGGTTTCAGAGACATGGGCGTTTAAAGTTTTTGTCACCACTAGGTGGCATGAAGTGCTCCGAAAAGCAAAATGCTATTCCTTTTGATTCATTGATGCTAAAGATATGATCAAAGAATGAATTCCACCCTTTGAGGACATGCTGATTTCAAATATGATGTTATTTTCAGTGTAATATCATCAGAAATAAATTACAGCCTATAGGAACAAGTCTAAAGATTTGTTTGTAATGAAGCATGAACAGTCAATTATTTAAAAAACTTGAAACCTAAAACAGATTTTTTAAACAAACCATTTTGTCTTTAATCGAAGGAAACTATGTTCTTTGCTGTTGAGTTTTCACCCTCCACTAATTAGCATTTGCCAATGATGAGATTTCTTAATCACACAGCTTAGTAATGTGATGATAACCTGTGTACAATAGCCATTCAGTTGTACAGTTTATTTGCACGTTTTCAAATGCAAAACAGGATCAAACCTATGGTTTTTAATGAAAGCACACTGCTAAGGCGTAATTTGGCCATTCAGAAAACAACACCTTGCCTTATTAACAAGGAAAATTGCAAATGCTAGTTGAGCAAATCACAAGTGCATTTTAGGACAATGACATTTGTTTAGCACAACCACAGGCATTTTGAGCTCATTGTGTTATTGAACTAGAATAGGTTATCTCAAATCAGATTTAAAGACCTGCAGGAGTTTATTAACAACTGCTTAGAAAAGGTTAGCAAAGTTAAGAATATTGAATTATAGGTTAGCTATTAATGTTTCGATGGAATTGCCTTTTCTGAACACAAGTGATACATGACTTGCATTAAATAATTTACTGCACAATTCAAACTAAATATGTCTCCATTCAAAAGAGATTGTCATTTGCAGATGCAATATGTTGTTTGATTTTTTGTAAGATAGACCTATACAATTTTGTCAGGCAACACTATGTAGGCCAACAAATTATAAGAACGTTATTATTTGAATGTTTTGATATTCCTCATAATAAAAATAAAAGGGTATAGAAGTATGTTAATATCCTCATGGATAATTAATAGTGTATTTGCTGAAAATTTCAAAGTGCAAATAAACACAAAAACACATTGATTTCCTTAATGGTTTAACTTTCATAAAAATTGTGCCTATATATAATGCATACAAATTATTAGAAAGGGCGCACACTTCAACTTTGTCATTGGCGCCATGTCGCATAGATACGCCCTTGCATTTTGAGCCATTGAATATCTGCAGCCTTAGCTACAGTGCAGGCTAGTCTTGCCTTTACCCGTATCTTACCCACAAAAAGCAACAAGAGATAGACCCGGGCTGAACGAAAGTACCTCACTGGCCTCGTGTAATCTGAAAAATGGATTCAAGCGTTTTGTTCCACACAATGTACGTAATAATAACCAATTCTCAACGCCATGAAAAGATATTGCTCATCGTCAATCCCTTTAATCCTTCGTACTCATTCTTCTGCAGTTTTTTAACTGCACCCAAAATCAAGTTAGAACAGCCAAAAAGTTGAAGGAAGAATTTGGAATACTTGCAACTCCTATACGTAAGACCAGGCATGGCATTTCAGATGATGTTAAACAATTGGTATTGGATGTGTATGAGGATGATGAATACTCACGTTTGATGCCTGGAGTTAAGGACAAAGTCAGTTTAGGAAATAAGGTGCATCACCAAAAACGACTAATGTTATGCACTATCAAAGAGCTATACAGTATTTTCAAAGAAAATCATCCTTCAATTAAAATTGGCTTAACGAAATTTCAATTGCTGAAGCCAAAGTGGTGTGTTTCCCCTGGTTCTGCTGGGACTCACAATGTGTGTGTGTGCAGTATCCACCAAAATGCTGTGTTACTTGCCGATGGCTGTG
>Ga0210059_1002681_pt1 | contig 28055 bp, 23 predicted proteins | sample Ectturendosymbi2_FD_188042 | JGI IMG/M metagenome (GOLD analysis project Ga0210059, IMG submission 188042) | Ecteinascidia turbinata endosymbiont from Florida, USA - Sample 2 (SPAdes) (version 2) | ecosystem: Host-associated > Tunicates > Ascidians > Unclassified | place: Key West, Florida...
CGTCTAAGTTCTAAACCTTCGCACATCCGGTCACCACGTTGATGCCTACCATTTTGGAAAGGCTAGCATTTATCTTCAGTGCATATGTGTGAAGGTTTAGAACTTAGACGTGCACCTAGACTACATAAAATTTCGACTCGCACATAAACAAAATGCAAATGAGGAACTTTTGCACACCCTATGTGCTTCCAGTGAGCCCGTAAGACAATGCCTTCGTTTATACGAGCGATTCTAGCTATAAGCATACCATCTGACAAGTTGTCTTTGAATTTCTCTACAGAAACTGGCGATCGCGACGATATATTCCGCAGGTCTACTGGCTCTAATGCCCAGGGACATCTAGGAGTTTTTAGATATCCCTGTTTAATGCCTAGCATTTGTGTCTATCTGCAGTGGCGTATAAGATTTTTATCAAATTTTTTGTCACTTGAAGCCACAATCTACTGAATAGATGTCACTGTGGTGGAAAGTTTCATTAAAAAAGCACATTCAAAGTAATTTTGCTGCATTCCCGTCTAAATGTCAAGTTGGCGTACCTGTCAGGCTAATGCACAGTTTGCATTGTGTGCACAACCAACTTCATCAGGAAATTTTATTTGGTATGCAGACGTCGCTTCTATCCAAGCTACAAAATTAAACTGATTGCATTATCTTTGGGAATCTGAAGCAATGCCTTTTTTGGCACGATGGATGATTAGGAAAAAGCAATAATCAAAATGAATAAAAAAAAATATTTCAATATAAATGTAGGCTACTTCAGTCGATACCCACTGTAACAATGAATAAGACGTAAAAGGGTTTGCTACATACGTGTGCAACTCTAAATTCAACCTGTGCATTTCTGCACCAGCTTATTTTGCTTTTCAAGTCATTCACTCGAATAAAGATGTGCTGGGCAGATAATTTTGCGTATCAATGGTGTACATTTATTGCAAAATCATACCTACGGCAATGTGCACTATTGTTTGTGCACTGTGTTGCACTGTCTGCCAACGCTTTTACAAATTCTTGAAGTGGCAAGTCAAATCGGGTCAGCTTTAAATGCTCCTGTTTTTGACGTTTCGGTGATTATTGTGACCATTGATCAAACAGGCAATGTAAAAGCGTTTGCAAATGCTTTAACCAGTTTAAGCTGCGATTTTTGTCATGCAATATTGTTTTCTATATTAATAAATATTTTTCAGAAAGTAAATCACGAGCACCTAGCTTTTTCAAAATCTTGTTAGTAACAAAAAGTAACTTGTACAGAGTAAACCGCTCAGTCGTGCAGTTTCTTACGCTCTTTGTCGTTGGTTGCTTATTTTTTTCGATTAAATTTCGTCACGCTGCGACAGCGCTCCAGTTTGATTTCCTCGATTTTTTGTTTTTGCAGCGGGAAAACAGTAAACGTTCCGATGATTCCTCTGGGTTTGAAGGATACAAACGAATTGGACTTCATGTCAACTTTCCAGGTATTTTCAATACACGGAGCGCAAAACGTGTGATGAGCAAAAACAAAAAAAACAAAGCAATATGCGGTGAAACATCAGTGACTATTACTTGCTCGGCCTGTATAGTACCGTAAAGAAATTGAGGTAAGCCAGCGCGTGCGTCTATTCAAGGAAGCAATCCATTCACTGTAAGAAAGTAGTGCGTACTACAAACCAGCGTGAACCTCTTCGCTTGGCATCAGCGCGTGGTAGTACAACTTCATCTTCACAACCTTGGGGCTTGTAGCGTCAAAGCCGTATTGCGTATCAACCACCGGATGTATTATACACTCACTATAGCATCTTGGAAAATAATTTGAAACATTTTGTAGAAAAATTTTTGAAGGTAACTTAACATTTTTAAGTGTTCGGCAAGCCTTAATTGATTGTAGCCCCAAAAGTTAAGGTTTGACTTTCTGAGACTGTGGTTTAGTTGCGGATTAATTCCCAAATAGAAATTTCATAGCTTTGGATGGAATGAAGTATGCACTTCGTCAACAGCCGCAGCATATGGAAGGTGTCACATTGTGTTAACGTTGCGAATGCCTCAGCGCAGACTTCTTACACAAATGCGCTTCAAATAATTTCACTCCTTGATCCTTGTTGATTTTACGTAGCAAGTAATTTCCGGATTGCTTCTTAATGTCAAACAACTGGGCAGCGCCTTGCGAAGCAATGTCGCCATGTTTGAAGAGAACGAGCAGTCTGCTCAACAAACAAACTCTGAAGCCCTGACCGTTCAAACAGGAGAACCGCCATCGTTAGAATCTCGTTTACTGCGCAGGCCTTCATTACGTCACATTACGGTGACGAAGCTGACAAGTACTCTGACGAACTGGCCGACTTCGCAGACATGCGGAATTCGATAAGAACGCCTGCACGTAATCAGGAGGGCATAGAATTGCTAATGGAGTATTATCATCAAGTGCAGCACATCGAAGACCGTTTCATGGCTCCTCACCGACCTCTCGGGGTCTTTTTTCACTGGTAAGCCTGAACATTTCTTATTGCTCCGCATCCCAACTTCTCCGCTCATTTTCCTGTCTTACGAAACAAACTTACGTCTCTCAAGTGCTCTGTAAAAGTTGAAGCGTAGTGACATTTTAATCCCTGCCGCCAGGATCATTTTGCCATCGTGTTGACATTAAATAGCTTGGACTTAAGTAATTTATTTGCACAAACAAGTCGTGAAGCCTAGCAACGCGGGCGATAGTTTAAATTTGAAGGTTTTCGTTAGCAAGGTTTCGCTAAACATTTTTTAAACATGATACTCATCTGTGAAAGCAATGGTCCACTTGTTCATTGGTGCACGGGTTGGTCAACTCAATCACAAGTAACATCATCTACAGATATGACTAAGATAAACCTCCATCATAAATATGCAATGAATTTTCGGCCTGGGGCAATCGTGTGGCCTATACCTAGCGCATTGGTAAAGTGCATTCCTTTGTCGCGTTCTTGACCTTGCGCTTCGACGAGCCCGTCGTTTGTCATTTTGATTTTGGGTTGCTTGATTGTCGGTTGTTTGTCGTTGGAGAGTAAGGAGACGTCGCATCTGTGCACAGTGAAGTTTTACAAGCCACACTACAATCACCAATGATCGCACAACATCCGTTGCAGCTGTTCAACAGTTGCGGTTTAGACTTGGAGTTGTTTTATTACAAAAATTTGTATCGCCTAGCTTTTTATATTCATTCGTTTTCGATTACTCATTTGTTCATCTCGATTCGGAGCCCTTGTCAAGGTGGTTAGTACAGAAACCTGAATCGCAATGAATTGTAGCAACCACTTGTACAATGATTGCTGCAACCTCCCAGAGATGTTGGACCACAGATAAGTGTTACGTTCCTACGCTGTTTATTCTTAAACAAAAAGCAACTTCACATCGGCAACCCATTTGGTTTGTTGCAATGTTGGTTGTACCTTGAGGCAAAGGTGTGATTTGTGTGTGGCATCAAGTTTCATTCAATTTTTGCTGTAACATGCATGAACTATTGATGAGAATTGCTAAAAAGTAGGATAGTTTGAAAGATTAAGAAATGCTACTTTTCAACCGATAAGTTTTCTAACGAGGGTATCGTTCTGAAACCGTAACCTGACCAAAGATAGAGGTAAGTGCCGCGACATTGTTTTGCACCCAAATGTAAAGACTGTCACAAAAATGCTCTTTGGACAGTTAAACAAACATTGCAAATGATCGTGCACGGCCGAGAGCCAAACCTTCAAAATCGCTCCCATTATTTCTGTGAAGTCCTGACGAAAGTCCCGGAAAGTTTCTTGCTGTTTAGGGAGCGCCGTGTCAAGTTGGCTGCGACCGCACGGTCAGGTGCGTGCTGTCGTTTGGCAGCGATTTCGAAGTCGGTTTATCGGTAATCTGCTTGTAGACGCGTTTCCAGGCGATCCGATTAGGACTTACATCTCTGGGAAATGTACAAAGCTATGCTCGCGCAACGATGTCTCCATATTGTCAAACAGTGTAGCAGATGAAGCACTGCTACGCGTGAGTGGCACTGTGTCGAAAACTTTGCATTGGCGATCGTCCGTCGGTTTACGAAGAAGCCAAAAAGAGGTCCACGCGATGTGCGCGACGTCATTGCTATTTTATTACGTGATACGTTTGCAAGTATGCAAGGTCAAAACGCCATTTTATTGTATGATCCGGCCTACACGACAAACCACATACGAATATTGAAAGCACAGTCGTCCCATGCGTCACTGTTTTGACCCGAGGCTTGTGCCATTGTGTTTGCTGTTGGAAACCCAGTGTGTCACCGAAGATCCTCCCAGGAATTAGTCTTACCGCACGAAATGAACAGCAATGAAGCGTGTTTATTTCCTTCCGCGCGTGATGAACTTGAATACTCCCTGTTCATTTACGTGAAGTGAATGGTTTTAAAGCGATGCGTTACCTTGAAGGGTTTCGCGAAAGTTTTGGCCCTTATCCCAAATTAACACGTTTGCATGTTGCAGGATCGGCGAACAGTTGTTTCCAGAATGGCAGTTCGTTGGCAGATGGCGCAACAGTTGTACAAACAATTACATCAGTCTGTTATTTTAAGGACAAAAACCCAGTCGTTAGTGGTCGTTAGTGCATGCTTCGCCATTATAGGTCATCAGTTTCAGTATTCAATCCGCGTTCCGTAACTCCTTTCAGTTGTTTTAACTTTCGACCTGGTTAGAGCTCGAACGCATTGTTTAAGTGCGCAGTAAGCTTGTGAACGAATACACACGAGGAAAAATGTTCAGTTACATCTGACTTGTACTGAGCTGACCTTCCAATCTTTGCGGATGGCTCTAGCAAAATGTTCATGTTTGTGGGGGCAGTGAAACAAGCGGGTCAGGGCGTACAAGAAAGAAGGGACCCCTCAATATTTCACTGCATTTTTATTTTTTCGTTATGAAGTTCTAGTATATTATCTATATTTGTCAAGTGCCTGACCTTGTCGATAAAGCAAGCTTATTTGACCATGGGTCGTTATACTGCACACGCGTCACTCCGTTTCTCACTGATGGTCTGACACAAAAATATCTTAATAACAAATTATTGAACCGTATGTTTGGAATAAGAAAGCTGGGGATGGTGCGCAGTAAAACTTTAAAATGATACGTAACTCCATAAACATATTACTCGCACAAGAGTTCACCACCTGAGTGTAAAGATACAAAGTCTGACAAATGGGTATGACGAGAAGGCTTTCGAAATGCTTTTCGGTTTATAAATGTCGACATTAATTGAAAATTGGTACCAACAAATTGAGATTTTTTACCGCAGGTTTGCTTCATAGAGAACCAGAGAATGATGTATCTTACGGAACTGGTGATACCGGCAAATACTGTATATAAATACCTGCCATAAAATCAAAGGGAGTGCAGATGCACTTCGCATTTAAATCCTTCAGGAAATTGTGTAAAAAAGATATTCCAAGGTTGAATGATCACTGAGGACGTCACGAAACCAATCAACGATTATGTAGGTGGTCTACCTTATTCGGACTATAAAAATTAAGATGAACCACCTACATAAACCCCCACTATAAAATGCGTTGCGCCGTCCCTATATTTGTGCTTCTGTCTCCAGAAAATGATGGTGTTTTTGCTGCTGTGTCTGCAAAATGTTCGTATTTGTGGGCTTGTCGTTACAGAAGCAGGTTTTGCTTTTTCGCAGTCTTGGATACCTCATTTTCTTATTTTTGCGATAATAATTTGTTGCTATCCAGCAAAAGAAACCAAAGAAAATTTTCACGCGTAAATTTTAATCTGCGAATGTTTTTGTCACCGAAGATTTCGGTGAAAGGTTTTTATAGTAGAAGTATTAGTTTTGCCACGAACAAGTTGATGTTAAACTCCTCAAATGTCCGCTTATCGATTTTGTTATTATTAGTTTGAAGTTGAGTGAACGTTTTAGTCAAAAAATACTGCCTACGGTGAACATTGGATTAAGCTCGGACTACCCCCTCTGAATTTCCTACCAGCGACTGAGAACCTTTTTAGTAACTGTTATTAGCCCGTTATATGGACCTTGGCTCTGAAATAAACACAAATAAATAAGCAACCTTTTCAAAGTTTGTTTTCTTGTGATGCGAAGCAAGCTTTTTAAACAAATGACCTGAGATGTGACAATCAACTTGAATTATCCTTTGCTTCCTCACTTGTTCCTGCAGAGATGCGCACTTTCCAGCGCCATCTGTGTGGTTATGCCATTGAGCGTTTTATGTCACGCGTTTTCCATCGGTCATGCCGTTGAGCGTTTACAGCCTTGTAAATCGTCGTATGCAGGTTTTTTTTAAGGAAAACATTAGGTACCTTGTTGGGACCAGATTTTCTCTGATTTTAGGGACCCAATGATAATTTTCTCTGATTCTAGGGACCCGATTTGAAATTCTAGGGACCCGAATCGGGTCCCTAAAACGCCTTAAAGGACCCTGGTCGTGTGATAAGTGGAGTCTGTGTAATAACCTTCTCGTAGCAGTGTGCTTTGTCTGGTTTATGATTTTCTTGAGCGGGTTTACCCCTTCAAACGTGTTTACCGACGCAGTCGCTTTTTCCAAATTACGAACGTCTTTTCATGGTATCAGGCAGCGTTGAGACACGGCGACAACACATTGGCAGTGAAGGCATTGTCGGTCTTCCAGCAGCTTCGATTCAAACGTTGTATGATTGGATAGGGGCGCGGACTCTCACGCTTTAACTCCAGTTCGACTCAACTGCACGATCAAAAACCTACAGGCACCACGGCCTACTTAAGATGTCTTAAGTAGGCCGTCTATCATACGACTTCATTTTTTAATTTCCGTAGTGTTACTGTCGCAAAATACATTGCCAACACACACTAAATTTTGTGTTGATTCACCAAGTATATTCCGATTTTCAATGAATGAAACACTGCATGGAGGTATGTAGACAGAGCCACAGCTGGAGATGCATCGTGGTTTACCGAAGCAGTGTCGTGTGGGCACTAAGTTAAAAGGTTGGTTCGCTCATCACGACTTTGCTTTTCGTTTTTCAAATGATGCCAACGCTGTTTCTGCCGAGGACCCAAGTTAGTGATGATTCGAACGCAAGTCATGTAACTTGAGCTTTATAGATGGTTTTTGTCTTGAAAGAGACGCGACGTTATAGCTTGCGTCTGCCGTAATGAAAACTGGCCTGCCCACACCATGGGTTGGTCATGATTCAGTGATCCTCTGTAAGCAGTGATAGTAGGCGGCGCGTGGCTGATGAATAGCTGGGTCTGTGGGCAATAATGCGATACAGAAATCGAAGTAGGTAAAGTTTTTTTTTTGTGAAAAGTGCTTCGTAACAACATGGAGAACGTTGATCGCGTTCCCGTGTAATCAACAGACGCAAGCGTTGTGATTCCAAACTCCAAAACATTTAATTGAACTGGCTGGGCTAACTTAAAGAATGATTTATGACTAGTTCTTGTGGTTCAACGGATTTTTGCAATTATTTTGATTACAGAGAAAGCTACATCCCCCCTTCCGAATCTGTATCGCTATATTGTACTGTCTAATATCCAAAAAGTGACCATGCCGTCTTAATCATGGTTTGCATAACATAAAAACAGTACATTTGTTTTCACCCATTCTGTTCCATTGCATTTTTCTTCAAAGCGCTTTCCTAAATTTAACACCAATTTTCTAACGCGTTTCTGGCAGCGTTTTTTCCGTAAAGTGATTCATTCTTTAAAAGCAAATATAGTTAGCAAACAAGCATTATTGAGGTTTGTTGACCTATGGCGATACGAGTGGGCTGACACTGATTTCGTCGTTCTAAAGTTTGAAAGTAAAATCTTTTTTTGCGACAAAATACTGGAAAATGATCAACAGCAGATTCAAAATTGCTCGTATTTTGAACGTTAAGAGAAACGTGTAAGTTTTTTAAAACTCTTGTGAACGAATGCTTTGCTCTTTATAGATGTTAAACAAACTTTCGTTTGAATTTGCTGATTTTTCTGAGTATTGAAAGATTGACTCAACTATTTTTGTTTTATCAAAACGCAAATTATGTCCGTTTTTATATAAATTATCAAGTTCTTAAGATTGCATAGAACTGTGTTTAGTAATATCTGATTGTGCATTTGTTATTTGTTTACTAACTTTATCACGAATTTTGTTAGGTTAAGCAACTAATTCTTTGTTCTTCTAAGCTAAGCCAAATGTTAAAATCTTGATTAATGGTTTTCTACCCTACATATTCCATTTTCTATAAACGTGAAATGAGCCTTTCGTTCAGAAAGGACATTTCTTGCATTTTTTTCGGAGACGCCGTCAGAGAATAGGACCAGAAAACGTGACAAAATATGGATTGACCTATAGGCGCGAACATTGCACAAAACAATTGGCGACATTTCTTTTATTTTACGCTGAACATGACTGGTTTGCTGCTCGAACGTCTCTCATACCATTTACCAAACGACAGCAAACATGGCGAATGAAACCTCGACGCGGCAGCAGAAAGGCGTTGTTCTAGAAAAGTCTTGTTTGATCACCTAGCGCGGCGCCTTGTACTTCGCTCTGATCGTCGCGAATGGACATTCCGCACAAAAACATAAACCAACGTATTCTACACTTTCGCCGGTTTCAGGTACGATTCGATAACGGGCGTCCCCGCCGTGCAACGGTCCGTGTCGCTGGAGAAAGCAAGCGTCCTATTCAACATCGGGGCGCTTTATTCTCAAGTTGGAACCCGTGCCGATCGCGTAAAACGGAAAGGAATCAACATCGCGATCGACGCTTTCCAGTGCGCAGCAGGTACCTGCCAGCGTTGTATTCCTCTCGGACATACCGTTTCGCGGGTGACATGGTGCAATTTTGTAGTGTCACGTTGAAAAATAACAGCCTGCATGATGAAAAGCAGAGAAGGTCGTAACGAAAACAATCAGAATCTATTACAGGATTCCAGAAAGTTGTCAACATCACTAAAAACAGCAAATTAAATTGGTATCGATGCAACTGCTACACCAAATAAAAACAAACGCAACAGATCAACGTGGACCAACATACGATGCCTCAAAAGATTCCATGCGGCGTTTGATGACGATAAAGTTGACGTTGATAAAACTGTCAAACCATTTCCGTCGATAGACTCATTGACAATGAATTACCTTCTGTTTGGCTTTGCAAGGGCTTAACTTTTTCTAATGATACAGCTGCGACAAAGGGATGCATTGTAGCTAATTCTGATGAATGTTAAAAAAAATTTTTCTTTAATTCGGTCTACTGAACAAAACCTTCACTCGAATTCTTCTGTTAATGTAAATGGGATGTTGTGATGTAATGTAAGCAGTGTACCACATAGTTTCGCATGGCTGTTAATGATGAGCCTGCAAAGCTTATATCGTGGTGCAGCTTGGGTCCATTCTAGTTCTGTTCCATTCACTGAACTCTAGCATTATAATTTTGCCCATTCACAATTTTGTGTCAAACAAGAATTGATCACTAAAGTAAGTCTTAGATCTAACTGTTGCAGCTAGCAACATAGGTTGTGAACATTATACACGTTGCGCACCAAGATCTCTTTCACCATATTTGTTGGAAGATCCACAGGAAATAAGCTCAAATATTATTGCTGTTTTGTGTGACTCAGGTGCTTTCGATTACGTGAGAACGAACTTCTCCAACGCGCCCACACCTGACTTAAGTCCCTCCTTCCTAAATGCTCTTACACAGCTGATGCTAGCTCAAGCGCAGGAATGCGTACTGGAGAGGAAAGTCCTTGGTGGATTCGAAATTCAGCTTGGTAAATGTGCCACCATATCCCAGGAAGCTATGAAGGTAAGAAATGTTTAGTTAAATAAAGAAAAACGTGGAGTATATCGTTAGTAAGAACTTCATGGTTGTTAAATTTTTTAAAGATTTTTGCATGTGTAAGTCAATTTGGGATCTTTTTTCAATTATTACTTTTCCTGCGATTACGTGCGGCGCGAATTTCGTACAAAAATGCTTAAGGTATGGACGATTTTAGGTTTCTACTTAATTTACATGATAATTCAACTGACGTTCTCGAGAGAATTAGAAGTTATGGTATCGGCTTGGGAAAAACTTTTTCCTTCAAAATAGTTCAAATCAATTACTTCTCTTGGTTAGTCAGTGCCGGAAAAAACTGCAGTACTTCAGAGCGAATGTCAAAGTTGTTTGCTTTTAATTCTGTTAAAACGGTTCTTGGTATTGTGCGTGAAGTTAATGTTTTTATCCACGTAGAAAATACTCGAGAAAACCTGAAAGTTTTTAAAAATCCTGCAAGGAAAATATTGCCAAACGTTGATCCACAAAACGGTGAATTGCTACAGATTTACTCAGAATGTCAAAAACTTCCTGTCTATTTTGTGCAATTGCTACCGAACATCTTCAAGATCTCAGAAGGGTGGATATTAGAATTTAGGGGCCCGAGGCAGACTCTCAGAAAGGGTCGCTAGAGACATCGCCAAAGGAGCCCCTGGCCCCCATTTGTTCACGTTGTATCGAAAAGGAGCCCCTATAATTACACATGCTTTACAGAAATTGATTCGCTGAAAGCAAGTCAAATTTTTCATTTTGTCTGGGATTTTGCTTCTGCATGAAAGTCAATGTCACTTTATAAATTGTTTGAAGTCATTCGATTTTAAATTGTTCTTTGTCTGCAAATTAAAGTTGCTGAGAGGGCCCCTTTGGCACATTTGCACATGATTGTTGCGTTATTTTGAAAAGCACATGACTTGATTCAGAGCTTAGTAAATGTGGCTCTGCAGTGGTTCATAAGCTTTTTACAAAACAATGTGCATAAAACCTACGTGCGGTACTCTCAAATGGGGCACAGCATCTTTGAAAACGGGTGCCCCCGAGGCAACTGCCCTCGTTCACTTCGCTGCACATTACAAGAAAAACTCCACTTGGCAATGATTTATATGATCTGACAGACAAAAATCTCGGCAGTGAATTACCACGTAGGTTTAGAACTTCCAGCAGCTTGCTTTGTTGCAGGTTTCCGAAAAATACGGGGCGGCCGATCTCGCTTTCAGTGCAGACGACATTAAATCCTACGTTCCTTACCCGTGGATTAATATGGTGCAAGTGAAGGCTCACCACTACCGGGCGCTTGCCCACTACTACGCCGGCGTCGGGTTATTGGAGCAGCACGGTGCGTTGCTGGAAAACTTCGCATAAATATGTGGCTTAAAATATTTGTTTCGCGTTGTGGGTGCAACTGTTTTGTTTGCAGTTCATCACGAGAGAAAATATATTCGATTCATTTCTTTTGTAATACCCCCAGCCGGATGAAAACCACTCTTGAAGGTTATATTGGCACTCTCAAGGAAGTCTTGTTTGCTTTTAATGACATTTCTGTGTACTCAGCGTATTAAGTTTGCTTAAAAACGAGATGGTGTAATGTTGATTCAAAACGAGTATTGTAAGCCATGACCCAACTATGACTACAACACGCTACGCAATGGACCTCCCTACGTGCTCCGTGGTTACATGTGCAGCTGGAATGCGAATAACGAACAATTAAAAATGCTGACGAAATTTTGCGATTACTTGCAAGACCTGAGGATTTTTAACATGTTAATTTCTCCGCCAAAACGATGGCCAAGCTTTTTAAATGTGACACCGAAACATTTGCGCTAGCGTTTCACTGCAAAGTTCATGAGGACAGGTTCCCACTACTTATAATTTTTACAACAAAATAATCTGAACTTTTCAGAGCTTGTTATTGTTCCTCTATAGGTTTTGCCACGGCGAAGGTTTACTGCTGAACTTGACTCTGCTGTCTGTTTGAGCTTTAAAATAAAATTGCATAAGATCTCAATCTAAGGAATTTTTTCTTTTGAATTCAATCTTCCAAATTTTTTGCAACTTCATTTTACTAGGCCAGCGAAAATCGAATCTTTTGAAAGTTTGTGTTACTCAAAAAAGGTGAATATTTTGTGTGCGTTAAAGTTTACAAGTTTGTTTTTCAAAGCGATGAAGTAATAATGCGAGCGAGCAGTGAAGCAAAACGTGCGAATCTTGAACTCTGGAATAATTCCCGTCGTTTGCTTTCAACCATATATCATATTGATTAATCCCTACTTGTCACAGAGGCTGCCGAGCCTTTGGAAATATCAAAGCTTCTCTCGTCTCTTTACATTGACGGAAGCTGTGATCATTTGGATCTTCCCACGCCAGATGCGGTTGCTCAAAAGAAGGAGGACAGAAGAAGGTTAGGTAAGACTTTGGCAGCCATGGGGACAAGGCATTTGTGTAGATCAGGATGCCTTAACCTTTTTGACCCAATATCTACTTTTCAAGTAGCCGACCAGATGTGTAATTCTGTTTTTTTTCGCTGATACATATCGGTCATCCTTTTGCTGAGACACTTTGGTCACTGAAACATTTCGGTCATTTGTCTCACAGCTGTAGTAAAATGCACCGTAGCAGTGTTCATTAGCCTATATTTTCAGGCATTCTGACCGAAATGACTTAATTCTTTTCGGTCATTTCAAAAACATTTCGGTCTTTGACCGAAAAAAATCACCGGCTGTATATCCAGTGTGTGTCAACCAATGCTCCTAAGGTGCGCAACCGCGCTGTACCACCAGACCTTTGCGCAGTGAAATCTCATTCTCGCGCAGTTGCAACATTCCATATCGCATAGCCCTTTTATCGCTTAGAACGCTTCAGTGTATGTCTACACGGTTGCGCAATTGCATGCTCACCAAAACAAACATTTGCTCAGTGTGAAATTTTCTTGGAGGAAACACTGTTGTCAACATCGCAAATTCACACACTGTTTCCAGCATGCAGTGACTTCAAGAGGCATGTGGTAGTACTTCTGTGGCCTTATCGAAAGCTGTTTAAGATTTCATGTTTTTTCATGCGCATGATAAATATTTTTGTTAAGTAAAGTACGTCATGCACATTCGACCCAAAGACGTAGTTTTGTGGATTATTCTTAAACACATCCGTATTTTCTTGGATTCTGAAAAGTAGGTGATGATTTACAAGACGCCAGTTATTGCATTAGAGTGTTGAGCATTCATAATTTAATGAGATTCGATGAGTTGTTCGAATTAATCAAAGGATTAAGATAAATCAGATAGTTTCTTTGCTTTGTGTTCCAAGTGTATCTTGTGTTCATATTGCCCAGAGATAGCGGAATGATATGGAAATGGTTTTTTTATAAGATGCTTTAAATACTACGGAGCAACTAATTCTTAAACCAAGACTTACTGTTTTTCTTGTAAGTTTAACATCTACTAGTCACGTCCCCAGGCTGCATTTGTAGCCGGTCGTTTATGCTTTCCGGGCTTCAACACTTTTGCGTGGCCATCGGAAGGTCTGAATAATTTATAACGTAAACTGATTCGGTGCTGATCAATTATTAATTGTTTGACAATTGCCCTGGTTAGTATGTGCTGATTTTGTAACGTCATGAACTGCGTTTGGGGCATACTGATGTCCTGAAAAACTTAACAAAATCTTTAAATCAAATCAGACAAACAAAAACGTTTCGCGAGAATTTCTTGTTTCCAGGGCAATGGGTTGGTTGCCATCTTTGAATGTTACTGCCAAAATGTACAGTACGGAGAATCGCTGCTCACAAAATTTGACGCGACCGAGTGATCGTGCACGATGCTGCATAAAGCATTTTAGTGTAGTATTCAGAGCCTCGTGTTCGCGTCATTCGAACTGGCGTACCGTTAGCGCCACTGTGTATGTTGTGTGTAGAATTTTCACCTTGTTCTCCGAAAGCGCACACTCGCCTGTGCAGCAGTGGCCGATAACTTATTTGTAAGACAAGTTGAAATGGCGCTCTGCGTGTTTTGAACGTTAGTTTGACAAAGTTCAGCGTCATTCCGTCTGTATCATTTCTTTCAGGCAAGTCGCATCTACGCCAGGCAGTTTTCTTCCACGAGAGGGCCTTGCAAACTCACAGTCTGTGCAAAATGATGCGAACAGTCGATATCCTGAAGGTGAAAACATATGTTTCTACAGACAAATTGATTCTCATCCCTATTGATATATGGTAATCGGAAAACAGGCTTTTAATGCTTGGGACTGTGATTGTCAGATCTGTTTTTAAGGAACATGGTTTAGTTTGTGTAAGCCAGCCAGGTGTTTTTTCAATGCAGCAACAACACCTAATGTGGAATGAGAACAATTAGCCATCTTCGTAGCTATGAGCCAATTCTTCGCTTCTGTTTTCACAAAACCTAATCGCAAATCAATGGACATTCTAAGCAATAACAGTATGCTATTAAGATCAATGCATTGCATAATAATCGTAGATCAGAGGCATAATTAAGTATCCGAAGCCTCAATCATAAATTAAGCAATGGACACGGGCCAGCGATTCTTGGTAAATCAGCGAATCAGACAGTGGTTTTTCTACTTGTCTAAATGTTTCTCTTCGAATACATGATTTGAAGCGTGAACAGCATGTAAAGTTTGACCTGAGCTCTATAATTAATCGCAAATTCCTTTATCTGTTTGTGAAACTTGGTAGTTAAATTAAATGTTTTCACAAACTTTTTATCTTTTTGTCTTATTCTAGGAGTATTTGCAGCACGCGCACAACCGTTCATTGAGCAAATTCGCCGAAGTTGACAACGAAGAGGATTTTTTCGAACTCATCGACGCCCCAGAGATATCTCGTAAGTGTTGAGCCAAGCATAACGCAGAACATTAGCATCGTTTGGCTCATCGAAGTCGTTGAAAGGCGAGCTGAAGCGCAGCCGTTGCTAACAACTAACGCTTACCGTCCCTCGCTCTCAAACCGTTGCCTTCGCACGTTCCCTGCCTGGGATATGTGTTACAAGTGCTTGTAGAAGCTGTTGCACAACGCAGTTCGGCTTGGTGAATGTTGAGCTGCAATTACATGTCAACAAGGTTTTGCAAACGATATCAAACGTTCTGTAAAGTCATTTTTCCAAGTGCGAATCACTTGACTAGGAAAAATCGACTCGGGGACGCCATATTTTTCAATTTATGTGCAGATGGAATTTGGATCACGTTGATATTTGAGAAACGTTTCGCACGTCAAACGTTTCGCAGCGGTCCTGTCACTCTCTCTTCTGTTATATTACAGTCTTATTAGCTTGACGATAAATATTGTGAACAGTTCTTTTCCCAACAATCTGCCTGTGCAAAGAATTGAGCAACACGATTACTCATAAAGCATAGACCTTTGTTTTTTATAAATACCAGTGTTAGTTTTTTACAGTTGTTTAAATTTGAAAACTCACATGAAACCACCTGCTTTAAGAAGCAAGCCGTTCTTTTCAGATTGCGTGAACTATTTGGCACGCCTGTGGTTAGTGAGACGTGTTTTCCATGAAACACAGAGACGTGCGAATATCAGCGGTTGGTCATTCTTTTCATTAAAATAGCAATAAAGAAAGAATACACAGTGTAACTGCTGAATTACTCACCACAAGTGGCAAGGCTGGTGAGCTGATGGCTTCACTTGACTAAACTTCGAGCACGTGCGCGGCGACCATCCCGTCCTGTTAGAAGTAGCGAATGGCGTCATAAAGCTGTGGGAGTGGGCGTTCCGGTTTCTTTGTGAGCTTGACCCAAGTCAATAAAACACGCTGACCTCTTTGTGAAAGAGTTGAAAAATTCCAGTGGAGTTACATCTTTGTTTGGCGAACTTGCGCGGTTTACTGCCCTGTTTATCATCAAGATGTCACAGAGATTTTTCTACAGCGCCGCACACAGACTCGACTAAAAGACAAAGACGCACCAACAAGTAGGCTTCGGTTCCAAACAACAGCTTTGACATTTTGATTGCAAGCCAGTCTGGACGGAATACTCGCCGCCGCTTGCGGCGTTCCTCATAATGCAAGTTTATTGTAACGGATAGAAGCTTATCGTGCACTGAGCGAATTTACCGTACTACACTGCAAACCGATATTTGTTTACGGCTAGGTTCAGGAGTGATTACGTTGACGACAGCAGTCTTGCGCTTGTAATCCATGCGCACGTCAGCGCCCTGTGCATTCATCCCTGCTGCACTGCCTTGACTAATTACATCAAAATGCATTTCTAAGGGAAATAAAATGAACTGTGTGATGCGTAGGGAAATTATTTTCGTGTTCAAGCGCGATTTTAATAAAGTTTTATCTCTGTTGATTATTCGATACTACTGTAGTTCTTAAGTCAATGTCGACATTGTCTCGAACCTAATATTTCGAAAGACGAGCAGAAACCGTGTAACACAGTAACAATACGCGCTATATGTTACGATTCTTGAGATCGAACGGTTCATTATATTGGTTTCTTAGCGGTCGACTTAGGCTAATGCGGGCTTTCTTTAATTTGATTAAAGGCGCTAAAGCTTTATTTTTATGCAGCCTACACTGAATACGATGCGACAACGGTGGCCCCTGCTTTTTCCAGCGTTCCTTCGTCGGACATATTCAGCAGACTGGTGAGGCGCCATTTTGCTTTTTTTGCGTTTTGAAATTGTCAACAACTACAACTTGTGATGCAATTTTGTAGAAATCTAAAGCAAGTCGTCAAGAAACCGCAGACATCTTGTTGTCGTTCGCGCTGGTAGATTAGGAGATACGAGGTTAAAAACGCGAAAATGTAGTTTCTGACATGTTCCAGCGTATTTCCTCGTCGATAGCTTCTTTCGCTGTGTTCTTCTTTTAACACTTCTACTTGCCAGGGTCCCGTATCAATTTTCTCGGCTCACAACCGCCTGAGTCGACGCAGAGGTGTTACCTTGACCACTCACGAAGAAAAGTGCAGTTTCACTTTGCAAGGAAGCGGTCCTGTCACTCTCTCCAACTTAACCGACGATGCCGCGGTACGTGTTGACTACGCTGAAATTGAAAAGTCATTTCTTCCAAACTGATATTTGGAAGAAATTATTCCTAAGTTGCTTCGTTCGCAATCACTGGTTGAGTATCTGGTTTAAAGTAGCCTAACAATGTTTAGCCATGAAACGCAATCATGGGCGTCGGAAGGATTTTTTCCAGGGGGAGGGCCAATAGTGGATTTTCCAGGGGTAGCCAAAAATATTTTTCCAGGGGGGGGGGGGGCAGAAATGGTGAAATTTCATTATAGTCATTCGAAACTACGAAAACAACATTTTTTGCTGAAATTGTCAAATTTCAAAATCCATGGGGGCCTTTGCCTCTCCCTTCCCCCCTTCCAACGCCCATGAACGCAATGTTACTTGTTTCTACAACGACCTGCTACATCGTTACACCGATAGCCTTGTGAGTTTCATGAAAGAAACAGTATGAAGTTCCGCGGTGAACCAGGACAAAATTTGGAAAATCGCTGTTTTCCCTTCGCTTCGTCATGCTATCTTGTATAAATATTTTTCGTAGTCTTGGCAGCTGAAGTGCGGTCAATTAGCTACCAACTGTTACAAATCGGTAGCAAAATGAAAACGAAAACAAACCGCACTGTAAAGTTCATAAGATACCAGTTTCCGAACACATGTGGAAATCACCAAATCCGCTTTACTTTTGTGAAACCGGGATTGCTTTGTCGGCTTTGAATACTATTTAAAGTTCCGAAAGTTTATTCTTGAGAGTTAGTGCTGTTAATCCCTGAGCTTGGTTTAAAATGTTTCAAATTTAGATAGCCTGTTAGTTGTTAGTTTTTGCGAAACCTTGTAATTTCTCTTAAAGTCTCCAAGTTTTGATGAAAACCGCATGCATTGCATTTGGTAGATTAGCAGCTCGACAACCATTGAAGATTTTTATCATCGTTTACTTTTCTTCCAGCGGTTGGGCATACGCAGCAACGACGTAATCGTGTCAGTCAATGGTGTTGACTCCAGATGGAGCGACCACAACAAGATCGCTGACATCATCAGCCAGTCAGGAGAACTACCCTTGACTTTGGTACTTGTGTCGGTCTTGGGGACGTTTGAATTGCAGGCAAGAATTTTAATTTTCTGTAAAAAAAAATTTTTGGTCGAGTACAGCGCAATTTTTGTAGTTGTTGGGCATCTGTTTTTAAACATCTTGAAACTTTGATACTTTCCTTGAGAGGAACTAGGTTTTTATGTCTATAATAAAATTTGCAATATTTTATCGGTCTATGAATGATTTGTAAGCAACGGTGGAGAGGTGTGCACAACCCCGCAACAGGTTGCATGGTTTGCGACGACAGCCGCGGAATGCGTAGCACTAATTTTCGTTTGAAGTGCATAGAGTTTCTCAAAATAACTACTACGTCTGTTTCAGGCTAACGAAGCCAACGAAACTCCTAATGGCTCAGCCGCCGGAGGAAGCGACGTAATGCGAACGAACGCTGACCCAGGGCGCAACTCTTCCGCTTTGCGTCGCAAGCTGCAAGGGAAATTGTCCCGGGACTCGGCCATCAAAAAACGGCACTCGTTTGGCCTCTTCACGGGAATGCGTTTCCGAGCAAAGGCGAACTCGCACCGTGACGAGAACCGCTTCTCCACCATCACTGAACCGGAACGTGGCGACAACGAGTACAGCGCCACTATGCAGCCACGTTCAGTAACTGTCCAGCGAAGTGCAACAACCGCGAAGTATTTGAACTTCGGAAATGGTGTTGCGGTGAGGCAAAAAAACAAGCAATTCGAATACCGTTCACAGTGCTAAGTTTCCTTTCGTTTGTTTCCCATTTTTTTATTTCGACCGGAAAAAGTGGAATAATTTACTGCTCTTGTAGTCATCATTGTTGCTGCACAGCGCCTCACTTGAGCCGAGATTTAAGTTGCGCTAGATCCCGGAATGCCTCCACAAACAAGATTTTCTACGTGAATGCGAAACGCAGCTCCGCGCAGTTTTATTCGGGATTCACGTTTGCTGGAGATTGTTTTCTTTAACTGCGTCATAAGCGGGAATGCGGCGCGTAAAACAACGGAAGGAAAGCAGGGTATGATAAAAAAAACATGTCAACCTGTAAGACACTCGTCGTTGAGCAACGCTGTGTAGGACCGATTGCTTTACTCACTTTTATGGCAGATTGACGTTTGGCTGTGACTATGGGCGTCGGAAAGGGGGTGGTGGGCAGGGGAGGCCTTGTCACCCTGGATTTTGACATTTTCTTGTGAACTTTTCAGCAAAAAAAAGGTTGTTTTCTTTCGAGTGCGAAAAACAAAATTTCACCACTTACGGCTCCCCCGAAAAAAATTCTGGAAAATTCGCTGTTGCCCCTACCCCTGGAAAAAATAAAAAATCCTTCCGACGCCCATGACCGTGGTCTCGGATGAGCATTGTCCTATCGGAGAATCGTTCTGAGAGGTTGATGACAAAACTTAGACAGTGACTGACAAAACAACATGAAATTCCTCACGATTGCGTTTGATGGAATCTTCCAGACTAAGTGACACATGATTTAAAGAACACTTGGACTGTGAATTGCCTGTGTTAACATTGGGAATTAAGTGCAACCACGAAACGCTTTTCACTACCTTGGTGCATGCGGTTGGAGCAAAGATTGTTGGAAAGGGGGTGTGGTGGAATTATCGGTTACAATTTCAGACATTTTTCTCATTGTTGCGGAGTTTCTTATGTGAGCGGCCTTTACCCGTTGTGGACGTAAACGTATGTTGTTTTAAGTTCGTTATAGAATGCGCCCAAGCAACACAGTGAGTGTGCATTTAGCATTACGAAATGAACCATTAGGTTTTAGATAGTGTGTTTTACATTCAGCGCTGCTTTGTACGCTTCTGTTCTGAAAAACTCATTCGTCGAAGGGAGACCTTGACTGCACCTTTCCTTTTATTTCTGCACTTACCTTACGCAACGCGCACACTTGATTCAATCTTTTTGTACCCTCTGGATTGTTTTTCCGTAGATCGTTTACCGCAGTTGTTTTTGAACAAAACCATGAATGTTGAAACAATCAACATTTACAAGAGCCGCTATCATGTTGCGAAATAGAGATCTTTCTTTTTGACAGTATTAAATTTAGAGCCTACACTTGGCACCACCGACACTACCTTGGACTCCCGTAATAAACTCACCTTACTGCCCTCTCTCAATGCGTTCTTGTCAATGATTATATGCGTACTAACCTTTGACCATGTCGTGTTTTTGTAACGTTTTAAGCTGTTGTTTTGTATTAAAGCACGTACTTCGTCAGTGTTCGGTTGCATTTGAATGGGAGCAGACAAGCCTGAATAAACTGACCTACAGTAATATCTTTCGTTCATTTTCCATTGCTTGGATCAACTTCAATAGGGCTTAAGTGAGGAGCAGGACAAACGTCTTATTAACCCTATCAAAGCATTAATCTCCTGAAAAAAAACACGGAACTGGTTTTTCGCTACTTAACATTAAATATAGTGCATGCCGCAAATGGATCGTAAACAGACTCTCGCACCTACCGCATGCGCACACAGTCATTTTTATCGTGTACCGCACGAAGCAGTAACGTGGAGTCGATAGCAACGCAACAACCCTACACTAAAACTATCGATCACAAGATTGTATCACATCCAGTTCCCCACAATTTTTTTCGCTGAGACATTTCGGTCATTTGTCCCGTGATTATAAAACTCATTGAAACAGTATTCACTTGCCTACTTTTCAGACATTATGACCGAATTGACCAAACTGGTTTTGTTCGGCCATTTTTTTTAAATCGGGCTATGGCCAAAAATCGGAGGGCTTCTTGTAACTCAGCAAGTTATTCCAGGGCCCTGCTTCCTGGTGTTGTGAGATCTGAAGTCGCATTCACACCAGCGTCAAAAAATACTACGCGCAGGGCCGGTTTTAAGCCGATTTGACCGATTTCTTCTAATCGGGCCCCGCGCTACGCTTACTAACCAGGGCCGGCATTAGCAAGTGCGGGGCCCGATTGGAAGCACTTTTGCTGGGCCCCATTCAGTGGCGTGTGCAGAAATTTTTGACGAGGGTCATTATGGTAGAAATCATGAGTGATGTGAAATAGCGAGGCTCGAAGGAGTAACGCCAATCTAGGGGTGTCTGGAGGCATGCCTCCCAGTTTCACCTCTCCAGCAAAGACTTTCCATGTCCGTTCCATGGACATCTCCGTGACACCCAATAAATCCATGAGTTACTAGGTTCAATACCTCCCTCTCTGGGCATGGTACCTACCGCGGGTACGGCAGGCCAATTGGCCATGCTTTAAATGAAATTAACATGCTTGATCTGAGCAGCAAGCAAACATAGGATATCACAACTTAGTTACAAAACATCAACAAACGAAAAAGCGTGACAACAAGCACCCCGTGGATTTTGAAATTTGATATTTTCCTATTATCTTTTTAGTAGAAAAATGTTTTGTCTTTTACTTTCGAGATGGTATAATGAAATTTTAGCACTGTTGGCCTGGAAAAATCCACTGTTGACCCCCCCGGAAAAAGTCTTTGCGACGCCCATGCTTATTTGTGTGTAGATCAAGCTTCTCAAACTTTTTCCACATGTCCCACTATCCATCAAACGCATTATTCCGCGACACCTCATCTATGCTGGTGTAATAATACAATTGTGCAAATAAGACAATGTTTTGCTGTTTTCAATTGACCAGATCATTTTGGATCCGGAGACAAACGCTTTTGGATGTTGGAGCCAGATCTGGAGCCAAAAGCTTTAGATGTCTGGAGCCAGAACCTGAAATTTGAGTTCCGGCTCCGCAGCCCTGCTTTAGGCTATTGCAGCCTACGATACGGAAAATGCATTAGCTAAGGTAAACTTATTTTTTGTGCCTTGACATTAGCAAAGTTCCTCAGATTTTTGTCCAAATAAGCCTCTGCGAATTTCGGATTCAGTGGACATAGTCGTCAAACTATTTAGGTTCTCTTGTTGGATTGATGATCTCAAATAAGTTTTAATTACTTTTAGTTAGAAAACCCCTTAATCCGGATGCCACGGTAACGGGGATGGTCAAGCAAATCCCGAGGGCAATAAAAAACTAGGGAAAGAGGCTCCATTATAAGATCTCTACGAAGGAAAATGAATAACGCTATTAAAAGACCGACTAAACAACACACATTTTAGATTACGAACTAAACTTAACCATCAGAAGACAACACTAATAGTAAAGTCACAGCAGTGACCACCACCAACCAAATCAATCGCAATTTATTGCGTAGTAAGGAAACTAGTTTCGTGTGTTACACATCTTCAGTCGTGCGCAAAAGTCGACATATGAAACAAAAAGAAAAACTACGTACTGCTGTTGAGATCAAAACTCAAGATTACAAAAATTGAGCCCAATTAGAACCTCTCCACTAAACACAGCTACAAAACTGTTTAACAAACTCGATCGTAACGGCCATTCGACACATTGACATGACAAATTTCTCTCCGCGTTTTCGCGTGGTTTCTGTCTCAGACGATCACGTGGTTTACAACAGACCATAACGTGCAGTGGAAAGTCTAGGAAGCCAACATAGGTTAAAGTTTCGGCGGTAATGCGAAAAAGAGTAAATCGGTAATGAAGTTTATACTATGTGGCAGTAACTATTGAAACAGCAACAAACATCTAACCGTATATTGCAGCAGCTATTAAAGCGTGACTTGACAAATACGAAACGCTTACAACTGAAACAGAAAACAGCTTCAAAACTCTCTGCCTTAACTAGTTGCTATTGAAAAACTAGTCCACACATCGAAAACAATGACCACTGTTACGATTCCAGAACGAATTCTGATGAAAGAGGGTGTTAAAACCGTGCAGTTCACTTTGATTTTCGTTGCAACGCACCCCACGCTTAAAAAATACTGTGAGACCCGCGCCGGCACTACTGTACATAAGCAGCTTCAATAGAAAGTGTAAGTTTGCGTAGGTTAGTAAGCGTAGCGCGGGGCCCGATTGGAAGCAATCGGCTAAGGGCCGGCTCTGTTACTAACCAACACAAAATTTCACTTCGTATCGAAGCTGATTGTGTATAGTGCCGGCGCGGGGCCTAGGGTTTTTCATGGTATTTTGAGAGACCAAAACGGTTCCTAAATTATTCCAACGATCCCTCAAACTACAGTATAAACTCACTTTACCGCCACCATCAAAATACATCAAAACCTTGCTTTACGACCATCTCGGTATTCAGATAAAGCGTTTGCGGTCTCTCAAAAAGTTTTTTGTAGTTAGCAAGGTTAAGGTAAAAAAAACCCTGGCGGGGCCCACAGCATTTTGTAAACGTGGGATCTATTGCCAACGAAAATCCAAGTGAACTGCGCGGGCTCTTCAAAATTATTTGGTAAGAATGATCATTGTTTTCAGTGGTGTTTCGCCAAGTTTTTTTCCGTAGCACCTCGTTAAGGCAAGGCAGAGATGGTTAAGTTTTGAAGCTGTTTTCTGTTTCATTTATGAAAGCGTTTCGTATTTGGCAGATCAGGTTTCAACAATTGCTACAATATAAGGTTCGATAGTTGATATTTCAACAGTTACTACTACTGGTCTTCTGAAAGCAAAGTTTAGTTTAATTCGTAATTGCAAATGCGTGCTGCTTAGTCAGCCTTTCAATAGCTTTGTCCGTTTTCCCTCTCGTAGAGATTTTATGAGGCAACCCGAGGTTGGCGAAGACTATTGAAATAGACTTAGTTCTGATTATTAATGACTATTTCAGTTGTACAAAAAATAAGGCTCATTAAAACGTAACAGAAAATCGCTAACAGTGAAGCATTTGCAATGCAACACAAAAGATAATTTGGTTCAAGTTAAGAAAGCCTCATAATGTTGTTGTGTTGAAAATTGCGTCATGAAATACTACCGAAACAAGGATTATGGCATCAATCTCACAGATTGGCGTCGTAATTTCTGAGGTATAGCCTAATAAACTGAAAGTTTCAAAAAGTCTTAAAAGGGGCAAAGTGGAATAACTTCCGTGGAAGTTTTGAGGCTACTACAGTACTTGCCTGTTTTAAAAAATTAAAAGGTAGGTTTAAATTTATTGGGAGATGTACAGTACAATCACTTTCTATATTCCTTCAGTGTTAACACAGAAAATAGTTTCAAACCTTCTCCAAGGAAATGCAAAACCTACTGCAATAAGCGGTTTGTACTTATTTAATCTGTGCTCTGTTCAGTGGATTTCACTGTAGCCATTTCCACGTGTAAAGCATATAGTGATATGCAGGTGTTCTGTTTTTCGGCTTTAGCAGTTGATTTTGGGTTATTTAATTAAGACTACGTTTTACTGCAACTGGGCTAAATATTCTGAGTTAAAGACCAAGAGACATAGGTCGAAAATAATAATTGGAAAATAATTGGCAGCCAGACCCGTAGACACGGGGGGAATTGGGGGCATTGCCCCCTCAAATATTTTTTTGTGCCCCCCAAATTGGGTTGTGTTCAGGAAAATTGGTTTCAAACATTTATTAAAAACAAAAATCTTGTCCCTTAAAAATGTATTTTGCTCCACCAAACCTTAACCTGGCTACGGGCCTGGTGGCAGCCAAAAGAGGCCTAAAGCTAAGGCAAAAAAACGCCGAAGCAGAAAAAAGAAAGGTGGATTGGATAAGTTTAACGGAACGACTCTCAATGCCACACCACACTGAAGACGGCGATAACGTAGGCAACAGGCAGCCAGCCTGACCATGTTACGCCAGATAGTCGAAGTGGAAGTTTATGTGCGGGAAGTGTACAAGTCGTTACGAAAATGTTGAGTCCGACAAAGAAGGAACCTCGTCCACTATTGCATCTGATGAGGCATGCGAGCAAGAAAATTCGAAATTTAGGTGAATGAACAACCCTGCTACTTGGTCAGGTGTCATGAGTCGGAATGTTAGAGACTAACCCGGACTATTTAGCACAAATACAACCGCCTGCAATCAGAATAGAAGTTTTTCCAATAAACGAGATTGATGGGACATGGTTTTCTACGTTTCACTGCAAAGGAATACTGCCAGAAGGTGAAGCGGTAGGTCACTACACTCAAAACCTCCCTTCTGTGCAGGGGGGTACATGGCCAGATAGAAGGTATTGTGTGTTGTAATTCGTTGATTTATTGGGTTTTACGGCGCTGTCCATTGAAGTCGGTGTTAGAGGTCTTGGGGTCACCCTTTCGGGCCTCCTCTTTTTTTAATAAAGCCGATGTCTATCAACATGACTTGATGCATCACCTCAAAAATATCTACATACGTCACTCAATGGGGCCCCGCTTGCTATCGCCGGCCCTGATTACGCGGCTTAGATTCTCGTTGGTGATTTTCGTAGACCGACCCTTTTTTCATCAAATCTTATTGCCTAATTGAAAGATTCGCGCAAAAAAGATGAAACCTCTAGGCAACGCTTTGTACATGAATTTCGGCGTTTATTTACGAGAACACAAAATTTTACAAAGACTATTACCTCCAGTTCAGACGTGAGTTGACGTATAGGTTTGGTGACAGGGTTTCTTGATTGGCGTCCAGTTTGGGTCACAAGGTTAAAAAAACTATTTAAACACACGCTATTTGACGTAAGCGAAGTCTATACGAGAAGATACTGTCTCGCAAGGGCATAAAATCGTTTTTGGAAGTCAGAAAACAGTGGCCGATACGTTGGGCGAGAGCAACATAACAGTCGCGTTCAGTTTGGAGAACAGTACAAAACAAAGGGCCTGCAGATGAGAAATCAAGGCACATTAATAAAAGAGTGAGTTTTTTTAACATCACGCTCATCAGAATTGCGAATGCGACACGCGTAAGGCAGAACACGAATGTAACACCATTGGCGCACAAATTATAGAAGCGATGGCAACTTTGCGATAGAACACGACAAAGCGATCTCATGGCGGTGCATTAAAATGGTTCCAACAGGTGACAGGCGACCACTCTTTGCTTTACAGTTTCGTGATTAAAACACGTAGTATTTAGTGACTGTCGCGTGCTCCCTTATGTTAATATAGAAACAACTGTACTTACAAGCAAGAAACCACATTAATCAGATCTTACATTGCTGTTGTGATGCCTTAACTGACCTACGAAGCCTTGAAATGCGACCAATGGCACTTGTCGCACATTCTTTCAAGGAAATCCCACAAGACGTAACCTTTGGCTAAAGCTGTTTGTTTTAAACTGGAGTGAAAAGCTTTTATCAATCAACAATTTAAAGATAACCTCGAACAGGAAAAGTCGAGTCAAAACTGTTCATTTTCAAGTTCCAGACTCGTAGGTGCAGTTTAAGCGATTAAGCTTTTTCCAAAATCACTGCATGCTTAGCGCAGTCATGTTCGTCAGATGGTCACTCTGAACTTCACTACAGATTTTCGAATTTCTTCCATTCAACATCAGCTCAGGTTACTTGATGTATAGAGTTTTCGTCACGTTGCACAGACAGCACAGAGTCGCAGTCATTGAAGCGGAAGTTGCAGCTTTGCAAACCAAATGAAATGGAGTCGCTGGACTGCTAGACGTGACTGGGCAATAACAGGACACCTTGCGTAAAATGATGAAAAAAGATGGCTTTTCCCAAAAATTTTGGATGAAAAGCCTTTCCATCTATCCACCTACATCTTCTGCGGTCGATGAATAGACCTCGTGGTTGTTGCCACGAAGGTTATGGGCTACGTGCCCACAAGGCACCACTCGGAGCGTGCTTTGGCCGCCTCGGCGCGCACCGAACGCTTCGAGTCGTCTAAAACGATGGTCAGGTTGCGGACGACGCGGTTCTTTAGGGGCAGGAGGGACGTGGGTGGCAGGAGGGTCATACCACCGATGCACATCACAGCCTGAAAAACGCACGCACGGTGAACAGTTGTAAAAGCAAGTTTGCCTGTTTTATATTAAACCGTGAGATATTCCTAGTTACGCTATTTTCAGGTTTTTTTTCACATTTCCACCGACTTTTCAGCATCTTTCTAATCGACAAACAATACAACCTACATATGATAACTTTTGAAAACACTGCGTCTACTATCAAAACAACAAAAATCAATACAGCGAGAAAGAAAAATTTATATTTTTCTGGAAAAACATTTTGCAGGATTTCGTGTTCACCGTTTTGAAGCAGTATGAAGGAGGATCCTACATCGACGCTACGCTATTTGAAAAGACCTCCACGTCTACATGCACCTAGTCGCGCTCTGCGAAGCAGTGAATAATCTTCCACAGCAGAAAAATAAGTTTCATGCAACTTATCATTTCCGCCCTTCAGCGTGACACTATTCACGGTCAACTTTACAAAAACGGTTGATCATAAGGTGACTGTCTGCTTTTAGCGCTGATTTCTTTGAAAATAGCGCAACGTAGCAAAATTTAAAATAGGGATGGCGAGACTATGCCCAGACATGGGCTATTTAGTTGGTTTGAAGCGTTACATCGCGCCCTGCTCGGTTTTCCAACGGGCAACTGTGTGGAGCAGCCCAACAGTCGCCAAATGAGTAGCTTCATTTGCAGACACCCGTGAGCTGCTGCAGTTTGCAGAATGGGTTGCCTTCCGTATCAGGTTTCAAGGAGAGAAAAATCAGCGTGAACGGGAAAAATTATTCGCTACAAAGTGTGCTTTGGCCACTCGGTCTCTTCTTTAAACCGATCCTTGGTGCTTCACGTACAAACACGTTTTACGAAACACATTAAAGTCATATTTGGAGACCCTGTTCTTTGGTGTCCTAAACGAGAAGTGCACGCGGTTACGACTACATTTTTCCAACAAGCCGCAGTGGGGATTTACACGCGAGTCGGTGTTCTTGCAGGGCGTACAGGTTGAACACCATTTCGTGAAACAAAAGGTTCTGACCAGTAACTTACACGATGTCGCAACTGGCCTAATGAATGAAAGACCAACGGAAAAACGGGTCAGATAAATTTACACGAACGTTGCTTCGTCGATGCCGACGTATAAAGCGATATATCGCCCTAGCTCTAACCGCAAACGGCTGACATGCTACTGCCGCTCAGAGGTGTACGCAGTCTGAATATTTTGACTCCGACTCCGCTCCTGCTTCGGCTGAACATACTCCGACTCCGAAACATTTTAAAGTTTTGGACTCCGACTCCTGCTTAAACTCCAAAGTGAATTATCTAAAGGCAGTGGCTATAGATAAACCTGTTGATCTTGAAATTGGAAAACTTATTCATACGCCACCTGTGACGTAACAGTAACGCACGACGAGAGTGCAGTAGGCTTGGTAGAAACGAAGTAAACGTAAAAGATAAACCAACCTAACTCTAACTCTAATCCTAACCCTAACCTAAAGCAAAGCTAACCCCAACCTTACCCTATGCTAAGCTAA
>Ga0210059_1002682_pt1 | contig 28055 bp, 15 predicted proteins | sample Ectturendosymbi2_FD_188042 | JGI IMG/M metagenome (GOLD analysis project Ga0210059, IMG submission 188042) | Ecteinascidia turbinata endosymbiont from Florida, USA - Sample 2 (SPAdes) (version 2) | ecosystem: Host-associated > Tunicates > Ascidians > Unclassified | place: Key West, Florida...
CCTTCGATGAAGTTTAACAGCAGAGTACATACATATTTCAGTTGCTGTTGGGGCCCCTTTGAAAGCAAAGTACCTGCACATTACAATTTCTGTAGGGGGTCCCTTTGAAAGCAAAAAACTTGCTTATGATTTGCTTTGTAGCACATTACGTGAGTGAATAATACGTCTTTCACCAAAATTAGGAAAATTTATGCGCGTAATACCTCAAGGGGGGTCCCCCAAAAATGGGGGGCCCGACGCAAGTGCCTCGCTCGCCTCCCCTTAAACACACCACTGCTAACACCGGTTGTGTGATGCGCTACTGTATGGTTATCCATATTCTGTGCTCTTGTGGATGACAATACAGCTGTGGTGAGGATAAAGCGTTTTGCTCCTCTCAGTGTTGGTCATGTGCAAACACCGTTTCTGTAATGTGTGCTGATGTATAACTAACCACTTTTTGTGCTCCTGTGTTTGTGATATGGACCATGAGTCCGCAATAAAATATTCTTCTTATTATTATTATAAGGCTGCCATATTTTCATCGCAAAAACGGAGGACAACGTACGAGTGTCACTTACTTGAGTGTATTTCTGCACTTAACAAGTCAAATAACAATTAAGCCTATTGATAAGTTTCAAGCATTGAAGTAAGACGTTTAGTGTGGACGATGTTTCAGTAAAAACACAATAAGTGGAATGGTTGTTTCGTCACAATATCAAATAGGATGCAAGTGAAGTACTGCCGTCAGAATGACTGATACATACATGGCCCATGTCGTCGCTTTCGCGGCGATCAGAAGGACGAAGACACGAGAACATTTTGCGGAAAGTTCTTATACAACGCAATTGCGAGTACAGACAATGCACAACACAAGAATTGTCCTTCCAGTGGCATCGACGATCGCCCGGGCAGAGATTTGTTTAGGGTGTTGAAGAGATCGCCCATATCTCAACCGCACACACTTGGTCTTCGACGAGGTTATTCTGATGGAAAGGCAGTAAACAACACGACCGGACTCCGACGAAGATTGCATCCGCATTGGAGAATTTCCCTGCTACAGTCATTATGCCGAGCGCTTGGCCAGACTGAAGCAAGTTATCAGTCGTGTGTGACGACTGATAACAGGGTTCACAAACTTTCCTCGCTGATAAAAATGGCTAAGTGGCACGCACATGTCGTACATATGGCTAAACACATGAACATGGCGGGGGGCCACTGGGCCCGGCCCCTTCTAAATCCGGCGCTGGCCCGACGACTGGACTGTTTGCGGCCCGTGCCATCTCTAGAATAAACACCATCCACAAGCTTCCACTATCGGCGCTGGCGAGTTTTGGTGTTGCCAAAGCTCGTTGCTTTGCCTTCCTCGATATCGGACGTGACGCTCCGTTCGGGTGTGAAAGAAAAGCGTGAGAGGTGATTGCAACCAACGTGCTAAGAAGCTGACCTGCATGTAGCTACAGTTGCAAATAATGAATGAAAGTGCTTTTTGCGAAACGGTGTTGGGAAGACTGGTGCACTTCGGACATGTTCACTGCCAAGGAACAGCCAGTTCCCAGGAACAGCCCTGCCCAGCCGAATATGGCTGAGGTTGTTGAACAGGTAGGTACTATAGTATATAGTACGTACAGACTCAACAGAACAACGTGAACGCAAGTTTCAAGATTTGTGTTCCCGCTATGTGTGATTGCATAGTCCGCAGTGGTTTATGATTTAACTGTTTTGAATTTCATTAATGTTTTTACTTTGTGAGCTTCAATTTCTGCTTGTATCTTATCGTGGCGTGCATGTTTATAATTTTACTTTTTCACTAGTGAGTGGTATCAAATCTGCTTGATTCTGGTATAACTGCAATGAAACTATAACTGCTCAAGAGGTAGCCTAACTAAGGTGTTCAGTTGCTTTGGTTCAGAACTACCAAATGACTGCAACTACTAAGCAAGATTTGTAAAGAAATTTTTCAATTGTTGTTGTATCCCACCAAAGTAGGAAAGTTACATCTTCGTGGAATTTTATCAAACATGCCAAACCTGATTTTCAGTGTTATTTTCCATTGCAGCTCTGAGCCTGAAAAACATAAGTCTTTAAATACAAAGTTGTATGGTCTAAACAAGTAAGGTATTATGTGTTCAATACAAATTTTTAAAATGACACCATGATAAATTAAAATTGACATATACGTTTCTTTATTGTACTCCATTATGGTCCGTAGGCAATTGTGTTACTTCTTCATGATTTGTGTGGATCTACATTGTTTTCTGCCTTGCTACTTCCTTGTTTTTTGCTTTTTGTAAAGAGTAACACCGTGTTGTAAGTGGAACATATCATTAACTAGCCTTTTCATAAATGTTAAACTTAGTTTTGTGTAGCTTTCAAAGATTAATTAAAGGAAGTGGCTACGCAACCACTTTGGATCTTGATCTTATTTCAAAACTTATTCCAGCGTACTACCTCGCATGATGCAGCTCGAATAATGTGGTCAGTTTGTTGCTCAGGCGATGTCAACCTGGTAGTGTAACAGATAGGTTTGAAATCTAGCATGCCAATGGTTGTGGGTTCACCTCTCAACTTGGCACCTTGTATTGTATTTTCGTATTAGTTATTGTTTGCATGTTTCAATTCGTCACTTTGTGGGACCAGTTTTTCTTTACTTTTTTCAAAACTTTCCAAACTTTTGCTTTTGGGGTTAGGTTTAGGTGTTAGCGTTAGGTTAGTGTTAGGTTAGCATTGGGTTGTCCTTAAATTAACGTTAGATTAGCATTAGGTTAGGGTTAGCTTAGCTTAGTATTAGGTAAGGGCTATGGTTAGGGTTAGGTTTACCTTTTGTGTTTACTATGTTTCTACAAAGCCAACTCAGCTACTGCATTCTTCTTGTGCGTTATTGTCACGATGTAAGAGATGATTGAATAAGGTTTCATATTTAAAGATCCATGGGTGGTTCTATAGCCACTGCCTTAATTAAATGATTCATAATGTTTCAAAACAATGGAATAGTTTTAAATCCCTTTCTTTTTGCACTAGATGTTAAGTGATTAGGTTAAACGATTGTCTTAACTATTTATTATTGTTTAATACTGGTGTCAAAATAAACTACAAAAAGTAGTATTTTTTGTTTACATTTTGCTTTCTTGTTAAATTATGCTTTTTAAGTGTTGACTCCTTAAGAACACAAATAGCTTTTTGATTTGCTACTTTGATTCTTATTTTCATTACAGACAACTAAAATTCAGATTTTTGTTCTTACACTGTACAATGTCACAAAACATATTGTGCTTTGACTCAGGAAGCTGGGTGGATAGAAGTAACCTTCAAAAAGCGAGAATGTGTAAAATTCATACAGTCAGCATCAACATGTGATGGTCTATCAAGGTATTTCTTAAACACTGTTTCTGATGGAACCAGGTTGACTGTTTATAATTGTGCACTCAAAATTTTCTGTTTTATTCTTATTAAACAGTGTTTTTGGTTTGCAGCATCCAAGATTGAACATGTAGCGTATTGCTTTGACACAGCCTATAGAGCCAACTATAAACATTTCATTTTAAAACTTGTAATGTTTGGATTAGTCTATAGTATTTGTACAAAGATTAATTTCTTTTGTTTGGCAAAATAAGCTCCTGAAGCAGACTCACTGAACAGCTTCTATGTTGTCTTGTCAAGTGTTCCTTGATTGTTCATAATCTCTCTAGGTAAATTTAAGGTAAAGTTGTATGAACTGATATTGGGTTTTATGGTAAAGTCGTGTGCAGTCAAGTTTGGCATATGAGTTGAAATTTTTTGAATTAGGAAGATAAGAAAGTTTGTGAATTGATACTTAGGTTACCTATTTTTTAACTGTTTTTTTAAAACTGTTTTCAACTATTTTAAAAAATTAAAACTGAGAATACCTATTTTTCAAATAGTTGTTTGTGGCTTGATAATTCCGTATGCTTTTTACTCAAGCCTTTTCTTAAACAATCTTAAGTTTGTTTCATATCTGTGTTGTTAGACATGATCCCAATGAGACAGATAGCAAAGGACCCTGCAAGTTTCTAAATCATTTGGTTACATTTATTTGGCCACATTCTGCAAATGCAAAATGTTATATGGAAACTATCAGCATATGTGAATGCTGTAATTATATGTTGACGTAGTTGATGTCATGTCTAGCAAACAGTGTTCAAAACCTTGGTATTAAAACATGCCACAAACAACCGTGAAAACTGTCCAAGAATGACTCTGTCTAATACAGTGGTTCCCAACCTAATATCCACACACCCTGGGGTTTCTGAAGGTGAAGTGGAAGATCTGTGAGTAATAACCTATCGCAATAAAACTGGTTAATAACATGCTGGCATCAATGAAGGTTTTCTGTTTTTTAATCTACCATCAAAAATTCCCCACACATCACACTTTAAGGATATGGTATTTTTTAAACTAAATAATTTGTGGCTTGAGTGTCCTTGAGTAAAAAACTGTTGCACTTACGGGTCAAGTAAAAAATGGTTGAGAACCACTGGCCGCTTAAGCAAGTAGGAAATGGTAGAAAAACCACTTAAGCAAATAGAAAATGGTTGGGAACACGAAAATAATTGGGCATGACAGTGTACTATTGCTAAAATATTTAAGTTAGTTGCCAACAAATGTTGTCCATTTTTCATGCATGTGTATAGGTGTGGTTGTGGCAGAATTCGAAGTGATCATCTGTACTTGAATAAACGAGCCATCGGAGTCGATGAATTGCCACTCGGAGCATCTGCTTGCAATTTTAGTCAAGTAAAGATTGTCAAGACTGATATTTTGACAACAGGCCTGAAGAAGATTGAGACTACTTCAAATTTGCATGAACCTAATTGGTAATTACTGTTGTAATTTTGGTATTAACTTTTGATTGAATGTCATCACAAAACAAAATGCAGTGTTTAAAGTAAAGCTTGACCGATAAGGTTTTTTTTGGCCGATGCCGATGTTTTTCATTACCGATATCCTATGCCAATACTGCTTGAGCAATACAAAAATATTGGTATCGGCATAGGACATAGGATTGCCTCTTGAGGCAAAATATACACTCCTGGCGCTCTTCTGCCACCAGCCGAACATGATTGGCTGAACTGGTCACATGACAAGTTGGGACAGCATGACTGTCTTAGTTGACTGTGACATCTATAAATGGGTCAGTCGGATAGACAAGTAATATTACGCTTTCAATGCTGGCAAGCTATTAGCAGCTTCTTGCTTGCATTGTGTGAACTGTAGGCTAAACCTAAACCCTTGTTTCTTTTACGTATTGTACTTGTCACGTGACCATTTCAACCAGCTGTACTTGACTAAAGGTTAAATGTAAAAGGATGGTCCATAGCAATTTCTAGGACTCACAGTAGTTTAACTCTGAATCAAAAAATGCACAAACAACAAACATGTGTTGCGTATAAGTGGGTTTACTCCTTCTCCTTGTGTAGACATCTGTGCCTACGCTCAGATGTCATAAGTGAAAAACAATACGCGCATTAAAACCATCACTTCACTGCGATGAAGAACCGTACAACGAATTCTGCGCAAACCTGTGTCACTGCTCACTGTGCAGCCAATGTTACGTCATAGAGCATTTTTTAGGGATTGTTGCACATCGGCCTGATTTATGCACGGAGGTCTGTGCGCTAGGAACAGGACAGAGCCTTTGCATTAATCAATCAAGGTCAGAGACGAAGTAGCAACTTGGGTTTCCGAACACTCCATGCAGAGCAACAGCGTAACACTTTTGTGAACAAATATTTCCAGTATATATCGGCGGAATTTTGCCGATACGATACATCGGCAACATCGTCATATCAGCTGATATATATCGGTTTGCCGATACATCAGTCGAGCTCTAGTTTAGAGTCAGTGCTCAATGGCTGTGCAAGTGTCTTGCTGTTCTGCTTTTCCACCATGTTAGGCATGAAAAAATATTGTTTTATAAAACTTTTCGGTTTACCTGAATTTTTGAATCCGGATCATTGCCAATATTGGATAAAATCTGCTGTTTTCACATCTCGTAATCCAGATTTTTCTGCACTTCCACGCTTTGTGTTATAAAAAGTACACTGACTGGTCTCAAGGAAATATTTGGCAGCTTTCAGAAGCAACACAAAAGTGCTCACGATCACCAACGAGCGTATAGAATGATAATAACAATGGCTGCAACTGAGCGCAACATCCGACTAATCGTAGTACATCACACTCGGGCATAGCACTTTGTCTTGAACGTTAGGCTCAAGGCTTACCCCCGCACCACAGTTACAGTCTATCGATCAGTGTTGAGTGTGCGTGTGTAAAGCCTTGCCCCTCAGTGTAGTGTGCTCGGTAAGACGTCTGGAGGGGATTACCTTCCAAATGAGTAACTGTTTATGGACCAGTCGCAGAAATCTCTGCGTCAGTCCAAAACCCAGATTTCTTTGCAGCCAAGTAATCTAAAATTATGAACTTAAAATTGTTCATAACTGCCTGGATATGGCGGTTACCAGTCTGATATAGCCTACCATTGTAAGTACATCAATAAATTCGTTTTGGTTCTGCGAAAGTCTGCTGTTGGGTCGTAAATGTGTTCAAGTGAAGTAATTTTCACCGATATCTCAGTACTTAAATGACGTCATGCTAGAAACAACCTTATTCTGTTAATCCGCATCTTTGCCTAAACTGGATAAATCGTCTATCAAATTGAATCTAGATCAACCGAGGTTTGCTGTAGCTGTCTGAGGTAAGTTTAGCTAAGTTACAAAGCTTAAGAGCATGTTCTGACTGCAACGCAAATGTGGCAACAGTTAAGGTTTGCTGCCTTGATTTATTTTAGTGGTGGTAGGCCTAGACCTGTTCCTTGTGTAGTGATAACATAAAGGAAATGTGCTTTGTGAGGTTTTAATCAAAATACAGGTTGGATAGTTGCATATTTCCTTATTGTAGTTCAGGTTCATTGAAATGGGACATTTCTAACCATACAGCTGCCTTTCCTACTGATGCTTATGGGACACTGGAATTTCAGGGAACTGGTGAAGGTGACAAATCCAAAGTATGTTTGTCTAAAATGACTGTGGAAGTTGTTGTTTTCACTGTAAATAAGTAGAATATACCTGAAAACAGCACATGTCAGTTTTATTTCAATGTACTTGTTCAATGTATTGTATAAAACTTCCTTGCAAATGCACAAACATATAATTGTTACCATTATGTTTCAAGTTACAAAAACTTAAATAGTGACCACTGATCATTCCCAATGTCACACTGTAATCTGTTCACCAGGCTATTTTTTTTATTTCTGCTTATCAAAATTTCCATGAAATATTTTGCACCAAATGAGGTTGAAAAAAGGAACATAGTGTCTTTCTTATAGTGACAGCGGGTTTGAGTGTAATCTGATTTCTGTACAAGATTTAAGCATTAAGGCCTGTTCAAGCCTCTCAGTGCAGTGTTTTTGGTGATGTAATAGGAACTAGTTTTGATGTTGTAAGAGCTTCATTTAAGATATTCTGCAACTGAGTGGTCTTCAAACTCTGTTACATTCAGTTCATCAGGCTGTCTCATGACACTATCCCAGACCGTGTCTTACAATTACTGATTGATGAGTGGAAACTACGTCCTCCCAAAATGGTAATAACAGTGCATGGAGGGGCTCATAATTTCCAAGTTCAACCAAAACTTCATCGGTAAAGTATACATATTATCGTGTTGTAAAGTCAGGTGCTGTATAATTCGCTTTTATACATGTATTTGGTAACTGGATTGCATAACTTTGTGCGGTGTCTACGTTTTTGTTTTTCTTATAGACCAGCACTTTCCAACCAGTCGACCACGAATTTCCTTTAGGAGGGCCACGAATCATTTCAAAATGTTACAATTTTCTGGTGTTTAACTAAAACATTTCTTGAAAATTATTCGATTTCCTGTTGAATGAACCTTAACCTGTCTAATAACTAACCTCAAGTTTCCCATTAACAGCAAATTGTATGTGCTATTAATGTTTTGTTTCTTTCTCATATCTAAAATTTTCTGTTTGCTGCAATGTTTTCTAGAGGACCTCACAAAAAATTGTCACTAAAAGTGGGTCGCAAGACTAAAAAAGTTTGGGGAGTGCCTTTTTTATTTGAATATATTTGAAAACCGGAAGGCTTCTTAATTGTTACTATTATGGTTATTTATAAGTTATTTGAAAACCGGTAAAGCTTATTAATTGTGCGGCTGTTCGCTTCATAAGCTTGGATAGCTAATGGTTTTTCAGGGTGTTTTGCAACGGATTGATGAAAGCTGCGAATACCACTGGAGCATGGATTATGTCGTTTGGTTTAAACACAGGTACGGAGTTCGGTGATGTAGGTCAATAATGAAGCGCAATTCTTTTGTTTTTGCAAGGCTTGATTTGCTAGTGCTTAAATATTGTTCGATTGCTCCACATGCTGTTTCAGGAAATGCTGGGTCAAGAGTGTGCGACCTACTGCAGCATTGAAACAGTTGAATATTCAGTTTCAGATCAAATGTAAACGTCAATTACAGTGAATTAACTTATTACCTTAAGTTTAAAGTGGGTTTAACAGTTTGAAGTCGTTCGTGTCCTCCGTTAGTTTTCTTTGTGTGGTGTCTACTCAATCACGAACAATGATGAGGTAGCATTTTATAACCACTGAAATTCTTTTTCAGGAGTTGGTGCAATCGTTGGAAATGCTCTTAAAGAGCACAAAGCAAAGTTTAGAGGAAAAATTGTCAGCATTGGAGTTGCACCCTGGGGAGTCGTAGATCACAGGGATGACTTGGTCGGGTCGCAGGTGACATAATCTAAAAGCGCCCGTTTTTGTTAGGTATGAAATAGTGGTTACCATGGCGCACTTCAAGCACAACCATGACCGAGAACTGTTGTTAATTTCGTTTCCCGAAATATGCGCTGTCTTTGCTGTTTAGCGTTTTGTGGAGCCTGGTTTTTCAGTAATTCACCTAATTTTTGTTAAATGGCCGAAAAAAATTAAGTCAATTGGGACACAAACTGTTCGAAAACGAAAGAAGAGAAAATTTCTAAGCTATTTCGGACAAATGACCGAAACATCTCATCCAAAAAAAGCAGATCTGTGCGCATTTATTGTGCGGTTTTACGTTTTGGATTTAATGTTCTACGGTTTTAGGTTTTGGATACCTTAATATATCTTAATGTTCGCATGTTGAACAGTATAGTTTATTTAGCACCGGCCCATGTGTAGAACATGTGGTCAGGGATGCCGAGCAGGAAGCGACGGCCGTAACTGTCATTGCGTCACTGTTCCCACAAATTCATGTAAAACAACGAAGTGCAATTGTGACAGTAGTGTGAAAATAAAAAAACTGCAAATAAACACGAAGACGTTGCAATAAAGTAACAACATCACACAATGAACAAAGCAAAAAGCGCTCGGGAACCTTTCACTGCTGAAAGTCTATTCTATTTTATTTTGGAAACATTGTTCCTATCCATGCAAAACTTTGATAGTGTTGCAACTTCTCGGTTGGCGTTGCGTTGAATGTGCCAGTCACCACGAACGGGATGGGCGCGAAGAATAACACCCATGTAATTTGTGGCGCGAACAAGCAATTATAGAGCGATCTCGTCGGGTGATCTCTATTGTTGCCTGCTGCCAGAGTGTGAAGCTTTGCGCACTTGCCGCTCGGGCTTTCCGATCGCAACAATAGTACAGCACTTGGGCGAACCCAAAATCAGTAACCCACAGCCAATAAACAAACAATTAAATGAGTAAAACGGGATGCATGCCCAGCAAGGTTCAATGTACCAAAGAGCAACCCAGACCTGACGTCACAGTTCATATATAAACAAAAATTGAAATATTAAAGAAACAAGATAAGACAGTAATCACTGCCCGCTTCAAAAAGCCATCCAACACGTAGACAAAATGTCTTTGTTTTCGTTCATTTTTTTAAGCAGAGCAGGAAAACAGTTGCCATGTTTCATTCACTTGCTGTTTGTATTTAAGTAGCGAGTGCGACTGGTATTTTGTTCTGCTCATTTTGTACTACGAGAATAGGTCCTCAGTCACAACAATTTCGCAAAAATTGGCAAGTAACAAACGGTGGTGTATATTTTTCGACGAAATTTAGCACTAGATCGACATTTTATACACTGAAAGCTATACTTGGTCCTGACATTTGAAGTAGAGGAGTATGTAATCGCGTGTAAAACAGTGCGATTTTCACTTGCGTGAAGATGTGCCACCTTTTGTGCATTATGCTTTTTGCGTTTAAAGCGGAGTTCAAATCTGTTTATGTTTATACCAAAGAGTCTTCGTTCTGCGTCACACTGAATTAAAGCTTAGCATAAAAATTCATGTAAAATCAAAATTTTGTGCAGTTAGAAAAAAACGTATGCGATCTTTCTGGTTAAAAGCGCGCATGAAACAAGCACCACACATCTGTCGATTCTGCGTGAGATGCTAACGCGCAATTTGTTACGGCTGCAGCCCATAAGTGCATATCAAACTATGGACAATCCGCTGAGTAAGGGCTCAGTTTTGCACGCCGCGCACACGCATTTCCTGCTTGTGGACAACGGCATGGAGGGAAGGTACGACAGCGAGTTGCGGTTCCGACGTCATCTCGAGCGACGACTCTCACTGCAACAAACATCAAGTAACGATTTGTTTACGGTGTTGATGCGTTTGTTTTGACTTTGCCTGCCTTAGTTCCTTGATCGCCAGCGCTCGATAAAACTTGCTCGGTTAGACAGGTTTTATAGCAACTACAGCTTCCTTAGAATCAGTTTGACTCCCATTAAGGAGCGTATAGGATTGTGCACTAACGAGATTACAATCAATGTTATCTTAACGTGATTTTACGTGCACGTATATGAAGCTGTGCTGGTATGATCTGTGGTCACATAGTGGTAACGGTTTTTCAAATAAACTCCCGATATATGCAGATGTAGACGCCAACTTATAATGAAGTTTATGGCTTTTTTAGTATTTTACTCAGCCTCGGGCAGAACGAAAATTTTTCGTATGGTAAATCACTGGGGGGTACGAGTTGAGGAATGTACATATTTCAACTAAGGAAAAGTCAGTTTCGCTATGTATGAACAGAAATAAAGCAACGTAAATAAGTTTACGTTCACTATCTTACTGGTAACATCTAGGCCCAAAATGAAAACTAATGGGCCCGAGCGTCGGTGTGTATGTATAAAAAAACGTAAAGAAAAATGAAACGATATTTTCTGTGAAATAAAATGTGGGCTCTATTTTAAAATACGAATTTTATGGTCTTACTTAAAATCATTCTTACGCAATGAAAACGGTGGAGTGTGAAATACTTACCGAAATTACTTTACAGCCACCATCATATAGTGACAGCTATGTAGTGGGCATGAAATAAGGATTAGACTCCACGGTGAGAAGAATATTCTAGGAATCTCCCTGCCATGCTCTACTTTCATAACTTTCGGATTGCACGTATCGACATTCCAACAATACGTCTCCACAAACTTGACGCAGTGGAATAAATCAGCAAATTGTTTCACTAGGAAATCGATTTCACGTATTTTACGCATTTCTTAGTCCTGTACATTGAAAGCAAGGGTTGTAAGAAATGGCAAACTACAACGCAAGACTTAGGGGAAGCACACCAAAAGCTATGATCGTAAAGTTAGCCTCACACGACAGCTGAAAGGAAAACCTGACGTCAATTACCGAACGACTAGGTTCAAGCAACGTGGTGATAAGTGAACAACCACAGTGGGTCGCGTTCCACAGAAGAAAACGCTTTTTTCGGCGAAAACATTATATTTCTCTTGCTTATTAAGGTCAACCTTATCGTCACAGCGTTTGTTTGAGAATAACATTCGTGTATTTCCTCTAAATCTTGCCTTGTTTTTCACCATTTCACTTACAAGCCTTGCTTTCAATGTACAGCACTGCGGATGCGTAAAATAAGTGAAATCGATTTCATAGTGAAACAATTTGCTGATTTATTCGACTGCGTCACCTTTGTGGAGACGTATTGTTGGGAGATCATACACTGGTAAATTCATTTTCCACTTTAAAAGCTTGAGGTTTCGTCAAAGTGAGTTAACTCGCCGGCTGTCAAGAAACACAGCAGGCCATATGATGCAGAGCAATTTGTCAGAGCACGTACACAGAGGAACCGGGGATTTAAAGTCATAAAAAATCTGGGTGTAAAGACCGTAGCATATTGCTATGTGGAAGTTCCAACTACTCGACAAACGCAACTTAAAAATTCGGAACCTATTTCTTGTAGTGCAATATCGCCTGAACGGCATTTCGTTTTTTAGTAGTTCCCAGGGAAACAACCAACATAATGCTTGTTGCTATACTGCTATTTATTATTCACAAACATATTGCCTGAGGTGCTGAAGCAGTGCATCGTTAAATATGCAACAAAAACCACCAGCTTTCACCCAGTCAATAAACAATCCTCAAGCCGGCTATCCATTGAAATACTTTTCAAAACCAGCTGCGGTCGTGCATTTTACCAGATTTGCATAAATTCCGAGACCTGCTTACGTGCTGATTCTCGTGACACAATGCCTTTACCGAACCACGAGCGCCAATTTCCTTTTCTTTCCGTAAATTATATGAAAAGAGTCGCACGCACGTCATCATCATTTGAAGCATAGAAACCATGGTGCTGGTTCCTTGACGCATGGTGTTTCTTTCTACGGTGTTGGAATACTGTAATCTCCAAATATGCTGAGTAGCAAAGCTGGTCATATAAGTAAGGAAATAAATAAACACGTACAGCCACCCATGTGGCTATAACGAGCTCAATGCGTAGGCGAAGAAACGGGGTTGGTATGGTGGGTTCGAACTCACATTTTTGAAAATGTGGTGGGCGCCCACTTCTGAGAGGCATTGTAATGGTAAAGCTGTCAGAACGATTATTAAAAATTTGTGTATTCGTCAGCGATTGATGTGTTCGTCCACTGTCTGATATTGTTTTGGCATTGCAGTTATAGTAATTGTTGCCTAATGGAATTGGGTGCAATTGTACAATTTCAGTTGTTGTGGCCCATTTAGAAAAAGTACATTCGAAGGAAAAGCTAAAATAAAATGATAGTGGACTTGACAGTTTTTCTGACGATGAAAACAGTTCTGTGCAAAAATTCCGTGGTATATTCATCAGGCTGTCTTACCGACGTGTCAGCTTGTACAGGAGAAGAGTTATTTAGTGATATATATTGTATCCACGGAAAGACGTGGCCGATGCTTAAATGGACGGTTTCTGCTACAGGGGATTACAACGTGGCGAAATATTCCCACCTTCCTATCGATTCCCCCTCCTTAACTGATTGCCTTGTATGGCTGAAGAGCTCAGTCGGTCCCCGCAACGATACTATGTGATCCTAGCTGGAGCCTGCCATGTGTCACCACTCCCGGCCAAAGTGGATCTGAGAATAACGATGGCTAAACGAATTCCAGCTTCCCAAAATTGCAAACTCCAGCCCCATCACCAGTTGCAGTTTAACGTTGTGTTCATGCACAACCGTGTTCGCATAGAACTTCTATATCCTGGTTGAAGCAGATCGGTGTAAGAAGTTCGAGTTTCGAGGCCTCTAGTGCGCCCCTTCTATCCTGGGCCGCACCAGCCGCCACCAGAACTCTACGATGGGAAAGCCACACTGGATAAGAACCTCGCATTCCACAAGAACCATGTAATATTTCTGATTTCTGAAACATCCCTGCTTATGATTCAATAAACACTCCAGTATTTCTGATGTTTCCAAACATACCTCATTTTAACACATTGAGCCACCACGCAATCTTGTCGCCGCGGTGGATTGAAGGGCGCCCATCTCCACTTGCTTCCGGTGGGGAGCACGCGTCTACTCTCGTAGTGAAATGCTGCATTTGTGGCAAGTTAATGACAGCACTCAACGTGAACCGTTTACTTATACCCAACCATTAACGCCGAACACGGAAGTAAGCAAGTACGAAATCATGTTTCGGTTTGACCCGACCGGGAATAGAACCAAGCCTACCAGCTGCAGTAGCGCGTGCTCAACCAACTGTAGCACCTAGCCGGTGTCATTAGACTCCATTTTGTAAAAAAATATGTGAGGTTATGAGGATAAGCTTCAACCGGAGATGGTCGATACCGTAAACTTCGCGAGCGAGACTTGGTGAAAACTTCGTGACAGAGAATATGTCAAAGAAGCTGTGTCCAACACCTGAATGTTCCAGAAGGGAGACATGAAAAATCGTTATCTTCGCAAAATTTTTTGCTAATTAAAAAAAATGTCTTCAACATTTCCGAGCTGTACTTTTGTCGCATTTTTCCACCTTTTCTGATTTTTCCTTTCCCGAAGATACGACAGGCAGAAAACAGGTTGAATTTCAGAAGCTTTACCTATCAATATCGATAGAGCATTTATAGGTTCGAGACGGAAACTCACAAAAATGAATCTCGAGACTCCATCATCGCAATGAATTAATGTGGTCCGTATGCCTAAAAAAAAACTTTTCCTGAACCCCCCACCCGGCCCAGATACTCACCACGAGCCTTATACTGACGTGTCGCACAAACCAGCTGAGGTATTTAAATAAGCTTTTTTAAGGAGCTCTTATTGAAGAGAGTACCGTTCTGAGACTTACAAAGTGAGTCAATGATACTGAGCACATTGAGACAATGCAAAGATAACCTAAGTAAGGTGGGAAGCAGGTTTAGTCCATGCGTTACAAATAAATGTTTCTAAAAACTTTTTCGATTCACAATATCTGTGCTGCACAATGGCAGATTGCGCGCTGTGCGCTTCTGGAGGTGGTTCCCTTGCAAGTCCTTCGTCTGATTTTACGTGTTTGTTTCGTTTGACTTACTGGGATACTTTTCGGTGCTGCGTGTCTAGGGTTGCCACATGCGTTTTGTAAGAATACCGGCCATTTTGCCAACAGTGCCAGATCTAAGCTGTGTTGTTATAATCAGAGTAGCCAACCTGTGAGTGTTAACCAATAAAAGCCAGACCTTGTCCCAGAAAAGCCAGAAAAGGCCAGATAGAAGTTTTGAGACATATACACATAAAACATGCATAACCAAACACAAAATAAACATCAAAACTCGTCAGAAACATCGCTATAATACAATTCCAATGTTTAGAAGCATTTTCTCCCTGTAATTACACTGTCGTACATTTGTTTCCTATTTAATAACATCGATCACTTTTAGGGCAACAGTAAATCTTTGCAATATTCTCTGCACCCTGCATGGTCGTAGACTCTCGTCAGAAGAGGTTTGTAATGAATACGCAGCTCAGACAATATTTTGCCAGAGCCAAGCCTTTCCGGCTGAAAAAAGCCAGATTTTGTCTGGCCAGATTTTGTCTCGCTTTTTTATTTCCAAAAATAGCCAGAAGTGTTAAAAAAGCCAGAATTTCAAAGTCTGGCTTCAAAAAAGCCAAATTGGCAATCCGGCTTGTAATTCGTAAGCAGCACTGGGTAAACAGAGAGACAGTGAGTATTGTTGAACCACAATAATTTTCCCGTATTTGGGCTGGCTCATTACACTTCGGTGTGTGTGTGACGTGACAATCGCAACAAGGATTTCGTCAACCGCAGCAAATACTACTACTCTTCGCTGAAAGATCTGTCTTGACAAGATTCATACTAGAGTCATTATAATTTGAAATGCTCTGCGCTAGTTCTTTTTGATGTTGCGGCAAATTGTTTATTTTCAAAATACCGGCTTCAGGCACTGATTTTCAAAATACCGGCCTCTGCTAAATTAGCAGTAAAATACCGGCCAGGCCGGTGAAATACCGGCCATCTGGCTACCTTATGCGTGTCCCCTGTTGTTAATCTCTGAATAGACGTCGAACGCTACTGATAACGATTCCAATGGAAGGTGTAATTGATGAACGGCTGTTGCCTGTGTTGTTGAACAGTAACAAACGAATCCACAGCATATCTACCGTACTGCACTAACGGTGAAATTTCAACCGCACGACAAACATGCATTGTCAAAAATTTCTTTTAATAACCTAACGTTAACAAGAAGTAGCATGAGCAGTATCTTTAGCTTAACATCTAATTGGAAAGTCTATTACGGAAGCTGTAGGCATCTGTGAAAGAACACTTTGACCACTTCAAACAAATAGCAGTACAACAAAACGATCAATGAAATGCATTCGTCTTTATTAACCACATGCTACGTGAAGTTGTGTTTCGGTCAGTGTGTGGGGCCATTGAGGTTTGAATGACGACATACTTCCGCTTGACACTAAATGTGATTCGGTATCGCTCTGTTGTGCATAGAAAGGTATATCCGATGCAGTTGCCGCAGTTTTTCATCTGCTTTTTTATTTTGCTCAGTATTCAGAATTACTCACTTAAACAGATCCCTTTGTATGGTTTTGCTTTTAGTTGAAAAATTGATCAGAATAACTCTTATTGCAAAGGGTGTTTAACGATCTGTGTTAAACGATCGTCGAAAACGAAATAGAACCATATGCTATCCTTGTCACCTGATACGTGTGTAACGTTTGCTTATAGAACGCTTGTCAGTACACTCCATGACGCAACATCTCAGAAGTAACACGTTCGTCAATGGGTATATATCACTACGTTGGCTTTCCAAACGCGAAACAAATCGTTGTGTTGCTTCAATACAATCGGAGTTAAAACAAACGCATTCTGTACAGGCTGAAAGCTGATCCCAAACCTTTTCACTGAAATGAAAGTATGACTGCTAATGCGAATTTAAAAGATTTTAGTGGTTACTTTTGAGCAGAAGATGTTCACTCAAGGTATATTTTTTGCAGTGGTGCGTATCTGCCAATCAATCTCAAAATATTGAGTGAAATCAAAGTACAATTAAAAAAGTAGTTATTTTCGTCCGTATTTGACAAAGGTGGGACTCAACTGTGAGATTGAAGCCAAAAGCAAGGTTATGTTCAAACCAGCACGTCAGAGCTCAAGGCATTACAGCGGATGCGTCTTAACCTTTGCCAAATACTGCTTGTTCATGTAAAGGAAGGGCGTTAACCAATTTGAAATGGCAAGGTGCGTCTGTAGCTGCCAGACGGGAATTCTACTGTATATAATGTATCAGTACTTCACTTGGAAATCCCAACGGTTCAAATGTGGATTTGCTGATTGATAGAACGTTTACAAATATGATAAAAAAACCTCACATCCGGTTGTTTTGACTTTAGTTCCGAGTCCCATTGAATAAGGGTCTCTTCTTGCATTTCATTTAAGTAGCAAAATCCTATCTATAATTTGATTTTGCTGTACAACGCTTTTTGCAAAACGTGCGATGGAGCTTAGAATCTTAATAGGTTAAGGAAGCACACCGGAAGGAAGCTATCAAGCGGTTGTGTCAGGTCTTACACAACTTCACTGGCATAAGTGTTACTGGGTTGACTCCTCAAAACTTGTGGCCAAATGTGCTCACAGTTTTTATAATTGTTTGTCAAAGTAATCGGTGGTGCTAGGTCAGCGTAAACTGGAAGACAGTGCTTTCAGCGAACAACTATTTGAACTACTCCATTTAAATTCGATTACGAGCTTAGCACGCCGCAACGTGTTGAATCGTTTCGAAGTTAATGCTCGCTGTGGTCGCTTGAGACTAGGTGCCTTTGGCAAAGCGCATTGCACAGGCCATTGATGTGTCTATTTCATGATGAAAACTTCGTCTGCTATCTAACGTAATAAACGTAGTGTGTTGTAATGAAGTGGTGAAAAACATCACTGCTGTTTCGAAATTCGGGGTCGTCAAATGCGTATGCAAGATCGATGTGCGCTGACGTTTATTTTTATGTAACCAGTTCCGTGACTGTAGCCGAAATATCTCTTAGAGCAGTTTAACTGCTGTTTGCCTTTGCAACCTAAGTACGTTGATGTTTCGGTTGATTGTTGTGGAAATGATCAATAACGTTGCACTGTAGGGCTTGGGCTACGTATAAATGGAAATTGCGAACACTTCAGAAAGTCCGGTCGGAACAAGCTTTTTCTTCAGCTTTGTACCTTGCAGTCATTTCCGTTTATTGCAAAAGAGCTTGTTTTATTTAACTCCACCACATTTTCTGGCGAATATATGCAGCATTGCCTTGGTGATTCATCCCTGATTTTAAAGCGGTAATTTTTAGGTTTTAGTTTCACTTTTGTGGCGATTTTACGTAGTAAAACATGGAGCAAAGCTCCTGTTAATTAGATTACCCGCGTATTGCACCATGTTAAGTTGATGAAATAATGGGCTAAGCTTGAGTGTTGCACTGATATACATATACGATATTCGTTCAAGCACTGAAGCGTGCTAACCATAATTGGCAAACTGATTTGTGCAGGGCAAGGTCGAACATGTCCTGTGGTTTGTTTGGTCCTTGAAGGCGGCAAGAACACGATCAATGTCGTGCTGGAAAGCGTCCGCCAATCACCGCCCATTCCAGTAATTGTGTGTGACGGCAGCGGAAGAGCGGCCGACCTGCTGGCTTTTGCCCACCAGTACGCTGACGATGACGGGTGAGAGATTTAAACAACATGCACACACACACTGAAGGAAACTAACGTGTTTAGGATCCAGGGCCGCCGCAGACGATTGATCCCTGCCGCGCAGCTTATTTCCTCCTGATCGCTTTATCTTGGCGATTGACCCGTGTTTGACCGATTTACTCTTGAACGATACTGCGTTTAATTCATCAGTCGGGGTTTAGCGTCTGCTCGCTTTTGTAATCAGATTTGTGCGACTAGCGTAAATGCTATGCTTATTTCTCTCGCTTCGGTCTCAGGTCAATGTTAGAAGAACTGAGGGTGCAGCTTTTGGTTCTGGTGCAAGAAACCTTCAAATGCAGCAAAGAGCAAGCGCAGTACATATTCATATCGATTTTGGAATGTGTGAAGAAAAAAGAATTGGTAAGCAACGTTATAATGCGTTCGATGACTTATTTAAATTATTCAGTGGGTAGCTGTCAACCGGACGAAAATCCATTTTACCAGATCACGATATTTCGAATGGGTCAAGGCTACAATCAAGACGACATTGACATTGCGATCCTAACTGCTACTTTAAAAGGTACCAACCCACTTTTTCGTTTCAGTTATACACGCTCCGGTGAGACCAGGTATTTTGTACATGGCCTGAAGACGCGTTGAACTTCCTGCACATAGTGCGCTGAGCCTGCGGCGCTGACAAAAGTCTCAAACCTTTGTGTACTTTTCGTTACGTTACGTTGGTTCGTAACTTGTAATAACATTTAAACTTTGCTGCAGCTCAGTGCAAGTCGGCTCCCGACATGCTCAACCTTGCCTTGGCCTGGAATCGCATCGATATTGCAAAAAGCCACATCTTCGTCTACGGACGCCAATGGCCGGTGAGGTTCTATTTTTTGCATTTGGAGGACATTAATTAATTTTGAGCGACAGTGACCTGCCATGAAGTGCTAGTCACACACAGCCAATGGTTTCGTATCGATTTTTGTTGCTTTTACTTCAGTGACGGGAGCGCCCTGCGGTTATCCCAAAACCAACATCGGTCGCTGGTTGTGTTTTTTGATCAGGACGAGCATTGTGGGATTGTCCGTCAGCATCTTCAGGACGTTGATGTTCTTGCGAAAGCTGTTCAGGCTATTTGAAAAAAGAAAAAATTAACCATGCCGTTGTTTTATTGTCGTGAAATGGGTCCTGTCGTTTGTGACTAGAACGATTTCAAAGTTCGACATGTCTTTTTAAGAGTAACATGGACAGTATTTATCGATAAATCATTGTATATTTACCCTGGCTATGAAACTAGCGGGTCCTTTGCTCGTTTTAACAACTAGCGTGGAAATAGAATTGTCGCTTAGTAATGCACACTGTAGTTCCACCACCGTGGCTGCATCTTCTCATGTAAAAATCGGCAAAAAGCAAGCTTAAAACGGTTTGCTGCAAGGACCATATTTAGTCATTCTTGAGATCAAGAAGACGTTGGTAAGCATGAACTTGAAGGGTGAACCTGCAAAAACTGGGGAGAGGTTTGATGAGGGTGTGACTTTCTGGATAGTGCAGTTCCTCGTTGCATGACTCGGCGCAAATCCACGTTTGTGCAGAATTATGCAGAGCATAAAACAGCCTTACACAATAGATGGACGGAGTTTGAAGAAATATATGGGAAGGAGCGATTTTGTTTCCAACGAAGCCCTTGTAGCTGAACATGCGGTGAGGCTGTGAGCGCAACTTCAACGAGGATGGTTGCGAAGTGTAATGGGCGGTGAACCAACGGCAAATGCGACGCGCGGTTCGAGACTCATTCGTACATTCGACGCAGGTGCTGTCGCTTGAACAAGCAATGATGGATGCGTTGATCGGCGATCGCGTTGATTTTGTGAAACTTTTAATGGAGAACGGTGTCAGTATGCACAAATTTCTCACTATATCGAGACTGGAGGAGCTTTACAACGCCGTAAGTAAAGACGGAAGCTGTTGTGAGTCTAATCTGACAGCACTGCGTCACACTACTACAGACTATGTACAAAGTGTTGTCAGCATTATTTTTTTCAATTTTCCACTTTTAGTCTCAGCATTTTTTTAACAGAAACCCCCTTTGCATCTTGTCTATCTGGTAAAAGATGTCAAGAAGAGCATCCAGCCCAACTATCGCTTCACGCTTATTGACATCGGACAAGTGAGCAATAATGATCCATTTTTGAAGTAACTCCCTGAATGCGTCAATTTTTGGTAAACTTTTTTTTTTGCTTTAGGTGATCGAGCTTCTGATGGGAGCTGCCTATCGGTCAAGTTATACGCGTAAGCGCTTTCGTCTTCATTACGCCGCTAAAGCACCTGCACCAATGAAAAAGCAGCTCAGTTTTCGACTTGCTTTGAACTCTTTTGGCAACTCCAACGCTACGTCAAAAGCAGATGTGAGTTAAAAAATGATTTTAAAATGGAGTTCATAAAGTCGGATGTCAATATAAAATACCTTTAGCTAATGGTTATCCTGAGGGCAAATACCAAAAAACTTTTTCATTATAAATGTGTTTTCATTGCTGCCGTACTGGGCTTGCTGTAATTTGAAAATGTAGTCAGGTTGCGATTGTCATGAAAAAGATCATGGCATAACGTTGCTTTCTGATACAGACGTTGTTTCATGCAGACAAACGCTGCTCCGCAGGGAATAGAGATGCCTTTGCTCCCTTCCAAGTCCGAGCCCAACCATTCTTTATCCTCAAATTTTTCCTATCCGTTTCACGAACTGCTGGTGTGGGCCGTGCTCATGAAAAGGCAGAAGATGGCTCTGTTCATGTGGCAGCAAGGCGAAGAGGCGATCGCTAAAGTGAGTTGGACCGTGCTGCACGAAAATGTTTTGCAAATTATCTGCATGCGCCCTGTTCAGTAGTCACGGAGATTTCGCCGAGTGCGGCGCTGATGTCGGTTGGGCGGGCGCTTCCTCCACTGCTCACCGCGCATTTCTTCGCCTACAGGCGTTGGTCGCATGCAAACTGTACAAAACCATGGCGAAAGAAGCGGCCGACGATGATCTCGACGTGGAGGAATCGGAGCAGTTGAAGAAGTACGCAAAGTGAGGACTGCTCTGCGCCATTGGACTTTTTTGCCAAGTAACATCTGCGTGCATACTGGAAGATGTACGCAACGTAGTTAGAGGATTACTGGCTGCTCCACGGCCATCGGTCAATGTTTTGTGCCAACATGCGAGAACTTGCGCTGCACGACTGTGTTTCTTTAGGGTAATTCGTTTTTGTATGTCTAGTTCATTATGTTTTTATCTTAATACCTCCAGGTCTGGCTTATATTTGACCTTACGTCATTACCTCCTTGTCGATTTATGCTTTTCACCATTCCAGAGAGTTCAAAGGGCTCGCTATCCAGCTTCTCGAAATTTGCTACCGCACAGACGATGACGCCACGCAGTACCTTCTCACGCAAGAACTGAAGCACTGGAGCAAACAGACATGTTTGAGCCTAGCCATCGCTGCCAGTCACCGCGATTTTATTGCCCATCCTTGCGTTCAGCTTCTTCTCAATGACCTTTGGATGGGAGGACTGTCCGAGAGGAAGAACTCCGGAATGAAGGTTCGTTACGTGGAGGAGCGTTTTCTCTTAATTTGAACAAGCCTGAAAGCAAAACACCGTTTCCTCTACTAAAGCGTTCTAGGATTTTTGATATTTATAAATATAGAAATATTATTTACCTTTCTAAGTACTGAACAACCTGTTGTGAGACAGCAGATGTTTTGTTGCTTTTCACTGTTTTCGGTCGATATTCGTTTCGTGATCAGCGGTGAAATGTGTTACACGGGAGTGTAAAAATTGTTATCAAGCATTGCAGTGCACTACGCAGCTAGACCAAATATATTCCGCTTCTAGTTCATGATCGTAATATCTAGTTCATCGTAAATTAAGGAGCTAATGTATTAACATTTATTTTTGGAAGCCACAGTTCAGTTTGAGAGACTGTGGTAGCGCATACTTAAAGAAGACTTGATAATGTAGGTTATTTTTGTTGCATTTATGAGGCATCAGATTACTTTGGATGATTTTTTGTGTTTAGCAGTGCTGCAAGTTGTGGTTTTGTCTGATGCAATGCATGCCTCATCGAGCCATGGAGGTTAGGGTGGGCGACACCGCTAAAGGATTTTCGTCAGAAACATTACCGTTTTGTTGCGTCATAGTTCGCCTTTCTCAAGTTTTAAGACGAAACACTGGTGTGCTGTGTTGTTTGCTGAAGGCCATTTGATACATACTTCTGTGTAAATATACATTTATTTCACTCGGTATGATTCACGTTCTTGTCCCAGAAATAAGAGCAGACCAGTCGCTGAAATCTTTTCGATGAGTTAAAGACGCTGGCTTGCTCCTCTTTGAAGGTGATTGTTGGTATTCTTTTGCCGCCGTTCATTCTCACGCTGGCATTCAAATCGCAAGAAGAGTTGCAGTTGATGCCACAAACAGTCGCTGAGCACCTGCACGAAGTTTCCAGCTCGTCATCATCGACAATTGCGGGGTGAATAAATATTCTGGCGATATTGTGGCCGTGCCATTTTATCACTTATTTCAAGTTCAATATACTATATCTTTGTTCCTTGAAAGGGGTTGTTTTTTAATTCGGATTAGATTAGTTGGTTGAAAAGGAACATATTGGGCGCTATAAATATTTTAAATATTCATTTGTTTTCTGCAGTTAAGATGTTCTCATGGAGCCTGTTCCTGTGTTAAACTGCCTATAGTGGTAAAGATACCAGCAGGTGAAATTTGTTTCATCGCACAGTTAGTCGTGCGTTAGCTCTTGCTCCATCCTGCTTTCCGAAAATCGTTCAGAGTGCATGGTACGCATGGCATATGACAAGCGTGCGTAGCATTGCTTATTTGTGAGATTCGGCTTGTTTCGTGAAATCAGTCGACGCGCTTGAAATTTGCCACTGATTAAGTAATTATGATCTTCTCGTGATCAGAAGCTGAAATCCGCTCTAGTGTCCAGTGGTAATTATGTTCGTAATTTCGACGCTGTCTGCGTAGTCTAATCCAATGCGAACACGTTCAATTGGCGGAAGTTTTTCCTGGTAGGTTGAATTGACACTTAGTCTGAAAAGGTCGCGAGGATTTCGTGCCTGGTTGTCGCGTCGCTAAGAGCTATAGAGTACAAACGTTAATCTTTGCAAACATTGAAGAGGAGCGGTAACTGTTAGGTTATATTAGGAGCTCCTCTCCCAACCAGTGTTGCTTGTACCACCATGAGTATGAGATGATCAGACGATCGAGAACAGTCGATGAGGTGAGCTGAAGCGGCAGATCAAACTATAAAATGAAAACAAAAATGTGCAAATTTCACCCTTTGGAATTGCTACAGGTGTGCAAATGCCGTCTTTGATAACAAATATTCAAATTTCATCTTTGGGAGAAGCTTGGGAACTGCTGTATTTGGGAAAACTTGGCAACAAGCATCAGTGCTGTGCTAGTAACTGTTTTCTGTGCTCGCTGTGCTAGTAATTGTGATTGCTGTTTTGAAGTAATTGCCGCTTCAAAAATTGGTTGAGTTTGTTGAGGGTGCAGTGGCGGTGCAGTTGGTTGAGGTGGCGCCTGGGTTGAGAAGGCGTCACCAATGCTGGTAGGCGGAGTTAGGTTCCCGACCGGGTCATACTAGTGCTTGACGTTGATGGGTGAGAGCAAGGAAACGGTTCACGTGCGGTGCTGCCACTGACTCGCCAGCAGTGCAGCATTCACTGCAAAAGCAGCCGCGTGGCCCACGGCGAAAGCAAGCGGAGGTAGGCGCCCGCAGACCAAAGGAGCACAAAAACGAGTATGAGAAAACTGACTCTGGATGAGCTTTTTTAATGAATATAGGGTATTTCAGTGTATTGTGGACCCGTTCAAGCAGAAAACCTGCCGCGCTAGTCGATGGCGCTTAACCCTTTAGCATCTAAAAGCAAATGCTGCTACACACAGGTACGTTACCTGTCAGAAATCGTTGCGGATCTCCGGCTGATGAGTCTGGAATTTGTGACTGATAGCAATTTATTGCGCACAGAAAATGTCAGAATGATACTTTGTTTATGTAGTGCAGCGTTTTGATGCATGCCAAGTTTTCTGATTTAGCAGAATGGAGTTCGGTCGAAGTTTACCGAGCGTCACAGCGCAACGTCAACTGCACTTGGTTTTGCACTGAATCGAGAAGTCCAAATTTGCGGATTAACTGTTAACACAGAATATGCCACCAATCCATGTTACGTCGTTGTCAGAAGAGTGCTGCTTTATTTTTAGGTCAAGTTCTTCTTCATCAACTTCAAGTTCAAGCTCATCTTCAAGCAGCAAGAGCTCCAACTCAATGATAACGGTTTGTGCTTTGCTTGACTGCTATACATGTTTGTTGCATTGTCTTTTTCCGTAGCCTCGGAGGCCTTGCTTTTTGCAATAAGACCAAACTTCGGGAAGCGTTGTCACAAGTTTTGTCGAAGCAGTGAACATCTAGTTGAGGAGCTGTTTACCAGTTTCGCGAAGAATTACTCGTTGTAGATATTTTCCTCTGTTTATGTCGTCATGCCCTTTCGTAGTAAGTGCGTTTATTCTTCGCATCGTTGTTGTTACATGAAAAGTTTGAGTTGTTTCGGTTTCTTTTTCTGTCAGAAACCAGAAATTTTGGGCCGCGACCAGGAACAAGACGCTTATTATCTGCTGACGTCAAGACCCAAGCAATTGACGCTGAGCAAGAAAATCTACGAGTTCTACAATGCTCCCATAACGAAGTTCTGGATGTATGTGATGTCTTACTCCATCGTTCTTGTCCTCTTCACTTACGTCGTGCTGGTGAGAAAAAGGAATCTGAAAGACCGCAAATGAGCGTCGGAAATCGTGCATGTAAAATAGAATATTTAAACTTGCATTTCTTATGAAAGTAGGAAATATTTAAGTGCACGGCCTAACATGTTTTTCCTGTGTTGATTTAGTTTTGCAAATTCTTGCCAAATGCTGCTGTGCTATAGTATTGTGATGCACTTCAATGCATGTGCGAACCTATCCTTTTTTATTTTGTTTTTCATTCCCAGGTCAGGCTGAACGACTTTCCATCGATACCAGAATGGATCGTGATATCCCACGCATTCACCGTCGCAATCGAAATAGTGAGTCTTGCGCACGTATAGCTTATGGTTTCGTCAACGCAATCTACGTGTTTTTTTAATACATTATCTTATCTGTCAGACGCGAGAAATTTTCGGTTGTTGTCCGGGGAGCGTCGTTCAGAAATTCAAAGTTTGGGGAAGTCGTTTCTGGAACGTGTTGGACGCGGCCACAATCATCATGTTCTTCATTGCGTTTGGCTTCAGGATGTCACCAGAGAACTATGTGATGTTGGTGGGGAGGTCTGTGTACTGCGCCAACATCGTCTTGTGGTACACTCGACTATTTAATATATTCAGGTGAGGCGATAGCTGTAATTCCCTTGATAAGCTGGTGAAGCAGCGAGGACTGACTAGCGTGATCGTCTGGTTTGCTGTAAGCGCGCCTTGTGAGGTAAGTTCTGCTGTGCGTCGCAACCTGAGTGAGACCACTTTTGAGTATGAGCTGCTCAAGCAAGACTCATCATGGATATTAAACGTTATCGTGTTCCTGAGAATCCGATCATCCACGGACTGACTGACGTTGTTACAGCCTTTTAGGACCACGCGGTAATCGTTAATTCAGCCTACGTGCGTTTGGCCGGATACAGGGTGGCGGTGTTACAAGCGCAATGTTTCGAACAGTTCATTTCGTTAGGGTTCATAATACCAGAATTTTTTTTCAAAACAAGCTCACAGTTTTTCTTGTCATCATGCTGTAGTTAGAAAGTAGCAAAGATCCTTAACTGTGGGATCAAGACAATGCAACAAAGTGGCTAATCTGAGTTCTTATCCTGATCCTTCACATCAGCAGTAATTTCAACAATGGAAGCGGGAAAGTTCACCTGGCCGGGCAGAGCAAGGTGTGACATGACGGCTCCAGCAGTAGATCCTCTACCCCTGCAATCATGTTTGACCCTGTGTAAAGCGTGTTCTTGTCTGTCTTGATCCTAATCTCAGCTGGACAGGTAGCCAGCTTCGATCGATGCTATTACCATCACTCCATATGCAGCTTTTGGCGCTTGTCTGTGTAAGATTCACGAGAGAGCTATTAATGTCCAAGGTCACATGACGAAGGCTATATATACACACTGGATCGTACGTTACACACTTTAGGTGAAAAAAGGTGTCTCTTTAAGCTCAGTGCTTGCAGGTTGCACACGTCATTAAGGTTACGTGTAGCTTTGTCTCTGTCATCAGGTATGTCTCGTCACGTGCGGAAAGCTATTACAGCTGGCTTTGCTGTTCTTATTCGCGCTTGTTCAACCGGCGTTGACTGTGCTTTCTAGTGTGAACAAACGACTCGGTCCGTACGTGATGCTGATGGGAAAGATGATGATTGACATGGGAACTTTCATCATCTTACTCGCTATTGTGTTGGTCGGTTTTGGAGTGTCGCGGCAGGTTAGTATCGTAGATACGAATTCGAAGGACGCGCTTAAAAAGTTCCCAAAACGAAAGCGAAATCTTTTGTTCACTTCGTATTGGCAAAACGAAGCTGGACATAATGTGGTTCAGGTGCAGTCGAATATCGTACCATTGAAATGGTTTTGAATATTCAAACGGCCGCCACCGCACATCGGTTGTGTGTGTTTTCACTTCTTAAGCATTCAATCGAGTTTGGTTTCTTTTGGGTGACAGTGCGTTACACTTTGCAGGCAGTGTTGCATCCCAACGAAACAGCCTCGTGGACATTACTGAAAGACGTCGTCTTAGAACCCTACTTCATGTTGTACGGGGAGGTCTACGCGGGAACCATCGATCGTAAGCGTTCAGCGATCTTGTATTAAACAGGGGTCTTGTGCAAAACATGATGGTGTGCTGACTTTGCAGCTTGTTTCGGTGACGACCCCACTCTGTGTGTTGTTGGTTCTTGGATCGCTCCAACTTTTATGTTCCTCTATCTCCTGGTTGCGAATATTTTGCTTCTCAACCTACTCATAGCAGTATTCAAGTAAGTGATGTTCATGTGTAAAATCCGTTCTTTCGCTTGTTTGGCATAGAAAAAGTGTGTTGGATAATGCAAGCCTTGTTCTTAGATAGCCAACAACTTAGTTCTACCGTAAAAATCGGCCAATTTCCACCTTTGTTCAGCGTACTAACTGCAACCAAAACGTTAACAAATGTTTGTTGATGCGGCTGTTGTGCTGCTTTTTGTATATGAATCAGCCACTGGTCAGTTCTTACTTCAATGTTTGAAACAACTTTATGAAGTCGACTCGGCAGTTATTGGTTAGCATTGTTGTTCATTCTTTTATCTTTTTTTAATGGTATGATTCTTTTCAGTTGGTGATCATACCCTATACTGTTGTTCCGCAACTTGGTTTACGTTCACTGTTGGATGACTACTAGACGGCAGAAAAGTCTGAAAACATCGCGGAGTTTTCATCACTGAACTCCAGTTCAGGATAGGCCTCAGTGGTGTACGGATATGGAGATTTTGCAATTGGATTGGATCCGAAATTTTTTCATGAACTCCACATCCAATCCGTATACGAAAATTTAAGATTATTGACTCCGATATCCAATCCATATCTGAAACCGCCCACTCAGTACCAAATAT